>Ga0255058_10000242_pt1 | contig 32625 bp, 38 predicted proteins | sample Cases_109_9_MG_FD_188637 | JGI IMG/M metagenome (GOLD analysis project Ga0255058, IMG submission 188637) | Seawater microbial communities from Amundsen Gulf, Northwest Territories, Canada - Cases_109_9 | ecosystem: Environmental > Aquatic > Marine > Gulf | place: Canada: Northwest Territories... | reverse complement strand
CGACGATCGAGAAAGGGGATGATTGACCAGGGAGAGGAGGGGAGCGATGCAGGTTTTCATGGATAGCGCCAATGTGAAGGCGATCCAGGACGCCGTCGAGCATGGCCTCAGCATGGCCTCATCGATGGGGTGACCACCAATCCATCCCTGATTGCCAAGGAAGGCAGGAACTTTCGGGAGGTAGTCGAGGAGATCTGTCGGATCGTTCCCGGCCCGGTCAGCGTGGAGGTGGTAGGGACGACCTACGACGCAATGATGGCGGAAGGGCGGGAAGTCGCCAAGATCGCTGACAATGTGGTGGTGAAGATCCCTATGCTCAAGGAAGGGCTCCGGGCGGTCCGGGACCTGAGCCAGGACGGGATCCGGACCAATGTCACCCTCGTCTTCTCGGCGGCACAGGCCCTCCTGGCGGCCAAGGCAGGGGCAACCTATGTAAGCCCCTTTATTGGGCGCCTAGACGACCACGCCCATGTCGGCATGGATATCGTTCGCGATATCGTAACTATTTATGAAAATTACGCTTTTCCAGCCCAAGTCCTGGTGGCCAGTATCCGGCATCCCCTCCATTTTGTCGAGGCCGCGTTGTCGGCTGCCCACGTCGCCACCGTCCCCCCCTCCGTCCTGCAACAGCTGCTAAAACACCCTCTGACCGACGTGGGGCTCGAACGGTTCCTGGCGGACTGGCAGAAGGTCCCCCAGGGGATATTTGACTCTACTCGGTAGGCGAGGGGTCCCCGGAACAGCCCCCAAATCCGCCTCCCTGACCCCCTCCCCCCCGGATATCATTTTTTGCTTGACAACAATAGAACGAGATTTTACAATGCCTGCGCTTTCAGGAATTGGCTACCCACACACGAATAGAACTCCTTTCGAGTAGGTAAGCGCCGGATCGCCGTTCAGGGGTTCTCGAGAACGGGATCCTTCTTCGAGCCTATTCCCCGTAGCATATAGGCGGACGGATGGCTCATCGCCGCAAGGAAAAATCAGATTACATCGTCCAGTCGGTTGACCGGGCTTTCGACATCCTGGAGGCCTTCAACTATCAACAAGAGGAGCTGGGGGTTACCGAGCTGAGCCAGAAGCTGGGACTCCACAAAAACAACGTTTTTCGATTGCTGGCCACCCTCGAGTGCCGCGGGTATATCGAGCAGGATAAGAAGACCGGGAACTACCGGTTGGGGATCAAGACCTTCGAGGTGGCCAATATTTTCCTCCATCATTTGGGCCTGAGACGCCAGGCCCGCCCCATCTTGGAGGAGTTGGTGCATCGGTGTGATGAAACAGCATATCTCGCCATTCTGGATGGTCCCGAGGTGGTGTATGTCTTGATGCACGAGACCGCGCAGACGGTTCGCATCGTCCCACGCCTGGGGCACCGTCTGCCCGCACACTGCACCGCTTCCGGCAAAATCCAGCTGGCGCATGAATCGCGGGATCATATGGCCCATATCTTCGAAGGCCATGCGCTGAAGAAGTACACGGGCAACACGATTGATAATTATGAGAAGCTGATGAACCATCTGAAAGACGTCGCCCGGCTCGGCTACGCCGTAGACAACGAGGAATTGGAACAGGGGGTCCGGTGCATCGCGGCACCGGTCAAAGATTACTCCCATCGGGTGGTGGCCGGGGTGGGGCTTTCGGGACCGGTCTCTCGGTTCTCCATGGAGCGGATCGAGAAGGAGCTGGTCCCCCTTGTCAAGGACGCGGCAATGAAGGTCTCCCAGCGCCTGGGTTACGAACTCCATTCCGTAAGCCTGGGATAATTGACGGATTGACAATGAAAGGAGGTGGAATCAGGAGGAGACGAGAGAGGAATCCTGGTGTAAGACCGAACGGCTCATCCATTTCATCTAGCTAGAAGGAGGGTCAGCATGTCAAAGAGTTATCCGGTGCTACCCTGGCCAGCCGTTCCAACGCCGACCCCGGATGAAGTCTACAAAGGCGAGAGCGATGCGGCAAAGGAGTACGCGCTGTGGCTGGAGGCCAATCTCCGGCAGAGCGAAAACTTCAAAAAACCTGAGGCCCTGAACAACATCCGGGTGCTCGACTGCAGTTCGATGATGATCATCGGCCACTGGTGCTCATCGCTCTTTTCAGAGCTGGGGGCCGAGGTCATCATGGTGGAACCTCCCGGAGGTGATCCGCTGCGCAAGCTCACCCCCTGGGGGCGGAAAGACTACATGTTCAAGGATACAGAGACGGGCGAGGCGGTAGGCGCCCGCTTCCTGGCAGAGGCCCGGAGCAAGCAGTCCGTCACGTTGGACCTCACCAAGCCCGAGGGGCGTGAAATCCTCAAGAAACTTGCCATGCACGCCGACGTGCTCATCGAGAACGCTCCCCCCGGCCAGTTTGATGAATGGGGAATCGGCTACCGGCAGCTCAGCCAGCTCAACCCCCGGTTGATCTACTGTTGGGTCGGCCAGCTCGGCCAGTGGGGGCCCCTCAAGGATAAGCCAGGCAATCTCGATCCCACCGCCCAGGCCTCCTGCGGCTTTGTGCACGGCACCGGCGCTCCGGTGGCTTTCGGTGGAACCCCCACCCGATCCGGCTGGTGGATGTGCGACCAGGTCGGCGGGACCGGCGGGGCCGTTGGAATCGTGACGGCGCTTTACTACCGGGAGCGGGTCTCGGGCCGAGGCCAGTTTGTCGAGGCGACCGGTGCGGCCGGCGTCATCCGCATCCTCGATTACAACTGGGGGTGGTACGGCGTGGACGGCAGCATCCGGCCCCGGTACGGCAACTGGGATCTCGCCATCAACATTTACGCGGTCAACCCGTGTAAGGACGGCCAGATCATGGTGGGCGGCGGCCACGACCGGCTCTGGTTCCGGATCTGGCGGACCGTCGGCAAGGATCGGGCGGAACTCGAGCAGCATATCGTAGAAGATCCCGCGCTCAAGGTGGTGACCGACCGGCTCCCGCACTTCCGGCAGGTCGAGACCTACACCACACTGTGCGAGTGGATGAAAGATAACACCCGGACCGATGCCGAAAACAAGCTTCAGGCAGAGGAGGTGGCCTCGGGCGGCGTCTCGTTCTTCGACGAAGTCTGCGAGTTTCCTCACTACAAGTACCGGGGACACCTGGAGATCATCGACGACGTCCTCTACGGCAAGGTCCTGCTCGGCGCCTCCGCCTTCCTCGGCCAGAAAACCCCGGGCCGGGTGAAGTGGATCGGCCGGCCGACCGGCTACGACAACGAGGATGTCTACCGCCGGCTGTTGGGCTTTACAAGGGCGGACATGGACGGTCTCAAGAAGAAGGGGGTGATTTAATGGCGACGATGTCTTTTGAAGAGTATTGTCGAGACGTCTTTGACCCAAAAAAGGCGTTTGCCAAGCCAGAGCCGCTGAAGGGGGCGCGGTTCCTGAGCTGCACCCAGTACATCCTTGGTCCCTCCTGTGCCAATTATCTGGCCGAGCTGGGGGCCGAGGTGATCAAGATCGAGCTGCCCCGCCGGGGCGAGCCGATGCGGCACACCACCCCCTTCAACGAGCCCAAGCTCTACCCCTGCTCCAAGTGGTTGCCGGATGTGGGGACCGGGCTCGGTTTCTTCGGGGCCAACCACAACGAGTACTTCCTTTCGGTCGATTTCCACAAGCCGGAGGGACAGGAGATCGTCCGGATGCTCGGCGCCAAGTCCGACGGCGTGGCCGAAAACTACCGGGCCGGCACCTTTGACCGGTGGGGAATCGGCTACCGGCAGCTTAGCCAGATCAACCCTCGGATCATTTACCAGTGGCTGGGAGGCTTTGGTGGCTGGGGCCCCGGCCGGAAGCGGGCCAGCTACGACATCCTGGGTCAGGCCCAGGGCGGCTGCTTCTCGGTGACCGGCTGGCCATTGGATAAGGGAGGCAATCCGTCCAAGCAGACCATCTGGATCATGGATTACTGGGGCGGGATGATGGGGGCCTTCCAGATCATCGCCTGTATGTACTGGCGTGACCATATCTCTGGCCAGGGCAACTTCATGGAGTACTCCCAGGTGCAGGGGGCCCAGCGGCACCTGTCCGACTGCATCGCGCTCTTCGGCCGTTACGGGCTCGTGGCCCAGCGGTTTGGAAACTGGGACATCCTCCTCTCCGTCCACGGGATCATCGGCTGCGGCAAGTCGTCGTATCCCGACTCCAAGAACCCGCAGGAGCTGGAGGTGGGCTACATCCTGGTCAGCGCGTACACCGATGCCGACTTCGCCAAGCTGATGAGGCTCATCAAGCGGGACGACCTGGCGAAGAAGTACACGGCCCACGATGAGCGGGTCAAGGCAGAGAGTCAGTACGAGCTCTACCCGGCAATCGAGGAGTGGGCCAAGGACAAGACCAAAGAGCAGGTCCGGGATATCCTCAACAAAGAGGGGATCAACAACCAGCCGGTCTGGAATTCCAAGGAGGTTTCGACCCAAGAGCACTTCCACCTCCGGGGGGAGCTGGAGTGGCTGGATGATCCGTCCTTTGGGGAGTTGCAGAGCCAGGGGCCTGCCTTCCATTCGTCCGAGACTCCGCCCCGCCACAAATGGGCCTTCAAGCCCGTAGGGGCCGACAACGAGTACATCCTCGGCAAGCTCTGCGGCTTTTCCAAGGGCAAGATTGCAGAGCTCGAGGCGGACGGGGTGATCTAACCAGGCTCTAACAAGAAGGAGGCATGCGCATGACAGATTTTAAACACTGTCACCTGATTTTAGAGTGTGCCAAGTGCTCGGTGCTCAACTACATGGACCCCTTTTCCTTCTGGAACTTCACGGGCAAGACCAAGTGCGCCGGCTGCGATACAGTCTACGCCGTCACGTACTCCAACGGCCAGAAGATGAAGGGCCCGGACGCGGCCGAGGGGAAGCCCGATCGGCTGCCCGGCTTTGCCCAGACCAAGGACTTCAAGACCCAGTACACCACGCCGGACAAGGTGAGCCCCCCGGCGTACGCGCGGGACCCGGCGAATAAACATGGACCGACCTACAAGAATGTCCGGGGAAACCTGGTGGCCGCCGGGAAGTTGACGGCTGCGGACCTGCAAGGGAGCCGCGCCCGGTTTATCGTGGAGGGCACACCCTATAAGCCGTCGTCGTAAGTGAAGTCACGGGGGCGCTCGACCCGAGCGCCCCCGTGCAAACCTTGGTGTACATGGGAGCAAGGAAAGGAGGCATTCAGGATGGCGAAAAAGACGTGGCCGACCGAAACGTATCCCTTTGGGTGTCCCCACTACGCAAAGGCGCTCGATCCTCATATTGCGAAGGCGTACTGGGGCTACGATGTGGTGAACGACTGGCCCTACCAGAAAATCGTTGCCAAGGGGAGCGAGCCCAAGGAGTGTGATTACTGCAAGGGGACGGCTCCGATACGAAAAGGCTTTCCACTCGAGTAGCCTGTTCTTCATCGGGGGATGATAGGCACATCACGACCGCTTCGGCGGTCGTGATGTGTTTATATCCCCATTGACACGTCCCTCTATGCAAGGTGGGATGAGCCCCCCGCTTTCCTCAGCGAAAGGAGAATAGAGCGATGAAGGTCGAGTTCTATTACAGCAGCAAGCATGCGTCCGGGGTCCAGTTCCCCTGTGATAATACCAAGGCCCTCGAGCTGTGCAAGCAGTTGAAGGACAAGGGGGTCAACGTCAAGACCCAGGACTGTGGGGAGGAGGCGGCTGCCTTCATGACGTATAATGCCGCCGTGACCGGCGCCCCCGCGGCGAAGCGGCCGGTCTTCGGCGCCAAGGGCGCATTAGAGGAAGAGTTCGGCAAGACGGTCCCGGCGCTGCTCATCTTTGAAAAGGAAGAAGACCGGTACCCCAACGAGGTCTTTCCACGGTCAGATCGGGAGCTCAGTAGACTGCTCGGCATTGAGGAGGTCCTGCAGGATCTGCTGAACAAGGCCTAAAGAAAAAAGAAAGAAGGAGGAGGGGTCATGGGAAAAATCCCAGAAGGGTATCTCCCCCCCAAGGAGCTCTGGCCAACCTGGGTCTACAAGCTCCCCGAGTATCAGGCCTACCCGCAGAAATTCAACAGCACCGAGGAGCTCTTAGACAAGCAGGTGGCCGCGGGGAGAGGGGATCGGCCTGCCATCCTTTTTGAGGATAAAAGGATCCCGTATAAGGCACTGCTTGGCATGGTCAACAAGCTCGGCAGTAGCCTGAAGGGCTTGGGGATCGAGGAGGCGGACCGGGTGGCACTACGCGCCCCGAATATCCCCCCCGCGCTGGTGACGAATTTTGCGGTCCTGAAGATCGGCGGCATCTTCCTGCCGACCTCCGGACTCTTCTCCCGCGCCGAGATCGCCCACGTCTTCAACAATGCCGAGGTCAAGGCGGTGGTCGTGGCGGCGGCGCTGATCGAGGAACTGGAGAAGGCCAAGCCAGATCTCAAGACCTTGCAGCATATCATCGTGATCGGCGGTACGCCCGAGCAGCAGGCCACGTATAAGCAGCAAGGGTATCTCTTGTACCAGGAGCTGGTGGACGGCGGGAAGCCGGAGTGTGAACCAGTGCGCCGTGATCGCATGGATGTTTCGGTCCTGCTCTATACCTCTGGAACCACAGGGCCGCCCAAGGGGACAGCCCATTTCAATGAGGAGGCGCTCATCGTTCCCGATGGCTTTGGTAAGTATTGCTGGAACGTGACGGAGAACGATGTGATCCTGAGTGCCGCCCCCATCGCCATGGCCGCCGGATACTCCGCCGTAGCCACGATCCCCTACCGGTTCGGAGCGGCGGTCTCCATCTTCCCCCGCTTTAGCCCCGAGGGGATGTTCGAGCAAATCCAGAATCACAAGGCAACGATTCTCTCGGCCCTGCCGACGGCTTATCGAAAGATGCACCAGGTCCCGGGGGCCGAAAAGAAGTACGACCTGAGTTCCCTCCGAGTCTGTACGGGTGGGGGGGAGTCACTCACCGCGAAAACGTACGAAGATTGGAAGGAAAAGTTCGGCCAGGAGATCTTCGAGGGGCTGGGGACCACCGAGATGATGTTCGTCTTTATCTCCTCCGCGGCCACCAAGAAGGTCAAGCCCGGCTCCATCGGGCCAGCCATTCCGGGATATGAGGTCAAGGTGATCAACGAGGAGGGAAAGGAGTGCAAGCCGGGAGAGACCGGACAGCTCGTAGCGTGTGGCCCCACGGGGACGATGTACTGGCGCGATCCCGAGAAGCAGCAGTCCGTAGTCAAGGAGGGCTGGTGCCGGGCCGGCGATATGGTTACCATGGACGAGGACGGCTACATCTGGTTCCTCTCCCGCGAGGATGACCTGATCAAGTCTTCCGGCTACCGAATCGGGCCGGAGGAGATCGAGGACGTCCTCGTCACCCACGCATCGGTGGCGGATGCGGGGGTCGTCGGGGTTCTAGACCCGATGATGGGCCAAAAAACCAAGGCCTACGTCCACCTCAAAGAGGGTAAGCAGGGCTCGGAGGATCTGAAGCAGGAGCTCATTGAGTTTTGCAAGGGCAAGGTTGCGGTCTATAAGCTGCCACGGGAGATCGAGTTTATTGATAAGATGCCGCGGGCGCCGGGGCCTGGTGGTCCCGGGACAGGCAAGCTCCTGCGGCGCGTGTTGAGGCAGCGCGAGGCAGGCTAACGCGTAGAGGCAACATTTCCAGAGTCGAGAAGAAGGGACCCGGATGGGTCCCTTCTTTTTTCCTTGACACGTGGGCGCTCCGCTGTTTAGTCTGGAGAACTTCGTTCTATATATAGAACAATAAGAGGGTATTAATGGCGGAAGATCGGGTTCCAGCGGTCGAGAGCGCGGTCCGGATCCTCAAGTTCTTGAAAGATCGGAACCACCGTCCGTGGGGGGTATCAGAGTTGAGCCGATCACTTCATCTCAACAAAAGCACCTGCTTCAATATCCTCAAGGCTCTCTCCGGTCATGACCTGCTGGCCTACGACGAAGGGACGAGGAAGTACGGTTTAGGTCCGGCCCTCATTGAACTCGGGGGTGCGGCTTCGATCGCCACCAGTCGCGCTGAGGTGGCAAAACCTTTCCTGCAAGACCTTTTTGAAGACCTGAACCTCACCTGTCTCTTGGGTCAGCGATTCCAGGATCGGGTCATTATCGTTGATCGAGTCGAGGCTCAGGATGCTTTCCGGATTACGATTCCCATCGGTCAAGCCCTCCCGCTAGGCCAGGGGGCCCTGGGACGGTGCTTTCTCGCCTACTTACCCGAATCGGATCTCGATCATCTGTGGTCCCAAGGAGTCTTAGAGCAGGCTGACCGCCGAAAAGGACAACCCCAAATTAAGAAAGCCTTGGCCAAAGACCGGCGTCAGGGGTTTGCCGAGAGCTTTGGAGAAATCGCCAAGGGGGTCAATGCGGTGGCGACCCCTATCTTCGACCACCGGGGGGACGTGGCGTTGGCCCTCGGGGTGATTGGGTTTGCCTCTGTTCTCCCACACCGTCGTCTGGCCCACTGCGGACGAAAACTCCGCGAGGTCTCCGGGCTGATTACTCGTATCATGGGTGGCCAGCCCAGGCCCTGAATTTCCGCTTGACGGGCTCGACTTACGATGCTATTCTGCCGCGAAGTTCGTTCTCTTGGTCGAACAGACGAAGGTTACCCATGCAGCTCACTAGGCGCCCAGTTCTCCTAGCTCCGGCGGGGAGCGTGCAGGCGGCGAAGGCCGGCCTGGACGCAGGGGCGGATGCGATCTATGTCGGGCTCAAAGGGTGGAGCCGAGGGGGAGCACACGGTGAGCTTACCCCCAGAGAGCTCGAACAGGTCCTCGTCCTCGCTCGCCAGAAGGGGGCAGCCGTTCAGCTGGCCCTTAACACCATTCCCCGCGGGCGTGAGATCGACTACCTCCTTGAGCGCCTCCCGGAACTCAAACGATGGGGCATCACGGGAGTCATCCTGAACGACCCTGGCATTCTTGCGTACATTCACCGGTGTTATCCCGAGCTGCCCCTCACCGCGAGCATTGGGTGTGGTGCCCTCAATGTGGATGATGTCGCCCTGCTTGAGGAGATCGGCGCGACCTGCATCGTCCTGCCGGGAACGGTACATCCTGCAGAGATTGCCGAGATGCGACCTTATGTCAAGGCTCAGATCGAGGTCATGATCCACATGGTAGATGAGTTTCACCAGCTCGGGAAGTGCTGGATGCCCAGCTACTTTCGGACGAACCCCTCTCCGATGCCAGAGATGCCGGCTGACGGTGAGCGTCTCACGGGATCGATCAAGCGAGGCGGGGCGGGGGTCTGCTTCAAGGTCTGCCAGCATCCCTGGGGTCTCTATCTGAATGGACAAAAAAAGGAGGAGCGCATGCTGCCCGCTCGACAGGTGAGTCGGGCTCCGGAGGTCGGCGCCTATCTCGACGCCGGCGTGGACGTGATCAAACTTCAGGGAAGAAGCCTCCCCCCAGAGCTCGTTTTTCCCATGGTCCGGCGATTCCGCATGGCCATTGATCAGGTTCGGGAGGGACGGCAGGTCTTGGAGGTGCCGCCATTTGAGCTGCCGCCCTCGTGGGTGGTGGTGGGACGATGAAAACAGCAGTCAGCAATCAGCAGTCGGAAACGATGACCGTCGACCGATGACCGACGACCCTGGACATTTCGAATTTCGAAATTCGAATTTCAGATTTATTGAACCCCCTCCTCGCTCTTGGCGACATCGGACTTTGGACGTTGGACCTTAGACCCTCAACTCTCAACTCTGAACTATGAACTCTGAACTGTTCGAGCTGAATATGGCAATCTCGAATATGAAAGATCTGGTGGCCTCGGATTTGAGTCCGTATGATGCGGTCTATCTGGGGAATCTCTACTGCCGGGATTACGAGGCCAACTTTTTGGAGAAGCTGGACGATCTCCGAGCAGGGATCCGCCACTGCCGAGAGGCAGGTTGCAAGGTATATCTCACCACGTATGCAGCCCCCCGCAACTATTTTCTCCCGCAAATCCGCAAGGCAATCGCCGTGGCAGCAGAGGAGGGGGTGGACGCCGTTGAAGCGCACAACCTCGGGGTGGTGCGGATCCTCCGGAACGAGTTTCCCGCACTTTCGATCCACATCGGCGGGTTTGCGAATGTCTATACCGATACAGGGGCATTGGTCCTCCGAGACTACGGGGGGACCCGAGTGACTCCCAACTACGAGCTCTCCCTGGAGGAGATCGAAGGGATGGCCCACAGCACCAGTCTCCCCCTTGAGATTTTGGTCCACGGCAAGATGCCGTTAGGGATCTCCGACTATTGCTTCCTGCTGGAGTATGAAAAGGCGTGGGGGATGCAGTGTCCGGATCTCTGTCAGCAGGACTTGTTTCTCCGTCAAGGCGAGTGGGCGATGAAGTCAACGGGGAAGGGAGTCCTGAGCGGCCGGGATGTCTGTATGCTCGAGTATCTGCCCCGTCTGGTGGCGGGTGGGTTTCGCTTCTTCAGAATCGAGGCAGTTTCGGAGGATCCTGCATACCGCCGTGACATTGGCATGGTCTACCGGGAAGCCCTCGAACAGGCCTGCAGCAGTGCATACGAGATTCGCGAGGCGTGGTGGCAAAAAATCCAGGCACACGCAAAGGTGGGGCTGTGTAACGGCTTCTATTTCGGTCAATCAGGGCAGCTCTACATCGGCAATCAGCAATCAGCGGTCGGCAATCAGCTCAAGGTCATTTCTTGATCGATGGCGGTAGATTGCTGACAGCGAGGTGAAAAGGAGGAGACGATGATCGAACTACTCGTGCCGGCGGGCAGCATTGAAATGGTCAAGGCGGCCGTGGACAACGGGGCGAATGCCCTCTACGTGGGGCCCAAAGGGTGGAGCCGCAGGCGGGATGCCTATGAACTGACCGATGAGGCCCTTCGAGAGGCGGTCCGGATTGCCCATGCCCGTGGGGCCAAGGTTCGGGCAGCCGTCAATACGCATCCCGCCTCTTCGGAGCTTTCCACGCTGCTCAAACGGATGGAGGTTTGGGTGGGCGACGGCATTGACGGCGTGATCCTGAGTGATGTGGGGGTGATGGCGGCGGTCCACCGGGCCTTCCCCCTCATCACGATCCACGCGAGCATCGGGGCCAACATCCTGAACGACGAGGATATCCGCTGGTATCGTGAGATCGGGGTCAGCCAGGTGGTTGCCGATACCAAGCTCTCACTCAAAGAGCTCAGGGTGCGGCGCGAGATCGAGGTGGGGGTTGAAGTTTTGATCCATGCCAACAACTGCTATACCTATCTGGGCAAGTGCTGGATGTCACCTTACCATCGCCTCGAGCGGAGCCAAGATGAAACCGGCAAAGACCAGTTCAAGGGGAGTCCGAATCGCGGCGGCCTGGATTACCGTGTCTGTCTCGAGGCCTGGAGCCTCTGGCGAGGAAATCAGGACTTATGGGCGGACCGGGTAGCCCTCAAGAATGATGCCTTCTTCCTCCTCGACGACATTCCCCACCTGATCGACATGGGGGTCCGCACCCTCAAGGTCCAGGGGCGGGAGTACGCCCTCGACCTCATCGGCCGGATGGTTAAATTCTACCGGGACCTCATCGATGCTTACACGGCGGATCCTCAGGCGTTTGACCTGCATCCCTGGACAGTGCGACTGGCCGAGATCCAGGCTCAGCGGGACCTGGAGCGGGCCAAGGGGACGCTTCATCTCTTTGAGGAAGCCAGGCAGCCAGTGGGGACTTGCTGTCAGTGAGCAGGAGATCCCATGAGCTGTAAGCGGTGTGGCAAGGAGGGGAGTGATCATTTCCAGCGGCTGGACGGCTTCGAGCGGATCACGCTAGCCGATGACCCCGCCGATCCCAACTGCGGTCATTATTACGTGGAGACTGTCTTCGTGATGCGCTGCACCGCGTGTGGTCATCAACAGGAGACAGTGGCGAAGCGTTGGCCGTTCAAGACGCTGCGAGAGGCCGAGAAAGAGCTGGATAGTCGTATCATCGGGAAAGGATAGGCGCAGGTGCAGCAGGTACAGAGAGGGCAGAAGGTGCAGGGGTGTTCAGCGCCGCCATTTGGTGAGGCGGCGCGCTGTCAGATCTCCCCAAAGAAGGCCGAAAAGAGCGTGGCGCGCCGTCTTACGGATCCGCTCGTAATGCTGGCAGACTCCATCCGCAAAGTGCGTGCGCGTCCCGTTCTCGCGACAGAGGAGGACTCGGCCGGAAACGGCGTTGTGCCTCAAGCCGAGGGGAGCCACATTGAGGACGGTGACATCGATCGGGAGCCGTAACGCCCGGCTCATGTCTTTGGCGAGGGTCACCTGGTACTGCAGGGAGGCCCGCCGCGTGAGGCGGCCATGGAGGTAGACCGCCACGTCGATGTCGCGGAATCTGTTCCCGTTGATGAAAGAGCCGTGGAGATAGGCGAAGAGGACTTCCTCGCGAAACCCCAGAAGGTCCTGCAGGGCGGAGGTGACGCGGGCCTTCTCCCGAGACGTTAGTCGGTACCTGCAGTGCACGGCCTAGCACCTTCGAGACGCCCCCGTCCACCTCGCGTCCCCGGGATGGGGGCGATTTTTGGTGGTCCTGGAGCCCATACCTTCACCGTCGATCTTGATCTCCTCATCGAGCCTACTTACACCCTCATCTTCGAGGGCACCATACGACAAAACATCGTGAGAATCAAGAGTTTTCCCCCTTGTCGTAGAGGGGTACCGGGGGATGAAAAGCGGCTAAACAGACTGCCGCTGGTCTCGCTCTCGGTCGAGCTTCTCCCGGATGCGGCCAAAGGTCTCGAGATCCTGTTTCAGGTCCGGGTGCCCGATCCGCTTGTCGATGTTGATGACCTCTTGCATGAGGCGGAGGGCGTCCCGGTACTCCCCACGCTCCTCGTGGATCATGGCCATATTGTGAATGGGGATGGTGACCCGCAGGTGGTCCCCCCGCTGCAGCATCAGGTCCCTGGCCCGGGCGTAACTTTGGTAAGCCCCATCTAGGTCACCCAGGCGACGTCGAACCAGGCCGAGATTGTTTAGGGTGGTCGCCAACGCCAGGGGATCTCCCACCATCTCATAAAGGCCGAGACTCTGCTCGAAGCCCCGGAGCGCCTCGTGCCAGTTTTCTTGGCGCTGGTGGAGACTCGCGATGTTAGTCAAGGTCACCGCCTTCCCGAGGGAATCCCCCAGTTTCTCCTGCGTCTGGAGACTTTTCTCGAAAGCCTCGAGGGCTTCGGGGATGTCTCCCATCCGGGCCTTGACCGTCCCGATGTTGTTCCAGGTGAGGGACAGTCCCCGCTCATCCTGAAGTTCCCTCCTCATGGCAAGACTCTCCTCGTACTTCTCCAAAGCCTTTTGAAACTCTCTCTTGCCCTGAAACGACTCGGCGATACTCCCCAGAGTCACGGCGATTCCATGCCGGTCGTTGGCCCTCTGGTGGACCGCCAGCACCCGGTGAAACAGCTCCAGGGCCCGATCCCAGCCTCCTTGAAGATGGTAGAGGACACCCAGTTGGTGAAAGGCCTGGGCAATCTTTGGTTCATCCTCGGCGGTCTGGGCGACTTGGTAGGCCAGAGTCAGGGTCCTTCGGGCCTTCGGCTCATCCTGCAATTCCGTCAGCAGGCCTGCGAGTTCTGCAAGGGTTTCGAGCAGACCGACCCCGTCCCCTTCCGCCTCTTGGGTCTGGGCGAGGGCCTCGAGGGTCTCGACCTTCTCCTGCGATGTTCGCTCTTGCGTCATTATTGCTTTTCGGCGGGCGGTTCGATCTTGAAGATCTTGCCGATGACCTCCCGGATCTCAAGAAACCGACCCGCTCTCTCCCCTTCCGGCACGAGCTCCTCGAGCTCCAGCATCATTCTGGTGACCTGGCGGTTCACCCGTTGCAGCTGGTCTCGGTCCTGAAGCTCCGTCATGCAGTAGTCGAGGACGCGGCGATACAGAGGCTCGTGTGTCAGGGCAACCTGATAGGCAGGATCAAAGAGGCGTTCGTATCCGTCGGTGAGCAAGAGGCGAGTCAGGTGCCGGGAGGCCTGCAGCAAGTCCATGGCATCGTTATCTGCCTCGAGCACCATGAATTTGTCCTGGAAGGGGAGGAGCTTCCAGGCCTGCGGACTCACCTTTTCCCGAGCCCAGAGACGCCCTGACCGGTATCGAAGAGTGAAGTCGCAGACATTCCTATCTCCTAACCGCATGGAGAGTTGGGGAAGGAAGATGCTGAGCTCCTCGGCGGGGATATCAGTGAGGGAACGATATTTTCCCTTGAGGGGCTCGATCTCCCGTTGTTGTTCTTCCAGGCTCATCAACTCCATCAGAACCCGGAGAGAGGTCTGCAGCTGCTCGAGATTCATCGCCTCGACGGCGGCCGTGATTTCCGGATTTAACACGTCCGGGAGGGTTTCTGGAGCGCTCGCGGGCCATCGCTCCATCCGCTCGCTGAAGAGGGAATCGAAGGGCGGATTGAGACCTGCTGCCCCGCCGATGGCCTCCCGCAGTGTGGCCAACGCCGCCTCCACTGCAGAGACGTCTCGAACATTGAGGCCTCGAAAGGCAGCGACGGCCTGCTCTTTCAGATTCTCGATCGCCTGATCCGACAGTGCGCCGAGACGTTCCACGAGGTCAAGGTAGGCGCTAAATTCGATCGCCGCTTCTGCCGAGAGGGTGTCATGAAAAAGGTCGAAATTGAGGCACATGAACAGGCGCGCCAGCTCTCGCCGGACCTGATATGGCTGTAAGGCAGTGGAATCTTGCAGGAAGAGATCCCACTTCTCTGCCGCAGAGATCCCCTGGAGTTCTTCATCGGTCAAATCCCGAAGGCTTTGTCCCGAGGTAAACCGCTTGGCCTCCAGCGCCTCAAGGGCATGGTCCGTGTACCGGGGGATAAACTGCTCCACCATCTGCCGCATCTGATGGAGGTCGAGATGCTCACTGTGGTCCCGGAGCATTGCGGCTTGCTCCATAGGGGGGAGACAATCTCTGAGAAACCGAACGGTCCACCGCAGCTCTTCGTCCTCCATGAAGGGGACGCGCTCTAAGAGATCTTGCGCCTGTCTCTCGAGGTGTCTTCGCTGCGGGGCGATCCGTGGATGCTCATCCATCTCTGCACCTCGATGACCGACGACCGTTGACCGATGACCGATAGTGACTGGTGACTAGTGATTAGTGGCTGGTGGTTTTCACCAACCACCTACCACCAATCACGAACCACGGACAAACTAAACGGTATAGGTGGAGACTTCCCCGTCGCTGTCGCTGAGCTCTCCGATGTTGAGAAGATCGGGGCCGGTGGTTGGCTTTCCCAGGGTTTTGCTCAGGTGCTCTACAAGCTGAAAGGCGGCAGGTCGGGACGAATAGATCGCTAGAGCCAAGTGGGTTTCATGGTAACGGAGGGAGAAGGAAAGGTCCTCCTGGTCGTTTTTCGCGGTCCCCTCATAGGCGAACCCGCGTCTCTCCCATCCGATCCCCTGGATCCGCCACGTTTCCTTGGGGCAGGGATCAGAAGGAGTCGGGGCAAGAGATGGACCAGGGGAAGTCGTAGTAGTCATTTCCCATCCATTCGTCTATATGGGCCCGAACCTCCCCCAGATACCGGAATTCGGGGTCGAACTCGTAGGCGACGATGCACCGGTCCTCCAGGTCAAAGTACCGGATGGCGAAGCGGTTGGGCGCATCGACGACGTGGGCGTCGATGGGGCGGATGTCAGCGTGGTCTAATCCTATGCCCTTGAGCAGTTGATACAGATCGTACCGCTTCCCCTCTATGGTGAGTTCGGTGAGGCCCTCACCGATCTCCCCGAATCGCTCTTCCATGCGTTTCCGCTCCTGCCCTGTGATCATCGTCTTCCTCACTCGCTCCGCGCGGTGTCGCCAAGTCGGCTCCGGCGTCGGTCGGGCTTCATGGGATCCATCCTACGAGGATTACCCCCTCAAACCTTGTTCTATAATATAGCACATAGATCTTTATCAAGTGTTTTTTTCCAGGAAGCTCTCGACCCTGGCCCTGAGAATCTCGCGGTCCTCGGGGGGAAAGCGCCATGTTGCGGTCAGGATCATCTCGCCAAAGGGCTCTTCGATCTCTCCTGTCCGAGAGTGGGTGATCGGGCCGTAGGCCGGGTTCCCCAAATGGGCCCCCCAGGCCTGCATGAGCTCCTCGGGGAAAATGCTGCTCCAGGGACTTGAGTTCAACGGGTAAGTGATCCTGGCCCAGCATCAAGAAGCAGTGGAGCGGCTCTGTCTCCTCCGTGGCGACAATCGATCCCTCATACGTGAAGTATAAGGGATGCTTCACCTATTGAAGGTGAAAACCCCACCCCGCCATGTGCGCGTTTCTCCCCTATTTGGCTTCGGGAATGCGGTAGATCAGGTCTGCCAGGTCGGAGGCTTCGCCGATGGCCTGACGCGGCTGGGGACCGGTCTGGACGAGGCGATCCATGACTTCCCCGAGGGTCGGCTCGAGCGGCTCCCAGCTGAGTGCAAGGGGGAAGAGGGGATCGGCCACTGAAGCGTCTTTCCACGCCTCGAGCGAGGCGACGCGAGAGTCGAGGCCCCGGGCACGCTCGAAGCAATTCCCCTCGATGTCGGTGTTAAAGCCGGTGCCCCAGAAGTGGTCCAACAGGACCGGTATTTGGTCGGCCAAAGGATCCCCCCACAGATCAGAGCGTCGGCCTCTGAGACAGGCACGACAGGCCGAGAGCTTTCCGGGGTCGGCCTGCACATTCCAGAGGTTCGGCATCAGCAAGACGTCATTCGGGCTCTGAATCGGGGCGGTCCGATAGTAGACGCGCATCTCCTCGAAGCTTCCCTGGAAGAAGAGGAAGAGATAGACAATATAGGGGAAGGCGAGGCGGTGGGTCTGGTACTCCCCCCCTTTCCCCATAGGGGTATCGCTCCAGCGGATCAGTCGCAGCTGTGGCGGTTGCTCGATGCAGAGCACGTTGACCGCCCCTTCCAGCTTGGCGATGCGAGTGCCGGGGGGGAGGAGGAGATGGTGCCCTCGACCGGGACGACGGGCTGAAGCGGCCACCTGCCGGAGAAAGTCCTCGAGCGGAACCTCTCGATTAAGGGTGGGGGGTGACCCATCCCGGTAGAGGAAGACCTTTTTCTCTCGAATCTCGATCCACTCCACAGCTCCCTTTTCCCTCCTGTATCCCTTGAGCTTAGGTGTCTTCAATTCACGTGTCAAGGCGACCGAGTTATCCGCTCCCCTCTTGGACCTTGAGCCATGCCACTGCCCGCTGGAAGACGTCGGGGTTGAACTTCAGGTCCAGGTGGTTGAACCATCGGTTGAGATAGGGCAGGATGGCAGGGCTGAGGGAGGCCTCGGGGTGCTGGAAGGCGGTCACGGCCGCCAACGTTCCCTGGGGGAGGTCTCCTGCCAGCCCACGAATCCCTTCGATGAGGGTCGGAATATCCTGGTCCCCGTGAAGGAGCAGGACCGGCCGGGTCGGCTCCTGGACCTGCTCCATCTTCCGAAGGAGTTCCAGGATATAGTCTGGACTCGGGCTCCGGACGGTGGTGGACCCAAAGGCGAGGAGCATCTGCCTTCCCTCCTCGGAAGGCCGACTGGCCACGGCGGGAGAGATGGCGATAACGAGGTCGGCGCTGGAGATCAGGGCAAGGCGCCCGCCCAGGCTGTGCCCTAGGGCAACCACCCTCCCGTAGCGTCGTAGGGAGTCCAGGGCCGCCTCCAGATCCTGCAGCAGCCTCTCGTCCAAGGGGGCGGGGTGCTCACCGTGTCCGCGGATGTCGATGGCCAGGCTGGCCCATCCCTCCTCAGCGAGGCGCGCCGAGATCCCCAGCATCTGCTCCTTGCACCCTCCATAGCCGTGAACGACGGTCGCCCCCCCCCGGGGGGATTCTGGGAGGAATAGATAGGCCGGGATGGCATGGTTGTCCGCAGATCGGAGATCGGTGACTCGCAAGAATCGGATCATGTCCACCTCCAACATGTTCACGCTTCACGGCTTAAGGTCCGAGGTCCAATGTCCGAGCTCTTGGTTCGCGGTCAACGGTCGTCGGGCACCGACGAGGATGGGGACTCTGGCGGGCAAAGCTCAGGGGGGAAGGGAGACAAAAATTCCACTTCGACAGGGATCTCATGAAACTGCAAATCCTTGTTGATCACTTGGAGCTTCTCGCACATCTCGGCAATGATGGCGCTGCGGAGAACTGCCTCGTCCACTTCAGTCCCCTCGCTGGGAAGGATCGTCAGGGAAAGATCCCCGAGCGTCTGCCCGTTCGAGTCCAAGGTGTCGAGGCGACAGGCAAAGGCGCCGGCCTTATTGCCGACGACAGAGATCATAAAGTCCCCGGAGAAATTCGCGATGGTGCGTTTATCGGTTTCACTCCACTCCAGGTCCATCTCTGCGTGGCTGTGCCACCACAGACACAGGGATGCAGGATTCCGCCCCTCGGCAACGCAGCATTCAAGGATTTCGAGCATGGCCGCCGGGTCAAGCTCCGTCTCCGCCGGGGAAACTTTTTGCGGGAGAATGAAGAGATCGGTAATCAAGAAACGGTGGCCGTCCCGCTCCACTTCGCCGAGTCCGCCAATCTCCATCGGGCAGAGGTCGATGTACAGTCGCAGCTTTTGAAAAGCCTGCGGGGTAATCAGGATCTCGGGCGGGGTGTTGCCGGTCCAGTTCACGCGTGAAGCTCCTCCCAGTGGTCGATGGGCGTGTACCACCCGTTCGGATTCACGGTCTTCAGATACTCGAGGAGCAGTTCAGCAGTGGCAACCCACTGGAATTCGCTGACCAGTTTCAGGACACTCTGATGGATGTTGCCCAGGCAGGGTTTGGCATTCCAGACGTGCGGATGGTCATAGTAGCCGTATGCCCGGGTCAGGTTCTTGATGTCCACGTCGCCATTGAAGCGGATATCGAGGCGAAAGCGTCCCAACCGGTACCGCTTGCTGGCGACGACGGTATCAACGGTATCCGTGAAGACGCGCAGGCGATCCTCCAAGACCTGTACTTCTCGTATTTCGGGAATACTAAGCAACCCATCCAGCTCTCGCTCAAGCAGCTCTGTGGATTGCTCGGCCTGCTTGAGTGTGCCAAGTCGCTCCCGGCAGTTCCTCAGCAGGCGGGTTTGCGACCCCATTTGGCGTGAGAGCTCTTTGAGATTCTCTTCCACGGCCGCCATCCGTCCATTGAACACATCCACAGGGTCCCCCGCCACTCGAGGTGGGGGGTCTTGGGTTCCGGAGTCCTCCGGGGGAACGGAGTGGTCCAGGCTGGCCAGCGTGGTCGAGTGACTCAGACGATGGAGGGTGATCTCGAGCTGATGAGGGAGTCTCCCGGTCCAGTGGGACAGCGACTCTGTCAAGCCCTCGAGACACAGGTCGAGGATCCTGCGCAGCATGAGCGGCACCAACTCCTCGGGTTGCCCCAGGAGATCGAAGAGGACGTAGATGTTCTCTCCCAGAATTCCGGCGACCGCATGCCCCTGCTGATCGTATTTCAAGGCGCCCTGCGAGAAGAGCTGCCGAGGATCCAGTGGATTGTTCGTCTTGTCGGCCAACGCCAGAGAAAAGACGGCGCGCATCTCGACGCTTGGGGTGATCGGCCAGAGGCTAAACCAGTGGGGTCGGGCCGGCAGGGCAAAGACGTGGAGATGCAGACCACCGCCCCACCAGGGAGGGGAGAAATGGTTCACCGGGACATGGACACGCATCGGAATCCCCAAGGCCTTGGCATACTCCTCAAAGACCGGTTCCAGCCTTCTCGAAACCGGCGCATGGCACTCGTCGTGTGTCAGACCCATTCGGTTCATCCCGCTCAACGTGGTGGTTCCGTCACCCTTCATTGATTTTTAGCATGGGGGAGGCACACGAAAAAGGGAAAAAGGTCGTTTACGATTAGGGCACGCCCCTAGGGGCTGCCTGCAGCCGGATAGAGAGGCCGAAGGTGGCGCGGCCAGCGTTGTATGTGCAGCTTGGGGTCATCCAGGCGCCGGAGCAAACGACGCCCCCCAGGACTGATCCATCTGACCCGGCTGAAGTCAAGCGTAAGCTCAGACTCAGCCAGGTACTTCCGGCAGGTCCGCTCTAGCCTGCGAGTCCAGGGGAAGAGGATCCAGCCTTCGATCCGTAGCCACACGCGTCCGGGGTCGGTCGCCCATACGTGGATGACGAGTACGTGAGCTATGAGCGTGCCGACGGCGTCGGCCGTCCGGTGCGGCTCGGTTTCCCAGATGAACAGTCGAAAATCATCATCCGAACACTGATCGAGCCAGGCCGTGCCACGGGTCATGCCATAGGCGTAGAGCAAAAGGAGGCCAACTACCAGCAGCACGGTCCACATGGGATACTCCGGTCAATATTAGCCATCAGCAACCAGCAGTCCGCCGTCAGTCGTGAAATCCTGGGGCTAATAGCTGATCGCTGACTGCTGACACCTGCTCTATCCTAGCCCCGCAGGCAGATCGCCCCAGTTTCTCCAGGATTCCTCCAGGCTTCGGTGCTTGCCTTCATGAGCGTCGCTATGGCCATCGATGATCGCGAAAAGCCTCTCGACCCGCATCAGCGCAACACACATTCTGAGCGTACGCTTGAGCGGCGAGATATGTCAAGGCCTAGAATAGGAGCGGTCTTTCCTCTCGCCAAAAAAGAAGCGGGTCAGCGGATTGAAGGTGGAATAACGTTCATGCTATATGTGTTGAGAATATGTGGAACCCATGAAACGTCGAATGTGTACGAAGGAGGGTAACGATGGTGTCCAAACTGTGGCAACTCATCTGCCAACGTCCGATCTTGACCTGATGTCTGATTTTCTCCGCGGGCGCGGAGACTGTATCAGAGACCGTGCAGGCTGATCTGGACGGCTATCAGGCCATTTGGTGCCGTCTCGGGCTCGCCCCAGAAGCTACTGCGGTGGCCGAAGACAGCCGGATAGTACCGTAACCGACGCTGGCCCAGAAATTGCACTGCCCTCCATCGCCTTCATAGTCTTCCTAGGGGAGATCTACTATGATTACGGTGGATGCGGCAACGATGATTCTGCTTTATAGCCTCGAGATTCTCGCCTACAGTGCAATTTTATTGCAGCTGCACCGGCTGGATCGCCGCCGGCTGCTGGAGGCCCGGTGTGGACTCCATCAGTGGAAGTCGGGATCACCCAGTGGCATGGTCTGTTCCGTGTGCCACAAGCGTGTGGCGCAATCCATGTTTGGCTTCCCGATGATCAACTTTTTTGATCGGGACTGGCCCCTCTTCTAAGTAGCAGTCAGCAATCAGCTGTCCGCTCCGACGACCGACTACCGACCACCGGAAAATGCTTTTGGTTCTTTACGGTCACCGGCCATCGGTCGTCGGTCAACTACTCTGTCCCCCGCCCGGGGGACGAAGAGATTATCATATCGACCCGACATAGGTCCCCTCAGAAACCTCGATCACACTGAGCTCCAGAACGTGCAAGATCCACATCCGGATCCGGGTCCAGCTCGTCAGGGACTGTGCGTCGCCCGTTGCCTTCGTGGTGTCCATCATGAGTGACCTCGTACCTCTTCCCGGATCGGCTCTGCCGCCGCCTGGGGCAGGGGTGCTGCTGGCGAGGGTGGAACGGTCGCATGGAGAGCGGGAACCTCGTAGAGGTAGATGTTCCGCACGGTGATGCCGTGCCCTAACGTCACCACCGACGGTGTCAGCCAGCGCTCGATGGTATACGTGTTACTGATCACGATGGTGCCGGGTCTCAGTTCACGGTTGAATTTGTCCCGGAGCTGCTGGATTGCCCCCGAGGCTTGATAGCAGTAAATGACGTCCGCGTCCGAGAGGTCCACGTGCATGAAGTTCTGGAACCGGACCTCGGCCCCGCCCCCGTGCCACCAGATGTTCAGCCGCGCGTAGAGATACGCGCAGACATTCACCTCATAGCCTATGGCGTGCACGCCGTATTTCCGCCGGGCGTCAATCAGCACGCGGCCCTCCCCGCACCCGAGGTCGTAGAATCGCTGGCCGGGTCGCATCGGCACGAGCGCGAGGATCTCGTCCACCAGCGCCCGATCCGTGAATCGGAAGATCGATTCTCCGGTCAGGGGGAGGACGAGCACGGTCGCCGCGACATAAAACAAGACGACCACCAAGGGGGTTGCAAAGACGGCTATCAATATGATTTCGACGATGGGATCCATTGACGCTCTTTCGCCGAGGGCATGTCCGGGCATTTCGCCTGGAGCAGTGGTCCGGCTCGCCCCACCCTACATGAGGAGCCGCCGGAGAAGGGCGAAGACCGTGGCTCCAATCACGAGGCCTATCAGGATTTCGAAGTCCTGTAATTGCGGGGTCTGCTGCGCCATCTTGTACGCGGCGCCGCCGGTGAGGACCGCCGCTCCGAACACGATGGAGCGGGTCCCCTTGCGCAGCTGCTTTTCACCCCAATCCCCGCCATGGCTCATGATGTTTATCACTATACCGAAAGGATGTCTGAGGCGTCAATGCCTGGATCCTCCCGGCCCACACGGTAATCCCCGGGTCAGTCCCGCTCGCCGGCCACCAGGCCGCACCGCGCACAGCGGAGCCGTCCATTGGGTCCCGCCTCCCACTCGTGGGACGCACATGTTCCCTGAGCCCGCCGCCGGAAGAACCAGATGAGTGCCCCAGCCGTGATGCAGAAGCCGAGGAAAAACCCGGCGGACAGCCAGACGTAGAGGGAGATGTCCTCCATCACCCACCCCGGCTGCCGTCGCCCGAGCCCAGGCGTAGTGCTTCCCGCACGATCGCCTCTACCCGCTCTTCCATGTACGTTCGGTAGCCGTCAAGGTACATCCCACCCACGACCGCCCGCTGGAGCAAATTGAGGAGGCCTTCCCCCGCAAGCTTCCCATGGGTACTCAGGGTGAGGGTGTACCGCAGGTGGGATCGCTCTCCCTCGTCGGTCAGTTCAAAGCCCCCCTGGGAGACCGCCTCACTGCTCAGTCCATCCACCTGCTGAAAGGTCAGCCGATAAATCCCCTCTGCCGATCGGGAGGTGTCAGCGGCAAAGCGCCGCACCCCCCAGATAAAGAAGAGATTGACGTGGTAATACTCCTCATAGAGGAGCGGACTGTCTAGCGGAAGCTTGAGCAGCTGGGAGACGGCTTCCTTGCGCGCCAGGGGGGGATTCTTCAACCGCGCTGCCACCTCGCGCTTGGCCGCCTCGGAGTCGAGAACGCGCGCATACTCGATCCCTTTGGGGCGCACCCCCTTTTCGGCCAGCCGTGGGAAATTTCGCACGCTCTTCCAGACCGCCTCAGCCGGCAGGGGGAGCGCGCAGTCGAGCATGAAAGTGGTCGTCTCGGGGTCCGCGAAGGGCGCGCTCGTTTCGCGGGTAAAGCGACACTCCACGGCCCCGGCCAGCGCCGACGCCCACAGCCAGAGGGCGAGGGCCACCACGATGGTCTCGGCGAAGCGAAATGAGCCTAGTGTGCGCATGACGCAAAAATAATAAAGAGAGGCTGTCGCATCCGCGACAGCCTCTCTCTTCAGATGGTATCTACGGCGTGCAGGTTACGAGCCGACGGCGGGCGCAGGCGCGGTCTCCTTCGGCGGCTTGATCATGAGGGCCATCACGACCGCCAATATGCCCAGGGCGGCAGCAATCTTGAAACCGGCATTGTACGCATCCAACCGTCCCGCCACGTCCTTGGGATAGGACCGGAGCATAGCCGCCTTCGATTGCGGGCCAATGACACCGGCGATACCCCAGGCGGTGAAGACAGACGCGTAGTTCACCCCCAGGTTCTTGGTGCCGAAGTACTCGGCGGTCGCGGCGGGGAACAGGGCAAAGTTCGCCCCATATGCCGCCCCGCAGACCATGAGCCCGACCGCCAACCCGACCGTCGTGTTGGCCATGTACGGGATCGCTATGACGGTCGCCGTGGTGACGGCGAAGATGACGATCATCGCCGTGGCGCGGCCCATGGCGTCGGACATAAAGCCGGCGATGATGCGGCCAAAGCCATTCGCGATCGACAGGAAGCCGATCAAGTAGGCCGCCGTCTCTGCGCTCATGCCGAGGGTCTTCGCGTAAGGGGCGATGAGACTGATCACCATCAGGCCCACTCCCGCGTTCCCCACGAAGGCCAACCAGAGCGTCCAGAAGGTCCCGGTCTTGATCATCTCGCCGGGGGTGTAGTCTCTCGCCTTCGCGGCTCCCGGCTTAGGCGCCGGCGGGGTCCAGCCCTCGGGCTTGTACCCGGGGGGGGGCACCCTGAGGATCTGCGCGAGCGCCATGATCACGATCAGGAAGATGAACCCCAGGTACAGAAACGCGCTGCTGACCCCAACGGTCTTGATGAGCTTCACGGCGATCGGGGTAAAGACGAACGCCCCGAATCCGAATCCCGCCACCGTAATCCCGACCGTTAGCCCCTTCTTGTCGGGGAACCACTTGATCGTGGTGACGACCGGGGTCACGTACCCGAAGGCGACGCCAGCGCCGCCGATGACCCCGTACGTTAGGAAAATCGCCGGGACGGAGCTGACAAATGAGGTGAGGATAAACCCGGTCGCCATGATCCCCGCGCCGATCATGGTAACGGCTTTGGGCCCAATCCTATCTTGCAGTCGCCCTGCATAGACCATCACCAAGGCGAAGGTGAAGATCGAGGCGGTGAAAACCCACGACAGGTTCGCCCTCGAAAAGGCGGCGCTATTCACTTCCGTCCCCGGCCCAAACTTTGCAATCAGGGGTACGACAAAGATGCTCCATGAGTAAAGGACGCCGAGGCAGATGTTAATGCCTGTCCCGGCCAAACAGATAACCCATCGGTTCATGTCTGCGCCTCCCCGCTACAGGTTTCTCTCTCATGACTCTCGAATCTCGAGGTCCGATATACTGCCCTGTTCGGGACCAGCGTCGTTGTCATGGAGAGGCAGGAAAAACTCCCTCTTTCCTCAACCCCACCTGACGCAACCTTACATCTATCACCCCCCTCGGCTTGTCGCTTAGCAGACCAAATAAGACCCCACACTTCTCTGAGCCTGCCCGCTCCTTTATCAAAAGGGGAGAAGGGGTGTCAAGCAAAATTTAATGCTGTTTTATTTTTCAATGAGATGCAGGACATCCACTTTCCCCCCCCCCTGCCGGAATCGGCGACTTTCTCCTTGACAAATATAAAACTCCATTTACATTATAAGGCCGATCAGTATGCACTTTTTTCATCCTGCCCTTCCTTTTCCTCCTTGACCGCAAAGGAGGTCCGTCATCGACGCATCCCAGGCCGATCTGAAGAGGACCCCTCTGAACGCCGTTCACCGCCAGATAGGGGCCCGGATGGTCCCCTTTGGGGGCTGGGATATGCCTGTCCAATACTCGGGCATCTTAGAGGAGCATCGGGCGGTCCGGGGCTCGGCCGGCCTATTCGACATCAGCCACATGGGTGAGATCGAGTTTCGCGGCCCGGAGGCCCTCGGAGCGGTCCAGCGGCTGGTGACTGGCGATGCCTCCCGGCTCCAGAGAGGGCAGGTCCAGTACGCGGCCCTCTGCTACGACAATGGGACGTTCGTCGATGACCTCACGGTGTACAAGGTGGCCGATAATCACTACATGTTCACGGTCAATGCGTCCAATATTGAAAAAGACTATCACTGGATCAAGGAGCATGTCACCGGCGGCGTCGAGGTCAGGAACATCAGTGATGAGACCGCGCTACTGGCCCTGCAGGGCCCCAAGGCGCCTGAGATTCTCCGAAAACTCACTCCTGTGGATCTCAGCCAGATCAGGTATTACTGGTTCCAGCCCGGCAGGGTACTGGATACGGATGCCCTGATCTCCCGGACCGGATATACGGGCGAGGATGGCTTTGAGATCTATCTCTCTGCGGAAAAAGCCGAGTCCCTCTGGCAGCGCCTGCTGGCAGAGGGCCGTCCTTTCGGCCTCCTGCCCGTTGGGCTGGGGGCCCGCGATACCTTGCGGCTCGAGGCCAAAATGGCCCTCTACGGCAACGATATTGACGATGCCCACACGGTGCTGGAGGCCGACCTCGGCTGGATCGTCAAGTTCGAGAAGGGGGATTTTATCGGTCGGGCGGCGCTCCAGCAGCAGCAGGCGGCTGGGCTGACGCGGAAGCTGGTAGGCTTCGAGATGGTCGGCCGCGGCATCGCTCGTCCCCATTATAAGGTCGTCGCGGACGGCCAGGAGATCGGAGAGGTCACCAGCGGTGGTCCGTCCCCGACCTTGGGCAAGAACATCGGACTCGCGTATGTCGGGATCGCGCATGCCACGATCGGGACCGAGTTTGACATCCTGATCCGAGGCGAGCCGGTCCGGGCGAAGATCGTTCCCGTCCCCTTTTACAAGCGCAAACGGTAGCGGTTCACGGTTGAGGGTTCATGGTGGATGGTTCATAGACCCTGAACTATTGACTATGAACCCTGAACTCTGGTCGGTGAACTGTGAACCCTGAACCATGAACTCATCGGAGGGGATTATGGATGTGCCAGAGGGACTCAAGTACACACGGGAGCACGAGTGGATCAAGATGGAGGGGAATACCGGCCGGGTTGGGATCACTCACTACGCGCAGGATCAGTTGGGAGATGTGGTGTTCGTCGAGCTGCCAAAGAAAGGGCGACAGCTCCGCCAGATGGAGTCCTTCGGGGTGGTAGAGTCGGTGAAGGCGGTGTCGGATCTGTACTGCCCCGTCGGGGGGGAGATCGTAGAGGTCAACAGTGAGCTTGAGCGGAAGCCGGAGATGGTCAACGCGGACCCTTACGGAGCCGGATGGATGCTTGAGGTCAAGATCACCCAGGCAAAGGACCTGGACAATCTCCTCTCTGCGTCGGAGTATTCCGCGTACCTTAAGCAGGCGGGAGGAGGGCACTGATGCGATACATTCCCAATACTGACGCGGATTGCAAGGCGATGCTCCAGGCCATAGGGGTCCGTTCGGTTGAGGAGCTTTTCGCTGACATTCCGGCAGCTGTCCGGTTGAAGCGGCCGCTCAAGGTGCCACCGGCCTTGTCCGAGTCCGAGGTCGCACGGCAGGTCAGGGCGTTGGCGGACAAGAATGCCAACGCCGATCGCTACAGCATGTTCCTCGGCGCCGGCTGTTACAACCACTTCAGCCCGTCCATCCTCAATCATCTGGTCTTGCGCGGGGAATTCCTCACCCCATACACCCCGTATCAGCCCGAGGTCGCTCAGGGGACGCTGCAGGCGCTTTACGAATACCAAACCTTGATCTGTCTGCTGACCGACATGGACGTCAGTAACGCCTCCATGTACGAAGGGGCCTCGGCGACGGCGGAAGCGGCCCTGATGGCGCACCGGATCACGGGCCGCTCCGAGGTCGTGATGGCGCGCGCCGTCCATCCTGAATACCGGGCGGTGACGCGGACCTATGCCTCGCAACTGGGGATCTCCTTCCGGGAGGTCGCCTTCACCGAGGCCGGGGTGACCGATATCGGCCAGGTCCGGAAGATGCTGAGCGAGCGGGTGTCCTGCCTGGTCGTCCAGTCCCCCAACTTTTTGGGCGTTATCGAGGACCTCACGCCGCTCGCGGAGGCCGCCCACGCGGTGGGTGCCCTCCTGGTCGTCGCGGTGGCCGAACCGGTCTCCCTCGGCATTGTGAAGCCGCCGGGAGAGTGCGGCGCCGACATCGTCACCGGCGAAGGGGCGGGGCTCGGGACGGGTTTGAACTACGGCGGGCCGGCCGTCGGCTTCTTCGCGACTCGAGAGAAGTTCATGCGGCACATGCCGGGACGGTTGGTGGGCGAGACGGAGGATCGCGAGGGGCGGACCGGGTATGTCCTGACGCTGGCGACCCGGGAGCAGCACATCCGACGGGAGAAGGCGACCTCGAACATCTGTACCAGCGAGTCGCTGATCGCCAACATGTCGGCGATGTACATGGTCACCATGGGTCCCCAGGGCCTGCGGGACGTTGCCCTGCTGAACCTGCGCAAGGCGGCCTACGCCAAGGATCGGCTGGCGAAGGTCCGCGGGTTCAGCCTCCGCTTCACGGGCCCGACGTTCAACGAGTTTGTCCTGCGCACCAAGAAGAAACCGGGTGAGATCCTCAAGGGATTGCTGAAGCGGCAGATCATCGGCGGATTGGACCTGGGGCGGTTCTATCCGGAGCTCAAGGACTGTCTCCTGGTCTGCGTTACGGAGCAGAACAGCCGCCCGGAGATCGACGCGCTGGCCAAAGCGCTGGGAGGTGGACGATGAGCGGCACCGGGAACACCATCGGCACACGGGGACTGGTCTTGAACGAGCCGTTGATCTTCGAGCAGGGTTCGCCGGGTCGAGTGGGATACTCTCTTCCGCCGGTGGACGTGCCGGAGAAGAAGGCTGAAGTCTTGATCCCCAAGCGGCTCCTCCGGGACGGCATCCCCGGCATGCCCGAGGTGAGCGAGGTCGACGTGATCCGCCACTACACCAGGATCTCACAGTGGAACTACTGCGTCGACCTGGGGTTCTTTCCGCTCGGCTCCTGCACGATGAAGTACAATCCCCGGATCAACGAAGATATGGCGCGCCTCCCGGGGTTCGCCAAGGCGCATCCCTATCAGCCCGAGGAACTCAGTCAGGGGGCGCTTCAGCTGATGTGGGAGTTGGAGCAGTACCTGGCCGAAGTGGCCGGCATGGACCGGGTCACGCTGCAGCCTTCGGCGGGCGCCCATGGAGAACTCACGGGCCTCATGATGATCCGGGCCTATCACACCTCGCGCGGCAATCCGCGATCCAAGGTCCTGATTCCCGATTCGGCCCACGGGACCAACCCGGCGACGTCGGCCTTGTGCGGGTACCGCGTGGTGCCCGTCAAGGAGGGGCCCCGCGGCATTGTAGAGGCCAAGGCGGTGGCCGAGGTCATGGACAACGAGGTGGCTGCCATCATGGTCACGAGCCCGAATACCTTAGGGCTCTTCGAGGATCAGATTGTCGAGGTTTCCAAGATTGTCCACGCCAAGGGAGGCCAGGTCTACTGCGATGGGGCCAACCTGAATAGTGTAATGGGGATCAGTCGCCCCGGGGACTGTGGCGTCGATGTCATCCAGATTAACCTCCACAAGACCTTCTCGCAGCCGCACGGGGGCGGCGGGCCGGGGGCGGGTCCCGTTGCACTGAAGAAGCACCTGGCCCCCTTCATGCCGGTCCCGACGGTGGAGAAAAAAGGGCCCCGTTTTAACCTCGATTTCAAGCGACCCAAGTCAATCGGGAAGGTCCGCGCCTTCGCGGCAAGCTTCGGGGTCCTGGTCCGCTCGTACACCTACATCCGGTCCATGGGGTCGGCGGGGCTCCGGCGGGCGTCCGAGGTCGCCGTGCTCAACGCCAACTACATCCAGAGTCAGCTCAAGGGGACCTACCACCTGCCGTACGACCGCCACTGCATGCACGAGTGCGTCTTCACCGACGCCCTGCAGGCGCGGCACGACATCCACACCGTCGACATCGCCAAGCGGCTCATCGATTATGGCTTTCACCCGCCGACCATTTACTTTCCCCTGATCGTGAAGGCCGCGCTGATGATCGAGCCGACGGAGACCGAGAGCAAGGAAACACTGGACCAGTTCATCGCGGCCATGAAGCGAATCGCCCAAGAGGCGGAGGAAAACCCGGAGGTTTTGCGGCAAGCTCCTCACAATCCCAAGGTCACCCGCATGAACGAGACCAAGGCGGCCCGAGAGCCAAAACTCCGCTGGCGACCCACGTCTTGAACTGGTTCATGGTTCAGGGTTCACGGTTGATGGCGAAGGGTTGAGGCGTCTACGAACTGAGAACGGTGAACTGAGAACTGCAGAAAAAGGGGATGGCGAGCGATGATCACGGTTGCAGCTCACAAGGTTCGACAGTTCGGCGTCGAATTTTATCAGGCTTCCTTTTCGGCGGCTGACATTGACCGACTGGTCCGATTCGAGGTCTTAGGGTACGCCTCGCCCGAGGCACCCCGAACGAAGCTCCCGCGCCGCCCCTCGCGGATCAACTGGGAACTCTTAGAAAAGCGAATATCGCGGGGCGAGGGGGCCTTTCAGCGACCCGTAATCCGTCGTAAGATCGAGGACCTGCTGCAGTACTACCGGGAGTGTCAGGATGCGGGAAACCTGCCGGCGATTCCCGGGGCAGTGATCATCATCGCCGAGCGCCGGCTCAAATTCACCCCAGGAGGGGCCAACCCGAGCCTCGGACTGTTACAGATTCCGGAAGACCAGGGTATCCTCCGAGCCCTCGATGGCCAACATCGCCTGCTAGCCCTCCATGCCGCGGCCCAGGAACTGAAAGCGATGGAGGTCCCGGCCGTCGTCTTTGACAACTTGGATGACCGCCAAATCGTGGAACTGTTCGTCACCATCAACGCCAAGCACACGCGTCTGAACCCGTCCCACCTGATCAGCCTGGCCGGACGGCGGCTTTACGCTGACGAGAACCAGGCATTAGCCCATGATGTCATCCGGGCGCTCAACGAGACAGAATCATCCCCCCTACGAGGAGAGATCCGCATTCTGGGCGTGGGGCGGGGCAAGGTCTCTCAGGCACCCTTGGCTGACGAGATGGTGGAGCTCCTCGAGACCGTACGGAAGATTGGTGGAGAGCAGCGGGCCCGGGAGCTCCGTGACGGCGCACGCCGCTTCTTCTTGAATTATTTTAAGGCGATCGCAGGCACATTTCCCCAGGCCTGGGCGGGGCGGAAGTACAGCATTAAGACTGGAACGGCGCTCAGAGCCTTTATGCGAGTCTCGCCGGATGTCATGGCAGCCTCCCGCGAAATTAAAAAGGACCCGTTCGATGCCGCCGCCATCCGCCAAGCTGTCTCCCCTTGGAGAGAGCGAATCGGGGACAGCCGCTTCGAGACTGAGGGCCCGTGGCGTCAAAAACTGGCCGGTGGAACGCGGGGCACTGTAGAGACGCTAGTTCGAGAACTGCGAGACGGCCTGCGACACCGCTAGCGAGATGAAGCGGCAGAGGCATCCACCGCTGACGCGGGCGGCCTTGGAAAGACTGAGGGACCGGGCCTTTCACCGCCTTCCCCATCTCAGAGTTCGGACTGAAAAGCACGCCCTCCGATTCATTGAGGAAGTCGGCTTCTGTTTTACCTTCCGCACCTTTGGCCACATTCTCCCCTGCCTGTACGTCGCGGTATGCGGCCGTCGTCATCCCCGCTGGCCGAAACATACTCACCATGATTCGGCGGTTGGCCTCACCTGGGAGCTGAAAGACAGCCTCCCGGCCAAGCGCCTCGTCTATTATGGGAAGCTCCTCAAGGGAAAGCCGACGCTGGTGTCGCGTGAAATCTTGCCCGCCTTCGTGGCCTTGATCCGGAACGGCAGGCGGAGCGGTGATTACCTGTTCGACTACCGGGACGGCCGTCTGAGCCGACCTGCGCTCCAGCTCATGGATGCCTTGATGGAACGGCATCCTCTGGAGACTGGTGAGCTTCGGCGTCGTGCCGGTCTCGGAAGCCCGGTACAGACCCCTCAATTCGAGAGGGCCATGGCGGAGCTTCAGCGAAAGCTCTGGGTGGTCAAGATAGAGGAAATCTACGAACCCACATTCAGCTATCGCTGGGACTTCCTGGACCACTGGTTACCCGAACAGGTGAAGAGGGGGGAGGAACTTTCGCGGGATGAAGCGATTCTCCAGTTATTAAAGGCATACCTCAAGATTGTCATCGCGAGTCAGGAGCGGACCATGGCCCGCCTCCTTGACCTGTCCGTGGGGGAAGTCGAGGGGGCACTTGTACGCCTCGCCGCCAAGGGATTCATCTCACGGGGGGTGCCGATCCGGGCGCTCCCGGGCCCTTGGGTGTTGTGGGGACCGGGTCGCGAGGCCTGAACGGCGGGGGCGTTGACTTGCAAAAAGCGGCAAAACAGCTTATTATTAGAAGGCTGGAGACTGCTAAGGGGTAAGAAAATATGGCGCATGGGAAGGTACTTACCACGAATCGGAAGGCCTACCACGACTACCACATCGATGAGGCGTTTGAAGCCGGCATCGCCCTCACGGGAACTGAGGTAAAGTCGCTCCGAGAGGGACGGGCGAATCTGCGGGACGGCTATGGGGCCGTGGAGGGTGGGGAGGTGTTTCTTCGAAATTGCCACATCAGCCCGTACACGCCAGCCAACCGGTTCAACCATGAACCGCTTCGGCGCCGGAAGCTCCTCCTGCACCGGGCGGAGATTCGGCGGCTGATCGGAAAGGTGCAGGAGAAGGGGCTAACCCTTGTTCCGCTGAGTCTCTATCTGAAAAACGGCCGGGTCAAAGTGGAGTTAGCCCTGTGCCGGGGGAAGAAACAGTACGATAAACGGGAAGACCTGAAGCGCCGGACCCAGGAACGAGAAATCGCCGACGCACTTAAGAGAGCCCGATGACCGACGACCGATAACCGACGACCGATGACCGTGAACCGATGACCGACGACCGTGAACCAATGATCTATGTCCGAATCAAAGCGGTCAACGGTGATCGGTGGTCGGCAGAAAGGGGGGCGAAAGGGTTTCGACGGGGACAATGGTTAGTAGAGGCGGCATGCCGAGGTCCCATCTTCCTCGTAAAACAGATGGGAAACACACAACTGCCAACCAACAGCTGGCACTGGCTGCCTAACGAGCAGCCACGCCCACCTTTCCTCGCTTACCGGGGAAGGGAAGGCGTCATATAGGTGAGCTGGCTTTTCTTCTCCGGCCCGGGGGAGAAGGGCGAGACTTAAAGGGCTGGCCGGTAAGTGACCCTTCCTGTGGGGGCGTTTACTGGCGAGACAAAAAACACAGGCTAAGCATGTAGAAGCCTTTATGGGCCTGTTCTCGGACGCGGGTTCGACTCCCGCCGCCTCCACCATTCGACGCGCGGGGAAAGCTTTCT
>Ga0255058_10000240_pt1 | contig 32719 bp, 39 predicted proteins | sample Cases_109_9_MG_FD_188637 | JGI IMG/M metagenome (GOLD analysis project Ga0255058, IMG submission 188637) | Seawater microbial communities from Amundsen Gulf, Northwest Territories, Canada - Cases_109_9 | ecosystem: Environmental > Aquatic > Marine > Gulf | place: Canada: Northwest Territories... | reverse complement strand
GTAGGCGGTCCCGAAGGAACCGCCCTGAATCCTTTTGTCCTCTTGACCCGGCCCTTCTTAATAGTGTTAGAACGCAACATCGTGCAGGTGTTCGTACGATGGGCCCCCGAAGCAGACCGTCCACTCACGAAGCGTGTGGCGGAGGATGTGTCTGACCAGTTCCTCACACCGATTCAGGACTTTTTGGAAGGCCAACCCATCCTGCCGACCGAACCTTTGACGTAGACCGCACGCGCAGGGCGAAGCGCAGCGCCAGGAAGAAAAGCTAGCGCAAGACTGTGCGACGTTTCAAAGGGAAGGCCCGCGCTTTCCCACTCGCCACCGCACCTAAGGAGGAGGAACCAGATGCTTGACGAAACCACCTTCAACCTTGAGATCCGGAAGTTCCTCAAGACGTTCGGCGTGAACGCGCAGCGCGAGATCGAGAAGGCCGTCCGATCGAAGATTCGCGCGGGCGACCTGACCGGCGAGGAGTCTGTGGTAGCGAGGGTCGTCCTCGAACTGGAAGGCGCCGACCTCTCCTACAAGCAGAAGGGAACCATCGCCCTTTCCTGACCCCAGTCCCATCCGGCCGGCCGCTCACGCCTCGAATGCGTCCTCCCGCGGCCCAGGTGCTGGGCTGGTTGTTCAAATGCGAGAGAACACGGATCTCGCACTCATTCGCCCTGTTGAAGCAAGTACGCGGGTGGGAGGAGCCAGCGGCGTGGAATTTTGAGTATCGATGCCTGGACATTTGGGGCCTCGACTGCTGGTCCGCCGTATGCTCAGTTTCCTTTCTTTTCATTTGAAGCCTAGGGTCTCAGACGAATCAAAAGAATCCGGATGGCAATGCCCCATGCAGGTAGCGACTGCGCGATCTCTCGGGCGAACCGACATCTCCGACCCTGCTCTACGAGGACGAGATCAGGAGCGTGGAGGGGCCAGATGCGCTAAGGGGCGGCCCCGAAAGGACTGCCCGGCGGACTCACTAGGGCACCGCTACGCACATAGGTCGCGCACGATCAGGTGCATCTCTGCTCTGCGCCGTGGGAATCGGTGAGCCCGGGAGTGGGGGCACCAAGTTGGGCAAACACTGATTGCTGTTGTCTCCCGCGCCCGACGGCCGGAGAACGTCGCCTGTCCGCCGCTACGAGATTCCCGCAGCCGCCGTGGTGGTTCCCGACCGTCTCAGCCTGCTCATCGGGTCTGCTCACGAACGACGCCGACCTCCTGCGGGAGCACCACGAAACCCGCATTCTCCCACTGGCTATAGATGTAGGTCAGCACGTTGGCTACATCCTCGTCACTGAGTTGCAGGGACGGCATGATGCTGTTGAAGGTGTTGCCGTTCACCGTAATTGGACCGTCCAGCCCATTCACGACCATCTCGATCGCGCGCGTCTCGTCCGCGTTCAGGAAGTCGGAGCCTGCCAGCGGTGGGATCGCGCCGGGGATGCCCTGGCCTTCGGCTTGGTGACAGGCCACGCAGTTCTGGGTGTAGACCCGCTGCCCGAACGCGACTCGCTCTTCGGTCGTGGAGGCTCGCGGAGGCTGCGCCTGACCGCCAGGCATGGCCTGCACAGCACCGCCCTCAGGCAGGTACACGCCCTCGGCGATACGACCGGAATAGATCACTGAGTCCTCACGGCCGGCGACGGTCAACATGCCCAAAGCACCCTTGTTGAATGCCCGAAAGATCGCGTGGTCCACCAGGAGATAGTTCCCTGGAACCTGGACTTCGAACTCAACGATGGCCGCACCACCCGCTGGCAACAGGGTGGTCTGGACGTTCTCGGATACGGTCGATCCAGCCTCGTGGTAGACCAGGTCGAAGATCTCCCCTATCACGTGAAACGATGACACCAAGTTGGGCCCCCCGTTTCCCACGAAAAGCCGTATCCTCTCCCCGACCTCCGCCTTGAGCGCGTCGTCTCCAACGAGCGAGCCTACGGAGCCGTTGAACACTACGTAGTCTGGGGACTCGGCTAGGGCCTTTTCCATGCTGAACTCCTGGAGTCCCTCCTGACCGTACCCGCCCGTCGTGTAGATCTCACCCTGCATCACGTAGAACTCATGATCCACCGGAGGAAGGCCGCCTTCGGGCTCCACCAGGATCAGACCGTACATCCCGTTAGCGATGTGCATTCCGACGGGAGCCGTCGCGCAGTGGTAGACGTAAAGGCCTGGGTTGAGTGCCTTGAAGACGAACGTGGCGGTCTGCCCGGGAGCGACGAACGAGGAAGTGGCGCCCCCGCCGGGGCCGGTGACGGCATGCAGGTCGATGTTGTGCGGCACGCGGCTGTCCGGGCGATTGTTGAGATGGAACTCCACGACATCACCCTTACGCACGCGGATGAATTGACCCGGGACCTCACCGCCGAAGGTCCAGAAGGTGTACTCCACGCCGTCCGCTAAGCGCCCCACCAGCTCCTGGGTTTCCAGGTTCACGACGACACGGCTAGGCCGGTCGCGGGTGATGGGAGGAGGAACATCCGGGGCATGGGTGAGGACGGCCTGTTCCGACCCGACGGCGGCATCGTCACCACCGGAAGCAGCGCCCTCGCATCCCCACAAGAGCAAGGGCAGCGAGGCCGCACCGAACCTCAGAGCTGAAAGATAACTTCGGGCGCAGCGCTTCATGTTTCCCTACGCAGGCGTAGCGAGCCGTTTGGCATGGCCGGGTCTCCTGAAGTGTCACATCCCAGTATACTAGTCAGCGACTTTCCTGAAGTAGAACCGACGCACCTCATCGATTCGGCTTCCGCCGCCGACCATGTTGAGCCGGTAGCCCATAACTTCCATCGCCTTCACCAGCTCGGCTTCCGTGGCAAGATCGGCAGGAAGCTGGGGGGCGTCGTGACGACGCGGTGACTCGACGGCGAAGAGGCGACCCACCTTACCGTCTGGCTCGCTGGACACCACGAGCACCTTCTCAGAATCCGAAGAATCGTCCATTGCGGAGAACTTAGCGGTCAGATCCCGTACGTCCTACTCCAGCCTGCCGTCTACACTTCTTCGCTCAAGGTAAGCCAAGCATCAACACGATCCGCCGGTACAACTCCCCGGTGTAACCGGAAGCCCAGAGACCGCCCGCCACGACAATCGCCACGAGGGCGAGGATCAAGCCCCACTCACGGTACGATCTGCTCATCGTCCTGACTCTCAGCTTCGGATGTGGCTCAACAAGCCCAAGAACCCGCCCATTCTCCTTCTGCGCGCTACGATCGTCATGGCGAGGCCGTCCCCGACGTACCGTTGCGCAGGGCTCGGCCCTTGCTCGGCCCTTGTTCGGACGGTAATACGTAATTATATTACGTATTACGTAATACCAGGTGCCCAGGAGGTGGTGAGATGACGGAGGCGAGCTCGAACGATCTGTGGGGTTTGATCCAGAGTAAACTGCGCGACAAGGGCATTGACATGGAGGCGCTCTCGTGCTGCGCTCCCGATACGTCTTGCCTCAAAGTGGTGTGCCTTCCGATCGGACTTGGACAGAGCCTGGAAGAGCTCGGCCAGGAGGTGCGCGATCAGGTCGTGATGGTTCGGGTCGACGAGGACACCCGTCGGAAGTTGGACGCCTGGGTCGCGTCGGGAGCCGTCAAGAGCCGGTCGGAAGCAGCGGCCCTGTTCATTCGGGAGGGGTTGAAGGTCCGAGCTTCGGAGCTCGACAAGCTCGGCGAGGCGATCCAGGGGGTTGAAGAGGCCAAGGAGCGGCTGCGCAAGAAAGCGCGAGACGTGTTCGGGGAACAGGAGGGCGATGCTGAGGGATCCGGCTAGCGAGTTTAGGGGGCCGCAAAGCTCAGCCTTGACTCTATACCCAGGTATAGGGTTAGATTAGATATAGATTGAGGTAAATGCGGCCGGAGCAAGGCGCATGGCTGAGCACGAGAGCGACAGGATCGAAACCGTCTTCGAGGAGCAGGGCTCGCTCAGGAAGCCCGGGCCCATCGGGCGGGTTGTGCGGTTTCTATTCGGGGCGTGGCTGCTGTGGGCCCTCTATATCTTGCTACGCAGCTGGAGCGGCCTGGTCGATACGACGCCTCCCGGCGGGATCGACTTCTGGCTTTTTGTGATCTTCGCCTCATGGGTCACGCCCTATGTGGTCAACATCGGCTTCACGCAGAACTGGCGTAGAGCTCCGCAGGTGGCTGTAGCGGCGTTGGCGGCGGTCGCGCTGGTCATTGATCTGGCCGTATATGGCACGTGGTGGGCACCGCCGCTCGGTTTCCTCGTTTGGGTTTGGCTGGTCTACCTCTCCGCTCATCTAGGGGTCTCGTTCGTACTATCGGCGTGGGTTGCGACCCCGGGTTGTGAGATGCGAGCGATCCCGCACTTGTGGAGCCTCGCAACGGGCCGGTCGACGAAAGAGCACTACTGCCCGGGCGCTCTCGATCGAATAGACCGCTGGGAGACGCAACGTGCCCACTAGTATGACCATCGGAGAGGTCGCCCACCGATCAGACGTAAACGTTCAGACGATCCGGTATTACGAGAGGCGAGGACTGTTGCCTGCCCCTCCGCGCTCGTCGAGTGGTTACCGCCAATACGACGCCAACAACGTGGTGCGCATACGGTTCATCAAGCGCGCTCAGGCCCTCGGCTTCTCCCTGAACGACATCTCCGAGCTGCTCGATCTCCGCATCGATCCGTCGTCGCACTGTGAGGAGGTCCTAGCTCACGCCGAGATCAAACTGCGTGACATCGACGAGAAGATCGAAGCTCTCCGAAGCATGAGGCGGTCGCTCGAGTCGCTGGCCGGCGCCTGCAGGGATCGGCGCACCACAAGCGACTGTCCAATGCTGGAGGCCCTGGAGGCGTGAGCCATCGAGTCGAACTCATCTACGCGCCCGATTGTCCTAATGTCGGGTTGGCCCGCGAGCGCTTGACGCGAGCTCTCGAATCGGCGGAGCTGCCGACGGAGTGGCGGGAGTGGAACCAGGCTCACGCCGAGAGCCCTGACTACGCGCGCGACTACGCGTCGCCCACCATCCTGGTCGATGGGCGTGACGTGTCAGTGGATGCCGTTGTGGTGGATGCCCAATCATGCCGGCTGTACGCCGGCGAGGACGGACGCTTGACCGGAGCCCCCTCAGTAGTCGCCATCACCGCGGCGTTGCAAGCGGCGCCTGGCCGTGATACGGAGGAGAAACAGTGAAGGTGCGAGCCGTCGATGCGGGATCCGCCTTTGGAGCCGTCGCTGGCTCCGTGGCGAGCGCGGCCGCCGGACTCTGCTGCGTGGGCCCCTTGGCGCTCACGCTCCTCGGCGTGAACGGGATGATTCTCGCTGCGGGGATCAAGCCGTATCGAGGCTATTTGTTGGGCGGGTCGTTCCTCTTGCTCGCCCTCGCTTTCTGGGCGCTGCACCGACGAACACGCGGTGTCGACGTCGCGTGTCCGACCCGTAGCGCCAGGATTACGCGGATCATTCTCTGGGCGTCTCTCTCGCTCTGGGTCGTCGCCCTGTTTCTGAATATCGCCACAGACTTTCAGTGGCTTTGAACGGAGAGATCGAACCATGAAAACCAGACGCTATGGCAGTTTCCTTTCACTCGGCGCTGTCGTCGGTGCCCTGATCCTTGGGCTCTCTGTTCGTGCAGCGGACGACCGGTTGGGCGAGGCTCGATCCCTCTTTGCTTCCCAGCCGGCAAGTCTGGTCGACTACCTCGGACTTGACGAACACGCCGAGCCTCTGCGGGGCTCGTTTAACGCCGATATCGGGAAAGTTCGCATTCTCATGCTGGTGGCCCCTACCTGAGGCGGGTGTCTTCGGGGGGCCTCCGAAGTTCAGAAGAAACTGCTGGAAAAGAATGACGATCCGAACCTGAGGGCGTACGTGGTCTGGGTTCCGCGCAACGGGGCGCAAGAAAAGCATGTCGACCGGGTGCTCGAGCTGGTCACGGACGAGAGAGCGATCCAGTACTGGGATACCGAGAAAGCCGTGATCGAGCCCTACGACGGGATGCTGGAACTCACCGGTCCTTGCGCGGGCGTCTTCCTCGTTTTCGGACCGGACGCCACATGGTCTGAGTCCGGACCCCCGCGACCTGATTACCTCGAGGACGCGCATGCCGATCAGTATGACCGTCCGTGGCCACAGTTCGAGGTGGATCGGTTGGCGGAGAAAGTCGGTGAGCTGCTCAGTACCGAATAGGCGGAGTGGGTCTACGGAAGATCGGAGGCCGCGTTGTGGCGAAAGAAACCAAGAAGGCAGGAACCTGTCAACAATCGTCGCACGATCAACCTCCCGTGTTGCTGCAACGGTCGCCTGGGGGAGATCAAGCGCCAGTCAAGGAACTAGGGGCGGGCCACGATTGGAACCGCCCCTAGTTTGAGTTACTGCCAGAGAAAGTCCTTGCCTGCTACTGCCGATGCCGTAAGGCCATCGTCCGAGCCGTTCTTTCGCTCGGCACCGTCATCCGCCACGATCTCGAAGCAGTACGTGTAGTTGCCCGCGCCGAGCTTGGCCGCTGTGAACCGCTGGGAGAAGTCACCACCGTTCGCGTTCACCTGGCTCGTCACGTCCGCGATCACCGTGTTGCCCGACGCATCGTCGTTGCCGCCCTCCGGCGTAACGCCGGTCGCGGCCTCGGCGACCAGGTTGCTCGGGCAATCGCCGAGACCGGCATCGTCCACGGTGACTTGGACGACCGCGCTTGTGACGGCCGTGCCGTCGCCGTTGCGGTCCACCACGCTCGCGTCGAGTACGAACTCGACCGTCGCGGCGTTCGAGCTGTTCAGGCCCGTGATCCCACCGAATCCGATGACCGGCGGGTTTGTGTCCAGTACGAACGGGTAATCGACCGTCGCCACGTTGTTCTGCGGTAAAGCTTGGTCCGATACGGAGACACGAACGGTGTAGATTCCGTCGTCGGTGCCGTCGCAGTTCGGCGCGTCCACATTGGGACCGTCACATAAGTACGCCTGGAACATGTCGTCCCCGGCCGTCCCGGCGTCGTCCGTGATGAGGAGCTTGTCCTCGCAGCCACCACCGCCATCGCAGGTGGCAGGACCATCCACGATCCCGGCGACTATGAAGTTGCCATCACCGTTCGCATCATCGCAGGTGTTTGGGTACGCGAGCTCGCAGCCCACCTCCTCAACGCCCGTCCCGAGATCCACCGCCTCGAACATGAGCGTCTCGCACTCCGTGTTGTCCGTTGACGGACACAGCCGCGTCAGGTCCGGGGGGCCAGACTGGCCTGAGTAATCAACCCCTAAGTCGGGATTCCATATAAAGAGAGGGGTTTCGTCTGGGGGTTGGAGAGCCCCAATCGCGGGCGGTTTTCGATCGGTCTTCCCCACTTGTGAGCCAACGATCAGCGTTCGAAACACGAAATCTTCACCGGCTATGGGCAGCCCGGTGCTGCCAAACGCCCCGCCACCGGAGTAGAGATCTCCCGTAAAAAACCAGCCGAGCTCGCTGACACCGCCCTGCGGGCAATCCCACTCGATGAAGTAGGGGACGCCGTTAGGAGGTGTTGGGATGGGCCTCGAGAAAGCGAACCGCACATCGCGTCCCGTCCCTGCCGTGAACGGACCCGTTATGAAGGTGCTCGTCGCCCCAATGACTGGTCCGTTTACCGAGCCGGAGCGGATTCGGACTGATGAGTTCATACCGGCGGCAGGAAATAGGCCGCCCGCCCTCAGCCTAATCTCAATGGCCGCCAGCGCCGATGGTATAGGAGTGAAGCTTTGACGAAAGCTTCCGGGCACACCCACACCGCAGCCGTGAGATGACGAACTCGGGCCCATGTTGGCTTGGTCCTCGCTCAGAGCCTGACTCGGGATAGCAAGACTTGACAGCAGCGGCAAGGCGTTCCGTTCGGGACTAACGACGGCTTCCTCGCCACAAGCCAGGACGAATAGTCCTAATCCGACAGCGAGAGTGCAGACGCTCTTACTTCTGAACGACATGACAGCCTCCTCGTGGTCGCTTACGTGGGCCAGAGGTAGCGGATCTCGGTGCCTCCCCATTCACGCCCGGAAGGTCGCGAAAGAGAGTCAAGTGACGATCAAGCGTGGATAGCCTAGTGCCGGCGCGTGACCGGTTCTCTTCGTCATTGATCACCTCTGGCTTGGAGAGTCTCGGCTTCGAGTGTCGGCGTGGGCGCTTCGACCGTCTATAGGGTTAGGCGTAGGAACGACCCGCAGGGGTCCACGCTTCGGGACCGACCGGAGATCCACTGGCGCTGCAAGTGCCCCAGAGTTGACGGGTTAGCTGTGCCTCTTACTTTTGTTGATAAGCAGGGCGGGGAGCCCGTGCTCGTGCTCAGAGTAGCCGAAGACTGCGTCCCCCACTCGCTTCGCTCGGTCGCCGGTCAGGCGAATCCGGCCGCCCGACTGACACAATCCACAGCTCGGCAACTACTTAGAGCACACCCATTTGGTCTTGTCTTGTAAGCACCCGACGCGATCAAGGCTCGGGCTAAGTCTCGTTTAACCTTAACAGGTTGATTCTGAGCCGCCGTACTCCGTACGCTTGCGCACGGATACGCCTGGGCTGTTAGGCTAGTTTACTGCATCCGACCGCAAGGCTTCGACAGCCGAACGCTTCATGACAAGCAGGAGGCATAGGTCGCGCGATGCTTCGATGCGGCCCGAGCAACGGAACACCCGCCATTCGTGCGCCCCGTCGCCTGGCAAGCGCCCTGTGCGTGGTCGCCGTATGCCTGGTGGTCGCGCCGCTTTCCGCACAGGTCTTCGTGAGCACCAAGTCAGGCCACAAGGGGCAGGGCGTGCTCCGGAAGCGCGACAGCGAGTGCTTCCTGATCACGCCACGCCACGTGGCAACCAGGGTGCTCGGAGGCGGGCGAGACACCGTCAACCGTATGGGCTCTGCGAGGACGAGATCAGGAGCGTGGAGGGCCCGAGGGTGAACGACTCCGAGGAGTGTGTGGAGGAGTGGCTCGGCGTTTCAGTAACTGCTCACCAAACTGCGGTAGGCACCCTGACCGCCGGATACGATGGCGGACCGTCGCTGATGCGTTCGCTCTCGAAACAATATTCTAGCTTCCGATTGTGACCCTGCCGCAGCTCGTAGAAGACCAGCATCCACTGAGCTTTCTCGCCCACTGACTCGATCCGTCGATAGCTCATAAGGGTGTCGGGTGGCGGCCATTTTATCCCGCCTATCCCGTCCCGCCTGTTTACACTTTGGCCATCGAAAGGGCCACCAACAAAGCGTATGTCGGCCTTCTCGTAGCGCCGGTCGAGCCGCCTATTCCTCAGCCACTCGTGCAACATGGGTATGAAGAAGACGCCGGTTATGAGCAACCAGCAAGACGCAGATTCTTTCCTGCCAGCCCACGTCTTGGGCGGCAGAGGGCGAGGCGATCGCAAGCAGGCACGCGGCAGCGAGTGGGAAGGCACGGGCCTTCACGCCGCCGCCTCCAGCCAGCCAGGTGTAGCAAGCGGAAGTAAGGCAAGGACTCGAAGCGCTCGCCGCAGACCTCCACGGCGTGGACGTGCGAACCTCGGGAGGAATCTGCACGTAGCGGAGGACTGAACCGGGATACCGGCCAGCCCAAAGGCCCAGCGAACTGCGGAACCTGCGGACACAGCAGTAACCTCAGAAGCGGCGCGATCACTCCCGCTTCATCGCTTTCAGCATAAGTAGGGCAGCAGACGGTAGCTACTGTTCGCCCGCGTATGGTTTGCGTCGCACGAGGACGAGATCAGGAGCGTGGAGGGGCCGGTCAGCGCGGTTGTGCTACCTCAGCGGCCAGCCGGTCAGGAGGAACGCCAAAGTGATGGTAGTGAGGAGCATCACGACCGTCGCGACGATCAGTGCCAGCAAGAGAGTAATCTGGTGCGGCTGGTGAATTCGCGTGCGTCGGTGTCTGTAAGCGTGCTGGTATCTGTCCACGTACCCGCATTCCTCCTGGACAAGCGCGAGGAGACGATCCCCTCGTAAGCCTGACCGGACGACCGAGCATCCCGTGAGAAGCAGCGAACATACCGTCACGCAGAGGGGAATCACTGATCGGTGTATCTATGTTTCTGACAGCGGCATGCGGAGAAGTCGCAATCGTACCGGCGGTTCAGCTATGGGTGCTATGTAGCTTCGCTGCGGCAGCACGAGATCAGGAGAGTGGAGAGACTCGGCGAGGGTTGGTCTAGAAGCAGGTCTAGAGTCGAGACCAGAGATCGCTTTCGTCAAAAAGCGAAGGGCGGCTCCCGAAGGAACCGCCCATTGTCTCCCGTTAAGGCGCTGACGAGAACCACCCTGTACGGTCCTTCAGAAGGTCGTTCAGTGCATTTACTCCCGCTTCAGCTGTGTCACTCGACTAGCCGCAGTGTCTTCAGAGTCGATCCTGTATCCAGCCCCGCATTTGCGCCGCCTGGGCACCGAACGAACCGTATGTACACGTTCCAGCGGCCCGGTACTCCTTCGCCGTGTCGTGTGGGTACACCCGGGTTCTTCCAGTAAGTCTCGGCCACCTTCTCGATGAAGGCGCACTCCCAGCGTATGACCTCTACCGGGTCAACACTCGTCGTCGACGTGGTCGGATCGATGATCGGTATCGGGCGGTGTCTCTTGCCGAAATCCTCGCTCCCCTGATCCATGCACCCGTTTCCGTTGGCCATGCACTCGTTGAACGCGTCCCATGTCCAGCCATCGCCGCCATAGTCGTCCACCAGGGTCTTGAACGCTCCCAGGACCGTGGACTGGACCTGTCCGGTCTCTGGTTCGATCTCATCCCCAACGTTGATCACGATCTGGCTGGGACAGCCGTTGACCCAAGCGGCCAGGTTGGACGCACCGCTGCTGCCATCGGGGAGATACCAGCACCGCCACCCGTCGCTGTCGACGCAAGGGCTCGCGTTGTAGTACTCTACGCTGCCGTCGCCGATGAGCGGCTCGGTATCACCCCCACCACTCTTCTTTCCGTTCTTTCCGCTTCCTCCGCTATTGGGCGGTCCCGATTGAGTTTTGACCTCGATCACATCGCCGAAGTTGGCTTCCGCGGCGTCACCGTAAAATCCGGTGTACTCGTCGCCGGAATACCCACTGGGACCCACCCCCGACGGCACGCGGCACGGCGGGCCATACCCGGCACACTGCCCTTCCATGGGTTTCATCGGAGGGTTGTCGGCGGGATCATAATACGGCTCGTACTTGTCCCCATCTTTCAGATCGAAGCGTCCATCGCTCGGACTCGGGCCGCCGGGATTGTCCAGCCACCGGTCGGGGATGGCTAAGGGAAGCGGACAGACGCCGCCACCCGCCGCGACAGCTTCGGCCGCAGCGGATGTCACAACGTCCACTTCGTCCCAACCGAGAACCCGGGCGAAGATGGTCCGGATGGCGTTGCCGCGAGCACTGGTGTTCCGCACGCGTACCCGCACCTTGTGCTCGTCCAGGAGCACGTCTACGTCTTCCGGTCGCACGTCCGCGATCTTGCCGAGCACCGTGTTCTTCGCCGCGTAGTCGAGCGCCCACTGGCGCGCCCGCGCCTCGTCATCGGGTGCGGTGATTAGGGACCCGGCGCCCGCGAGCGCCGCGGCGTCCGCCACACCCTGCGACCCGGTTCTCGCGCCGAGCATCATGCCGAGATCCACGGCCAGCGCGACCATTCCAATCAGCACAGGGATTCCGAGCACCACCAACACTAGCGTAGACCCGTGCTCGTGACGCGTGCTTCGATGAGTGGCTTTTCTGACGTGCTGCTCAGTGTGTCGTGTCACGATCCCACCTTCGAGCGGATTGAATCCGTTCACAGCGCCTTTTCTGGTCGTCTGCCGCTTTCTTAGCAGGTAGCGAGCCGTTGTACATGGACCGGAGTAAAGCGTTAGGCAGGGTTGGGGACTACGGCGATTTGCGGCCTGTTTGCCTTCCATCTTGAGGCGACGCGACGGTTCACATTTGCACGGGCAACTGCGCTTTGCGAGAGTCGAGCCGCGGCTCTACGAGGACGAGATCAGGAGCGTGGAGGGGCTCGGCGAAGGCAGCTGTAGAGGCACAGGCGGTATCTACCGTTCGCCGACGTATGGTCTGGTCGGGCCACCTACTGTTCTACGAGGACGAGATCAGCGGGCGTGGAAGGGTTCGATCGGCAAGGCGACGTGCGCCTGCAACCACTACCGAGCTCTCGTAGGTGCGCTCCACGGCAAGGGTGGCCCAAGGACGAGCACAGCTCCCACGAGCACCACGGCTACCGTCCAAATCCGGATGCCGAGCGGCCCCGCGGCGCCGATTCCGTTAAGAGCCAGAGCCGCGAGCCCGGCGCATACCCCGGTCGCGCCAGCAATTGTCCGCCACGCTGGAAGAGAAGGAACCGTCCCTACTCTAGCCGCTTGTTCGAAGCGACCGAAGATGGCGAGGAAGACCGACAGGACGACGGCAAGGGTCGCGATCCAGATCGGGCGTGACGCCCACCAGCTCCAGCTGCCTGGCTCCAGTGCGAGGCCGAAGCCGCCCAGCAGGTTCAGCAGGCCGATAACCAGAACCATCACCGTGATATGCCAGAGGAAAAGCGTCATGATCGTTCCGTTCACCAGAATGGTCGCTGCCCATGGCCGTAGCCTGCCGAGCCATCTGCGAACGGGAGCCTCTACAGCCAACAGCAGACCGCCGTGAAAGGCGCCCAGGGCAAGGAGAGCGAGCGTGGGTGGACGGCTGTTCGAAACCTCCGCACCGGGGACCGTGATCATGCTCACTGGATAGGAGGCGACAAGCACGAGAAGGATCAGGACCCCCAGTCCCCCTGCTGCCCACGGCAGGGCTTGCTTCGGTCCCACGATCCGCCCGTCTCTCCACATGTAGCCCAGTTGGTGCACACCCAGCCACACGAATGCGTAGTTGACCCAGCGAATTAGGCCGAAACCGGAAGCGAAAGCCACCGCGTCCACGACTACCGCTCCCAACGCGAGCCCCCAGAACGACGCTGTACCGAAACGGCGCCATGCCCGGTGGGTGGCGGGTACCGCGATCACGACCATGATGTAGACAGCGAGGAACCAGGTGGGGATGAGCGCCGCCTGAGAGCCCACCTTGATCATCTCGGGCCGAGCGCCCAGTCGATGCGCGACTACGGCCATGGCCGACCACACGATCAGGAGGGGAACCACGGGGCCAACGAGCCGTTTCAGCCTCGTGGCCAACCAAAGCCCGTAGCTCTGGCTGCTTCGCCGTGCGGCTTCCCAGGAAGCGGCGTTCGCGTAACCTCCTACGACGAAAAACACGGGCATCACCTGAAAAGCCCACGTGAGCCACTGGGTCCAGGGTGCCACCCCCAGCATGTCGCCCAACCGAAGCTCTCCCCCGTCCAAAAATGGTGCTGCCATCAACCAGTGACCCGTCACCACGACCGTGATGGAAGCGGCTCGAAGAAAATCCACATACCGGTTTCGGGTCTCCGGAGTCCGCTCTGCGAGCGCCTTGGCCCGAGACCATGCAGTAGCCTTTCGAGGTGCGGGAACTTCACTCATGCGTTTAGCCTTCCGGCACTCGACTCTCGTAGAGCCTAGGGCGTGTTCTCCTCTCGGAGCACTCGGCGGAGCACCTTGCCTACCAGTGTTTCGGGCAGAGAGTCGCGGAACTCGATCTGCTTCGGCACCCGGTAGCCAGTCAAACCGGCTTCGGGGTTCCGGCACCACTCGATGATCTCTTGAGGAGTGGCCGTCTCTCCCGGGCGGAGGACCACGAACGCTTTCACCGCCTCCCCGGTGGCTTCGTCCGGCACACCGATCACCGCAACCCTTGCCACCTTGGGGTGATTGTGCAGCATCTCCTCCACCTCGGTCGGGTAGACGTTGAAGCCCGAGACGATAACTACCTCTTTTTTTCGGTCGACGAGGAAGAAGTAACCGTCCTCGTCCATTCGGACGATGTCTCCGGTGAACAGCCATCCGTCGCGGATCATTGCAGCGGTTTCAGTCGGCTGGTTCCAATACCCAGCCATCACCTGAGGGCCGGAGATGGCCAGCTCTCCCGGCATCTCCGGCGGCACCGGCACGGTCGGGTCGTCCAGGTCGACCACCCTGCAATCAGTGTCCGGGATCGGTAGGCCGAAAGAGCCAGCCTTACGATGATCCGAGATTGGATTGGCGTGCGTGAGGGGCGAAGTTTCGGTGAGCCCGTAGCCTTCGATCACACGCCCCCCGGTGAGGGCCTCGAACTGCTCGGCCACCGCCAGTGGGAGCTTGGCTGCCCCCGACAGGCACGCGCGGATGGAGGAAAGGTCGAGGGTTCGGCCCTCTGCGGCTTGGTTGAGAGCAGAGTAGATACGGGGAACCCCCGGAAACAGACTAGGCCTTTCTCGCTCGATCTCCTTCAGGGTCGCCTCGACATTGAAGCGGGGCAGGAGGATGAGTTTGGCGGCCTTGTAGATGCCTAGGTTCATGCCGACCGTCATGCCGTACGCGTGGAAGAAGGGGAGGATGCACATGACACTTTCCTCCCCGTCCCGCAGATCGACCAACCAGACGCTGGACTGTCGGCAGTTGGTCACCAGGTTGTGATGCGTCAGTACCGCCCCTTTGGAAAGACCGGTGGTTCCCCCGGTGTAGATGAGCCCGGCTGGGTCCCGCTTGGGGTCGACCTCAACCGGAGCGGGCACCTTCCTGCGGGTGCGCATGAGCGCCTTCCACCACTGGACGTCCGCACGCTTGGGAACCGGCGGCCAGGCTCGGCCCTTTTGTCGTGCTTCCTTCCGAAACTTGAGAGGCGCCAGCAACTTGAGGGGAAATCCCATGTAGTCGGTCAGCCTGGTGACGATTACCTGCTCAAGGCTGGGGATCTGGTCCCGGATGGCTGCCAGGTTCGGGTAGAGCTGGTCGAGAACGACGACAACGGTGGGCCCGGCGTCGCGGAGCTGATGGCCTAGCTCTCGCTGCGTGTACTGAGGATTGTTGCCTACGACGATGGCGCCGAGACGTAAGCTGGCGTAATAGGCGATCACGTATTGTGGGCAGTTGGGCAAGATAAGCCCCACCCTGTCACCTTTCTCGACACCCATGGAGGCTAGGGCGGCGGAGAATCGCTCCACGCTGTCCAGAAGCTGGTGGTAGGTGAGGTGTTTTCGCAGGAATGCAATGGCGGGCCGCTCGGGGAAACGCTGTGCGGCGTCGTCCAAGACGTCAAACAGGGATTGATCGGCCTCCGGCGCCAGCGAGTGCGGGACTCCGGCCGCGTAGCTTTTCAGCCAGACTCGATTCTTGGTCATCTAGATCCTAAAGGTCCTTGTGTCGCGGTAGCTCGGCGCCCTAGACGCCCTCGGATCGCGGGCTAGCCGCTGATGCCCGACGTGCCCGAGGGAGAGGCTATCTGGCGACAGCTTCTTATATAATCATGAACCCGGCCGAGTTGTACCTTCGTTCCCGTATGGTTCGGCTGCTCTACGAGAAGGAGATCAAGAGCCTGGAGAGGCTCGATTAGAGTGCAAGCGGTCCGAGTCCAGACTCGCGGATCTGTGCGGCTCGCTGTGCCAGCCCACAGCGATGACAACCTGGCGAACCGCCGAACGACTTCGCATCGTTAGGGGCCCAGCAACAGCCCCAGGCGTAGGAACAAGCGCTGTATGGCTGGAGTTGTAACGCGTTGCGAAAGAGTGAGTTACAGTAGGGGCGAATAGCTCAGTCTGGTCCAGAGCGCCTGCCTTACAAGCTTCCTAGGTAAGTACCTGTTGTTGATTAACTTACATAATTTGCGCGGGTTTATTAGCTAGCCTAGCTAATCCTTCCGAGCTTGATTAGTTAGCCTAGCCAAACCAAACCCGCCGAAGAACCCGCCCAGCAACAAAACAAGGCCGTGCTCTTTTCCGGCTCTCGCAGTCTTTGCCTGTGCCGGCTAAGGAGGTGGGAGGTCGCGCGGTAAACGGACGGTGGTAAAAAGCCGGGGACCGGGCAGACCGTTCGGGAGGGACCCCTACAATCCCGCATTCGAACGGCTGCCCAATCTTCACGCGCGCGTAAGCGCTTTCCAGCAGGCGAGGGCATGGCCCCCCAGGCACCCCGGCCTTGCTGGCACGGGGTGAACCGGGGGGGCTTCGTACCCCCTCTTCCCTAATCGTCCGAGAACGGGTTGCAGTCCGCGCCTGTTGGGAAGTCTTCCTCGGCCTGTTCGAGGCAGGACGGCCCCGGTCCAGTGAGGCCCAACGGACTGCAGGCCGGTACGACCGCCGCGAGCAATAGCAGGAAAAGCAAGGCAGTGGTGGGTCGAGCGCGGCTCATGACGGACTCCTTGCTCCTTCGGCTTCTCATGATGCCCTCCTTTTCTCGGCACTGAACGCAGGCCCGGCAGCGGTACCGGGCGGAGCTCGTCGCCTTTGAGGAGTTACACGAAAAAACGGAGGGAAACGGCCAGCGCAGGTTGTACCAGCGTCGACTAACCGCTTTCTTCAGCGCAGCTAGTGAGCATAGCGAGACAGGACGCCTCGCGGAGTTCGGCCCGGTCCCCCAGCCAGCACGTGAGTGGTGAGAACCCAAGACGGTTCAGACGTGACGCTTCTCCTGCGAGAGGCGAGTAGCGGCAAACGAGAGGCCTTCGATGAGCTGGTGCCGCTGGTCTACGAGCAGCTGCGCCGACTGGCCCACCAAAGGCTCCTTGCCCAACGTCCCGACCACACCCTCAACACCACGGCCCTGGTCCACGAGGCCTATCTGAGGCTAGTCGATGTAGAGCGCGCCCGCTGGCAGGACCGGGCCCATTTCTTTGCGGCGGCCGGGACGGTGATGCGCAATCTCCTTGTGGACTATGCCCGGGCAAGGAACGCCTATAAGCGAGGCGGAGGCCGGGTGAAGGTGGAGCTCGACGAGGGGGCACTGCGCCTCTCGGAAGAGTACGCCGGCGCGATCGAAGATCTCGACGATGCCCTGTCGCGGCTGGCGGAGCTGAGCCCGCGGCAGAGCCAGCTCCTTGAGCAGCGGTACTTCGGAGGGCTAAAGCTCAAAGAGTGCGCCGAGGTGCTAGGAGTCTCCCTCACCACGGTCAAGAACGAACTCCAGTTGGCGCGTGCCTGGCTGGCGCGTGAGCTAGCCGCATAAGCCATGAGTCCTGAGCGCTGGGCTCGGATCCAGGCCCTCTTCGTAGAGGTGAAGGACCTGGAGCCCGAGGAGCGAGTCCGGCGGCTTGGCGAGATCTCCAGGAGCGATCCCGAGCTCCACTCGGAGCTGGAATCGATTCTCGATGCCCACGATCGGGCGGACGAGCTGCTGGGCAGCTTCGAGAGGCTCGTTTCCCAGCCCAGCTTCGAGCCCTCAATAACTGCGGGCCGGGAGTCCACTCCCGACCCGCACGGGCTGATCGACCGCAAGATCTCCCATTATGAAGTGACTGAGCTGCTGGGAGTCGGCGGAATGGGCGTGCTCTACAAAGCCGAGGACGAGGAGCTCGGCCGCACGGTGGCGCTCAAGTTCCTGCCGCCGCTGTGGAGCCTGGATGCGGCCTTCAAGAAGCGCTTCCGGCAGGAGGCGCGGGCCGTCGCCGCCTTGGACCATCCGAACGTGTGCGCGATCTACGAGGTCGGCGAGACGGAGGAAGGCCAGCTGTTCATCGCCATGGCCTACTACGAGGGCGAGACAGTCCGGGAGAAGATCGCCCGCGGCCCGATCGAGGTAGATGAGGCGCTGGAGCTGGCGAGCCAGGCGGCGAGCGGGCTGGCGGCAGCGCACACGGCGGGCCTCACCCACCGGGACATCAAGCCGGCCAACCTGATGGTGACGGAAGAGGGTGTCCTCAAAATCCTGGACTTCGGACTGGCGAAAACGGCCGACGCGACCGTGACGGAAGCGGGAATGCGGCTCGGGACGCCGGCCTACATGTCCCCTGAGCAGACACGGGGAGAAGAGGTGGATGCTCGCACGGACCTGTGGTCACTGGGCGTCGTGCTCTATGAGATGCTGACCGCCCGGCGTCCGTTCCGCGGGGATAGCAACACTGCCGTCATCCACGCCATTCGGCACGAGCAGCCCGAACAGCCGCGCGAGCTGCGCGAGGGCGTGCCGGAGGAGGTGGCCGGGCTGGTGCTCCGGCTGTTGAGTAAGGATCCGGAGACACGGTACGCGGGGGCCGAGCTTCTGTCAGAGGAACTGGCCACCTCAGCGCCGGCTCCGCCCGGAGCGAGGGGCAGGCTGCGGGGCCTTCGCCGCTCCCCGTGGCTGGCGCTGGGAAGCGCCGCGGCCGCTGTCGCTCTGGCCGTCGCGCTCGGGGTGATCGTTCTGGGCGATCGCGGCCCGGCGGAGGGTGCCGCTGACGCCAACACCCTCGAGCGTCCACTGATCGTCGTGCTCCCGTTCGAGAACCGCGGGCCCGCCGAGCAGGAATATTTCGTGGCTGGCGTAACCGACGAGATCACCAGTCGGCTCGCTGCAAGCGGCTCCCTGGGCGTCATCTCCCGCACGAGCGCGATCCGCTACGCCCGCTCGGACAAGACGGGGAAGGAGATCGGCGATGATCTGGGTGTCGACTACATCCTGGAGGGGTCGGTGCGGTGGGCCGAAGGCGATGATGGGTCAGGCCGGGTTCGGGTCATGACTCAACTGATCCGAGCGGCGGACGACACTCATATCTGGGCCCAACCCTATGACCGGGAGATCGCGGACATCTTCCAGATCCAGTCGGAGATCGCCGGCCAGGTGGTCGAGCGTGTCGGGGCGGCGGTAGGAGACGCCGCAGGACCGGGCACCGTAGGACGGCCGCTCGCTGGGCCGCCGACCGAAGACCTCGAGGCCTACAGCCTCTACATGCGCGGTCGTTTCCACCGGCAGCAGCTGACCCGAAAGGGGCTCGAGCAGGCCCGGGAATACCTGCAACGTGCGATCGACCGTGACCCAGGCCTCGCTCAGGCGTACGCGGAGTTGGTCCGTGTCGACCTCATCTCCCAGGGCTTTCGCTTCGAGCCGTTCGACGAGATCGAGCCGCGCGCGAGGGCCAGGCTGGCGAGAGCGCTGGAGCTGGATGCGTCGGCACCGGAGGTGCAAGTCGTCATCGGAATTTTTCAGGCGCGCGACGGGGATTGGCGGGCGGCCGAGGAGACCTACCGCCGGCTTATCGAGCTCAGACCGAGCTTTGCCGAAGCGCACTCGAGGCTGGGGTTGGTGCGAGGAGTGGGGTTCGGTGACCTGGAGGCGGCGGTGCGCGAAACCCGACTGGCCACACTACTGGATCCGCTGTTGCCTGCCCAGCACCAATCGCTCTCGAGGTGGCTCTACCACGCCGGTGACTACGAGGGGGCCATCGTCGAATACGAGCGGATGCTGGAGCTCGATCCGGAGTTCCGCACCTTTGCCTCGCCTGCCCCCTGGGACGCCTATAGCCGACTTGGCCGTTACGAAGAGGCGATCCGAGAGGGGAAACGCCATACAGACCTCTACCCGGACACGCGTGGGCACGGGCTGGCGGGCCTGGCAGCGATTTACGCCGAGGCGGGCCGGCGCGTGGAGGCGATCCAGGCGCTCGAGGAGGGAAAGGCCCTCGGGACCGGCCCCCACTTGGTCGCGCTCGCATACGCGGTGCTGGGTGAGCCCGACAGCGCCTTCGCCTATTTGGAGGACGTCTACTGGCCGACCTCTGCCGGCAGGTACGTCTTGTTAAAGCAGGACCCGCGCTTCGAGCCGCTGCGATCGGATCCTCGCTGGACAGCCGTGATGGAGCGACTGAGGGCCCAGTGGGGGCTGGAATGGTAGTCCGGAGTGCAGCCTGACATCGACAGCGGAAGCCCTGGGCTTTCATTATCTGGAGGGCGAGATTCCTGGGCGAGGATAGGCGGAGTCCGGGCTCTCACGAAAACGCAGCCACCTGCCTGTGACGCAGGCTGCCCTTGGACGAGAAACTGTGAGATATCGCGGCTTCTTGGTTTCGCTGGGCGAGTCTTAGGGCGGATTCTCAGCTTTACCACCTGCCCAACCGGAAGCGGACAGGGGAGTGTCACTGTTATTGACTCTGGACAGCTGAAACCTCACGTACGGGCTGAGCGACCTCCTGCCTAACTCGCAGTAGCGCTACAGCCCTTTGCACAGACGTGCCGCAAGACCCACGCGGCGGAGTGGCGGAACTGGCAGACGTGCCGAACTCAAAAGCGGTTCTCGTAACCCGCTATTTTAGCATAACTTGCTAAGATTCGGCGGACCTCTTAGCGATCACCGCTAATCCTCTCTAAGCCTGATTTGCTGTCCTAGCTAAGCGAAACCCGCAGAGAAACCCGCCCACCTCGCTAGCACCGCGAGCCCCCACCCCTCCACGCTGCTGATCTCATCCTTGTACAGCCGCATCCATACGTCCTGGTATCTATACACTTTCGCATGGTTGGGTCCGGCAGGTAACCTACAGATTCTACCCTCAAGTGCAGGAAACGAGGCTCACGACCGGCCGGCGCCTTAATGCAGATCGAGATCCCGAACAAGACGACAACGTACGGATCGAGCTTCCGCTACGTGCACCCCGAGACATGATGGCCGACCTCGTGTGGCGTGGCTTTCACCGTCATCCGTGGCCTCGTGTGCTTCACACTCAAACGCGCCTTGAGGATGCAGATGCTGAGTGACGAGAGAATCGCCAAGCTGTCGAGCGAGGGCAGAAGAGTCGAGGCCGCCCGGGCCCGCGACGAGGACCTGGGGCCGCCCCTCCTCGCACCTGGCCCCTCCACGCTCCTGATCTCGTCCTCGTAGAACCGCAGATTCGCTGTTCCAACATCCGAAGTTCGCCCAGTTTCTTCGCCGATGAGACCTCTCAGATGACTAGCTTCGGGCCCAGTCTTCGACGTGAGAAAAACCGACATATTTCCGGTCACGCTGTGATTCACATATTGTTAGCAGCGCTTGCCGGTAAAATTTAATCGTCGTGAAATCTTCAAAAAATGTCACATAGTACGGTTCGCATTCCTCGCTTTGATATTGCTGTCCAGTTAATGCCGGGCGATGCTTGCGGGCGAATTCATCAACAGAGTCACCAATTACCACACCAAAATGCTCCATTCCCATTTTGTAAACACGTCGATGAACTGGGGGTATCAACTCAATCACCCGTACTTCAAATCCAACGCTTAGAATCAGCGGCTCTTCGAGTTGCATGATAGATATTGGGCGACCATTCCAGACATTTTCTATGTTGGACGTGCAGTGTCGCTCTATTTTTTCTCTTGTCTGCAAGTATTCTTCGTAGGTCTCCGTCCTATAGGCTAAGTGACTTATCTCACATCCTGAGATATCAATATGAACATTGCTCAATCGTCCATGTTGAAGCGAAAAGAACGCTTGGAAATCTCCGATGATATCTTTTATCGACATGATGGTTTTCTAATAGTCTGATCAATTCATTCAAAGGCTGCATTTCTAATAGCCACTAAGGCGTGATCTGGCGAACACCGCCGGGCCACCTACTGACGTTCGGCAAGGCATGCTGAGGTCTGGAGAGGTACTGCCGGCGGGCCGCCCTAGCTCGCATCTGGCCCCTCCACGCTCCCGATCTCGTCCTCGTAGAGCCGCCGTGTCCCGCTTGACCGTCTCTTGACTCTCCTTCGCGACTTTTCCTCTTGAACGAACGAGCCGGGACGGGCTCACTGGAAGGAGGAAACCATGCGAGTGTTCCGACGGTCGAAGTTCCAGCGCCACATTATGATTCCGCTGATGCTCGTCTGCTTCATGTCCGCATGTCACAAATGGGTACCGGTTGCCTCGCCACTTGAATGGACGCTCGCAGACCACCACGGCAAGGTGCGGCTCACGCTAGAGACCGGCCATCGAATCGAGGTCGACGCCGTCTATGTTGCAAGAGACAGCGTCTTCTGGCGTGCCCACGATGACATGGGCTTGGGCGCTACGCGGTCGGGGTTCAGCGTTCCGCTGTCAGATGTAGCCAAAGCCGAGGTGCGGAAGACGGATGTCGTAGGCACCGTCGGCCTCGTAGTGGGGGTCACTTTCCTCGGCTTTGTCCTGTGCGCTGCCACGACCTGTCTTGCTCCTGACTTCGGAAACTAGGCCGATGTGCGTTCACGCCTTCCTAGCCGGGGTATACGTGTGTTCTTTCGGGGCCGTCCTTGTCGCATCCGGCCCCTCCACGCTCCTGATCTCGTCCTCGTAGAGCCGTAGGTCGGCTGGTTGGACCATTCCACTGTTTTCGCAGCTCGGGGGAACGCCGAGTGCCGCGTCGATCATGCGCCTGCGTTGTCCCTTAGACTGCTTGACGCGCGGCGCAGTCGATCGGCGACAGGTCGCGGTGGATCCAGCCGCCTCTACGCCAGCACCGGCCGGTGGGGGACCGCCGTATACTTTCTGAAGGCGCGCGGGAGTGCCGTTGGTACGCCGCGCTCAGCCGCCTTCTCGGTAACTGATCCGGTAGACCGCCCCGGCGCGGTTGTCCGACACGAGGAGGGCGCCGTCCGGCATCACGAGGACGTCCGCGGGCCGGCCCCACGCCTCCCGCCCCTGCAGCCACCCCTCCGCGAACGGCTCATAGCTCACGGCCCGGTTGCCCTCGAGGCGGACGAGGGTAACACGGTAGCCGATCGGAACGCTCCGGTTCCAGGAGCCATGCTCGGCAATCATGACCTGGTTCCGGTACTCCTCGGGGAACATGGTGCCCGTGTAGAACCGCATGCCGATCGCCGCCACGTGCGGCCCGAGCCGGCGGGCCGGCGGCGTGAACTCCGAGCAGAGGCGCTCCCGGCCGTATTGTGGGTCTGGGATGTCGCCTCCGTGGCAATACGGGAAACCGAAATGGAGGCCGGCCTGGGGCGCCCGGTTCAGCTCGTCCGGAGGACGGTCGTCGCCCAGCAAGTCCCTTCCGTTGTCTGTGAACCAGAGTTCCCCGGTGGAGGGGTGCCAGTCGCGGCCGACGCTGTTGCGGACGCCCCGCGCGAACACCTCGAGGTCGCTCCCGTCCGGGTTCATCCGCATAATCGTCGCGAAGCGCTCGTCCGCGTTCTCGCACACGTTACAGGGAGCTCCCACCTGCAAATAGAGCTTCCCGTCCGGTCCAAACGCGATGGACTTCCAGCCGTGATGGCGCTCGGTCGGGAACCCGTCGTACACGACTCCAGGCTCGGGAGGGTCGCGGAGTCGAGCTTCGATGCTGTCGAACCGCAGCACCCGGCTGATCTCCGCCACGTAGAGCGCCCCATCCCGGAAGGCCACGCCGTTCGGGACGTTGAGTCCGCTGGCGATCGTGATCACTTCGTCGGCCCGATCGTCCCCATCGCGGTCGGGGAGGGCGTACACTTTTCCAGCGCGCATGAGTGCTGCCGGGCACGCCGAGCAAGTGCTGACGAACACCGTTCCGTCCGAGCCGAGCGCGAGCGAGCGGGCGCCTGGCACATCGGGGGCGTAATGCTCGATGACGAACCCCGGCGGCAGGGTGATCTTATCGAGCTGCCGGTTTTCAGGGGGATCGAGGGCTGTCCCCGTCCAGTGCCAGAAAGCGACTAAGGCTAAGGGAAGGAGGCTGAGCCGGGCGAGTGAGCTCTTCTGCGTCCCGCTTTTTGTGAGCTGTATGTTAGATCCTCCGGCGGAGTCGTCCGGAAAAAGATAGCAGCGGGACAGTCCCCTTTATAGCCCCAGCCCGCGGACGCCGTCTTGATCGCTGCTTCCGGCTGAACCAGCTTTCCTGACGCGCAGCTCGCTGACGCCCCTGGCCGGGCGGTTCCTTCAGGCCGCCGCTGTCCACTGAGTAGTTGACACTCGACCCGGCATCGATACCGGTATATACCGCTCGGGGGACCTGCACACTGGGTCCCCAACCAGTCCCGACCTCCCGCCCATCAGGCTGAAGGTCCCCACGCCACCGACGCCCCACACGGCCTTCTGGTAACAACGGCGACAACGGAAAGGGGTCTCCGCACCGACCGGCGCTGGCCCTACCGGCTGACCCCTCCGCGCACCCGCGCTATTTCCACGGTTGTTACCGTGAGCCTGCTCAGCCGTGTCAACTGCCTCTCCACGCTCCTGATCTCGCTGCCCAGATCCGTCCAGTTGTGCCTGGCAGCCCGGAAGGCTAGTCATCAGAGCAATGAAGCGGGAGTGACTGCCCCGCTTCTGAGGATTAGGCAGTGCCCCACTCAAGCCCCATCCTTGCCTCAGCACGGGCCGTCCGTGTGGCGACCCGATCGCAGCTGCTCGTTCTGGCCTTCAGGCGATTCCCATGAAGCCTTTGGCGGTACTTCTCGTCCTATCGTTCTCGATCGGTTACGAAGCTGAAGGGACGAACCCCACGGACTTCGTTGTTCACGCGGTGCGCGACCGCTTTCCCGCCTGGTCTCCCGACGGACAGAAGATCGCGTTTAACAGCGACATGGATGGAAACCTCGACATCTACGTGGTGAACGCCGACGGATCGGACCTGACCCGGCTCACCAACGACCTGGGCGTCTACGCGCGTCCTGCCTGGTCGCCCGATGGCGAGACGATCGCGTTTAGCAGAGACATGGATGGAAACCTCGACATCTACGTGGTGAACGCCGACGGATCTGGCCAAACCCGCCTCACGGACGACCCGGCGTATGACAGGTTTCCTGCCTGGTCGCCCGACGGGCAGAGGATTGCGTTTAGCACTAGTCGAGATGGAAATGAGGAAATCTACCTTATGGACCCGGACGGATCGGACCTGACCCGGCTAACCGACAATCCGGAGCTTGATGGGTTTCCTGCGTGGTCGCCGGACGGGCAGAGGATCGCATTTAGCAGTGCCCGTGAAGGCAACCCAGAGATGTACGTGATGAATGCGGACGGGTTGGGCCTTACTCGCCTCACGAACGAGTCAGCCAATGACGGCATGCCCTCTTGGTCGCCGGACGGGCAGAAGATCGCGTTTAACAGTGGCCGTGATGGCAGCGAAGAGATCTACGTGATGAATGCGGACGGATCGGACCTCACGCGGCTTACTGAAAACGGGGCGTCAGACGTATTCCCGGCCTGGTCGCCGGATGGACGAAAGATCGCGTTTGAGACAACCCGTGATGGCGGTCAAAGACTCTACGTCATGAACGCCGATGGATCGGAGCAGAGCGGGCTGATGCAGAGACGGCATTCGTCGAGCGGCCTTAACCCAGCATGGTCACCGAACGGGCGCAAGATCGCCTTCAGTGGAGAGTGGCGGGACGGAAACTTTGAAATCTACCTCGGGGACCCCGACGGATCGGACCTTACCCGGTTAACCGACAATCCGGCACGTGACGGGTTTCCTACGTGGTCGCCTGACGGGCAGAGGATCGCATTTGAGAGTGACCGTGATCGTAACCAAGAGATCTACGTGATGAATGCGGATGGAACTGACCCTACTCGTCTCACGCACGACTCAGCCACCGACGGTATGCCATCTTGGTCGCCCGATGCGGAGAAGATTGCGTTCAGCAGCAACCGGAGCGGGAGTTTCGACATCTACGTAATGGACACCGATGGCACCGCGCAGACCCGGCTCACCAAGCACGCAGATGACGAGTGGTTCCCGGCGTGGTCAGCTGATGGGCGACAGATCAGCTTCACAAGAGGAGTGGATGGCATTACGACACTCTACGTGATGAGTGCGGATGGATCGGGGCAGAAGCAGCTCGCAGAGCCCTTGTCACGGGAGGCAACCTGGTCACCCGACGGACAGAAGATCGCATTGGTCCGCATCCAAGATGGAAGTCCGATTATCTATACGATGAGTGTAGACGGGTCGGACCTGATACTGCTCACTGATGACCCGTCCATGTTCCCAGCCTGGTCACCGGATGGCCAGCGGATCGCGTTCAGTGCTTTTGATCAGTCTGGGCATTCCGCGATCTACGTGATCAACGCCGATGGCATGGAGCAGGCGAGACTGACATTCGGCGAGAAGAACATACCGCCGGCTGGCCTGGAACAAGTCCCGCTCTACCGCCGTGCCCTGGACATTACAGAAGCCGCCGTCGACCCCGATGTGGCTACCACGCCGAAAATGCCGGCTGAGGTGCAGACGAAGGTATCCGAGCCGATCGCCCGACGCATTTCGGTAAAGTTGCCGCTTGCACAACCGCGTTGGCACTGGACCTTTCGGAGTCGGCGAGACTTCCTGGCAGGTAAGCTGGTGTTGCGGCTTAGGCGAGCGAGCGACACGCAGGAACTCGTCATCTTCGAGGGGGGTGCTCTCGAGCCTGGCTGGGAGCCGATACCGCTTGAGGGGGTCGAGGACGTCGGCGAGATCTACTTTGGCTTCACGTCCACCGCCAGATATTTAACCGCGCCGGGCGACGAGTTGGAAGTGGAACTCACAGTGGTCCGTGATCTGGCGGGGATCGGCGAGCTTCAAACCGGGATCCTCCCGGAGGGGACGTATCGCTCTAGTGGTTCCTATTCTGGGCTCGTTGACGAAACCGACTTCGTCGCGTTTACGGCGTTCCTCGAGTGCTGGCGTGAGCGCTGGCCACTGCGAATCACGGGCGACGACGGCTGGCTTGGTCCAGAGCAACGGGCGCAATTTCTGCGACTGGCCAAGCACGGGGTATTCGACGTGGATTACCGGCTGTGCGTCGCAGACACAAGTTCCAAGTAGTAGCCCGTAGCGAACGCAGGGAACCCGCTCTCGCAACGGGCTCTTCTCATCGGGTGGGGGAACTACGGTTCCTTCGGGGCCCCTGCCTGCATCCGACTTCAACCGCTATGCTGAGGAGGCTGATTTCAACCATAGGAGGTGCTAATGGTCGGTGAGAAGATCGGCGAAGTCTCAAGGAGCGCTGGTCGTGCAACGAGTACTGCCATCTGAACCGGGGACGCCCAAAATGGAAGTCACCCAAAAAGGTTCGGGAACGTTGCTCGGAGTGCCCTTTCAGGAAAGCGGAACGTACTGGTCCAAGCTAAAGACCTGACGGCACGCTCTATGGGGAGGGCAACGGCATCTACATGGGTGACGGCGGAGCGTTGGCCACGTGGGTCGGCCAGGGTACCGGGACAATTGCGGCTGACAGTTCGGTGGAGTACCGCGGAGCCATCTACCTGTATTCCACGTCGGATGCCTGGAAGCGGCTCAACAGCGTCGCTCCACTCTTCGAGTACCGGGTGGACGCGGATGGGAACTACAACGCCGAGTTTTGGGAGTGGAAATAGGCGATTCGCAGGGAAGGCTCCTGCGGGAGCGTCCCTTCGTTCGTCTGAGCGAGAACGAGGCTCTTGAGGCAGCGAAACGTCTAAAAGACGTTCTTTCAGAAGTCCGCGCGTACCGGAAAGCATAGGTTCACACTCTTGTGCGAAGGGCAGCGCCGGCCCTTCTGACAACGTTTGAGGCATCTATGAGAGGCGAATCCTGTTTGAAGACCATGGTTAGCCTCTGGCTGCTGAGCTAAATCGGGCCATGAATACACCGAAGCGCACCCGTCGTGAGTTTGTCCAGACGACCTCTGCGGGCCTCGGTGCCGCCTTGGTCGCGACACAGGCACCAGCACTCGCTACGGCCTGTGCGAGCAAGCCCAACCGCACAATCGGCTTCGCGGTCGCCGGTGTCGGCAAGCTTACCACGAACGAGATCGCCCCCGCACTTAAGGAAACAAAGCACGCTCGCCTGACGGGCGTGATCAGCGGGACGCCGGCCAAGGCAAAGTCCCTGGCTGAAGCGTACGGTGTCCCGCAAAGCAACATATACGACTACGAGACCATGGATCGGCTCCGCGACAACCCCGACATCGACGTCGTATACGTCGTGACGCCGAATGCGCTGCACAAAGAGCACACCATCAAGGCCGCACGGGCGGGCAAGCATGTATTCTGCGAAAAGCCGATGGCGGTCTCTGTCGAGGAATGCGAGGCAATGATCGCCGAGTGTCGTGATGCGGGCGTCAAGCTTGCGATTGGCTACCGTTGCCAGTTCGAGCCGCATCATCTGGAATGCATGCGGCTGGCGAGGGCGGAGGAGTTCGGTGAGGTAAGGATCATCGAGGCGGGATTTGGGTTCCGGCTAAATGACCCTAACCAATGGCGCTTGCGGAAGGATCTGGCGGGCGGTGGAGCCCTCATGGACGCCGGCATATACGCGCTCCAGGCCTGTCGGTATCTATCCGGAGAAGAGCCGATCGAGGTCGCAGCATTCGAAACTAAGACGGATTTGGCAAGGTTCGCGGAAGTCGACGAATCGATTAGCTGGCAGATGAGGTTCTCCGGCGGCATCCTTGCTTCCTGTAGCACGACCTACAAAGCGCGAAAGCTGAACCGGCTCCGAGTGTATGCCGAGCTAGGCTGGTTCGGGTTGGAGCCCGCGTTCAGCTACCTCGGCCTAGAGGGAGAGCGCCTGGATGGCAAGCCACTGCGGTTCGATGACGTCAACCAATTCGCGACTGAAATGGACGACTTCGCCCGCTGCATTATCGAGGATCGCGACTCCAAGGTGTCAGGTCAGGAGGGCATTCGAGATCTGCTGGTCATCGAGGCCATCTACGAGTCCATCCGCACTAGCCGGCCTGTAAACCTCCAAGTCTAAGCCAGTCAATGGTGTCCGGAGCAAGCGATCCGCCGCCAGCTCCAAGGCCCACCACTCGACCCACTCTTGGCCGAGTAGCTCCTCCAGAAGGCGTAGGTAGGCCAGGTCACGCCTCAGCGGATCGGGCGAGTCGAGATCCGAGAAGTCGAGCATGCTTCCAGTGTAGCTGGTGGGTCTCAACGCAGCGTCAACCTCGCTGCGCTCCACGCTCCTGATCTCGTCCTCGTGGAGCAGACTGGTCCTAGGCACTTGGCCCATCTTGACCAAGAGACGGAGACGAGTGCGCACCTGAACCACGGGCACAGGTAGCTGAGGAGTTGTGTGTAGTCGCCGTTTATCAAGCGACTGCTCCTGATGCGGTGTAGGGCTCGAGGGCGGTTCCTTCGGGGCCGCCCCTGCCTGCTTCTGGCCCCTCCACGCTCCTGATCTCGTCCTCCGGCAGCGCCTCACAGCATCTCATCACCGCCATGGAAGTCGAAGTGGGTCAGTCTTCGACCGCCGAGTTGGCGCTCGGCCTCCTTGCCGGCCAGATGGCGGGCCATCACGCCGCCGGCAAAGAGGTTGCCCAAGACAACCGCCCGCCAGTCGGGGGCGCCGCTCAGGGCGCCCGTCAGCCCGAGCACGACATAGAAGGCGAGCGAGCATACGAGCAGCCCGTAGAGGGCTCCGCTGAGGACCTTCGGTGGCTCGTCGATCCACAAGAACATTAAGGCGGCACCAACGCCGAGCAGGCAGAAGACGAGCAGATGCAGGAACGAGTAGACAAGGATATGACCGGCCCCCGTGATCACCGAGGCGATCGTCATAAAAACGCCCAGATCGCCGGCACTGCTACGCGGTCCACTGCCGAGAACGGCATCGAAGAGAAGGGCGGGCGTCGCAAACGGCTCCAGCCGGACCAAATCGTAGACGAAGAAGAACGCGACCACCGCAACGCCGCCGAACAAGCCCCCCACCGCCCCATCACGTACGCACCACCAATACATTCGCAGGCCGCGTCGAGCGCCGCGCCTCCTGAGGTCGCGCTGCTGAGACTCCACGTCGCACCTCTGAAGCGAGCCGAGAAAGCCGCAATGACAACCACTATATAATCCATTGCCCACACAAGCCGCCACACAGCAGGCCAGCCGCCGCTCGCACCCCGTGTGTAAGCGCATCCAGCCCCTCCACGCTCCTGATCTCGTCTTCGCAGTCCCTACCTCACAGTCCCGAGAGAGCACACCCGCTTGCTAACGATACGGTCTCTAGGGGGCTGTCGGCGGGATCGTCCCTACTCGCATCTGGCCCATCTGTGACTTTTGTGAACCATCCCCGGGGCGTTCAGCAGGAAGGTGAACGGCGCGCAATCGCTACAATCGATTTCTTGGAAGCTGCTTACAGTCTTTACGCACTCTTCGGCACGGCCTGTGAACATAACGGCGTGAGAGGACCTGGTGCGCCCCTCAACCCAAAGGGGAGGACGAATCGTGCGGAACGGGGAAGGCCGTAGCGGGCTGCTCGAGGCAGGTTACGATGGCTTGAAGCTCGAACTTGAGGCCACCGAGCACGACATCAAGAAGCTGCAGGTACGGGCGGACAAGCTCCGTGCAGCCGTTGCTGCGCTTCAGGACCTGGTTCCGGGAAGAAACCCGGAGCCGACGAACGGTGCGGCGGACGACGCTGCGAGTCCGGTTTGGCTCAAGCAGGGTGCGGCTGTGTAAGGGACTTTGCCTGTGAACAATGTCTCAGTCGATGGGCGAACTTTGCCCGATTCGCCCGACCCGGCGCACCGCTCTCCATAGCTGTAGTAGCAAGTAACCAATCGTCTTACGGTCCAACGACGCCACCCTCGCTTGATGGTGCCCTCCGTGCATGCGTACGAAACGAGCCGTCACATCGGTCTCCCAACGGTGGCCGTTGTGAAGCCGAACACCGCGGAGGTGATCATGTCTGTTCTTCGTTCTTTGGCCGTGACCACAGCTCTGACGATCTGGGTTGCGCCGAACGTGTCGCTGCTTATCGGCCAGGAGCCGAACCCGGGTGACCGGCTTCCTTCGACTCGCGAATCGCTGCATGGACTGGAGGGTGTACAAGTGCAGACCGTCTTCACCCTCGACAGTCACGCCGTCAAGGCAAGCCCCAGCCAAGAGGCGGCGCGAACGTTCATCGAAACCTTGCTTGGCGACGCAAATGTGCGGAGCCTGGGGCCCGGGGACGCCTCACCGAGGCCCGCCTATCTGGAGCTAGATGTCGGCATCAGTACGCTAATTGTCGGCGGTGAACCGTTCGGTTGGACATACGTTCTGAGGCTCCAGGTCTTGCAGGAGGTTTGCGTCGAGGGCCTTGCCCGAGCGTCCGGGTGCTCGGTCACGCCGACTTGGGGGACCGGTACCTTGCAGCCCACGATCGTTCCTAAGGACCTTGCGACGACGCTCTATGCGCAGGTCGCAGACGCGGTGGATCGATTCCTTCGCGACTATGTGAAAGCCAACCCCACGTGAGGGATCTCGTCAGGGCCGCCGCAGCTCGCGCCTATCCCGTCCACGCTCCTGATCTCGCCGCCTCAGAGGTCTTCGCTTCTTGAAACCTTTGCGCCCGATGGTACGGGAGTGTGAACAATTTCCCAGCTTTTGCCCGATTCCCCGACTTGCTGGACTGCCTTAGATAGCCGTAAGAGCAAATAGGTAATTGTCTTACGCTCCGTCAACTGCATCCTCGCTCGACGGTGCAATCCGTGCATGTCTCTCGAGCGGAGCTGGCGCACCGGTCTGAGCCAGAACCGTCGTGCGCGATCGGTCTTTGCAGCAAGGCGGAGCCATGCAGTATCCCGGAAAGGTCGCCTTCGCCGCGACTCTCGGCGTTTTCCTTACATCCTGTTCGGATTCTTACCTGCCGACTGGATCTGCGTCACTGGCGTCGGTAGCAATCCACCACGGAGGTTGAAGGAGCTATGACGATGTTTAGGTCAGCCAAGTTCATCGTTCACAACGAGCGAGGTGCAACGCTGGTCATGGTGGCGCTCAGCCTAACGGTCTTGTTGGGCATGGGCGCGTTGGCCGTCGACACCGGCATGCTCTATACCGCCCGCACGGGCCTCCAGAGGACAGCCGACGCCGCCGCCCTGGCCGGTGCGAGCGCGTTCGTCGACTTCCCCGTCATCATGGCCGTGGCACCGGCACGTCAACGAGCTCTGCAGTACGCGTTGGCGCACAGTAATCCTCGTACACTGATCTCGGCCGGTCAGGTCGACATCCAGGTGCTTCCGGCGGAGGGAAAGGTGCGGGTGCGCGTCAACGCCACCGAGAACACGTTCTTCGCTCGAATCTTCGATACCGATCTTGTGGATGTGGCCGCCCAAGCTGCGGCGGAGGCCGCTGTCGGAGGGACACAGGGTGTCTGCGTGAAGCCGCTGGCGGTCCCGGACCGTTGGCTCGACAGGGACGACGACGATGGCAATCGGATCTGGGACGAGCCGGAGAGCTGGGCCTACGAACCAGACGCTCCGATGCTCGACTACTACGCTCGGGCCGGGTCGGACAGCCCGACGGGCTACGGCACCAACTTTACATACGACGCGATGAGCGACTATCCGCTAGACTACGGTCGGCCGATGACGATTAAGGCGGCTGAAGACACGGCCGACCCCTCCGATGCGCCCGTGGATTCCTTCTTCTTTCCGTGGGTCATGCCGATTACCGAGGAACGTGTAGGCGAGTGCCGATGGCAGTCGGAAGGTGAGAACGGTGCCGACCCCTATCGCGCGAACATCTGCAACTGCAACACGACGCCGATCTCGCTCGACGTCGAGTACGAGACGGAGAATGGTGACATGGAGGGGCCCACCTTCCAAGGAATTAGGGAGCTTATGAAGATGGATCCGGATGCGCACTGGGATCGGGTCGCCCAAGTCGTAAAGAGTTCGAAGTACGCCGACAACACGAGTCCGAGGATCATCAAGATTGCTACGTTTGACCCGTCGGAATACATGAAGCCGGGTAAGACCGGTCTGAAGTTCAACAATTTCCTCAAGGTCTTTGTAGAATCCCAGCCGACCGAGCTGGACCCCGTCAGGGCCCGGTTCATGGGATTCGCGTCCGGCGTGGGCGCTCCCTCAGACCCCGGAGGAAGCCTGGTCAAGGTGATCAGGCTAGTCGAGTAGATTCTCCGCGCCGATCGAGCCGTCTTCGCTGCGACTGGTGCCGCCGCGCGCTGGCAGCCGCGATGCCGTTAGGAAGGCTTCGCAGCGGGAGGGCGGGAACTGGTGGGAGCCGTTCGTTGACTACCGGCAGATAATCACGGCCACACCGCAGCGGCCAGGCACACGCAGGCTCTTCCTCAACATCGAAGAACTCGCTTCGCCGTGCTGCGACGAACTCATCGCAGTCATCGTCCGACAGCGCCGGT
>Ga0255058_10000239_pt1 | contig 32759 bp, 41 predicted proteins | sample Cases_109_9_MG_FD_188637 | JGI IMG/M metagenome (GOLD analysis project Ga0255058, IMG submission 188637) | Seawater microbial communities from Amundsen Gulf, Northwest Territories, Canada - Cases_109_9 | ecosystem: Environmental > Aquatic > Marine > Gulf | place: Canada: Northwest Territories... | reverse complement strand
ATTATCCTGCTTGCCCAATGTTGCAAAAGTAGATAACTCGACACTAAAAAGTTTATAACTTACCAGTAAAACGTGTTTGATTGAGTAAATTCGGGTTTGATTTAGAGCTTTCAGCTCCTTTGATCCTTTCCTCTATCGAGTTCTCCATCGTGACAAATAGAGCTAAATCAAACGCTGTTGCACGATTTGACTTCTCGTTTGAGATCCCGATTCGAGCAACGTTTTGTCGTCCCAAATCAGCCCATTTCGACCCAAATTGACCCAATTTAATCGACGCTCTCTCGTCATGACAGGTTTGCTTTTCTCTCCTTAACCGGAAGATCTAAGATGAAAAATGCCTGCTTCTTTGGATCTGCTCCAACACCGACAGTAAATTCCGCTTGAAGCTTTTCTCCTTTGACGACTACAACCGCGTTCGATACAACGTCGTGATATCTTCCGTTAGAACCCGCAACAAAAGGCAAGTTTAAAGGCCAAGTTTGACCAGTGATCGGAGTTCCGTCCTTCTTTATTGTTACTGTTACCGTTGCGTCGTTGATATAGACCTTAGGATCAGCGTCCGCGTTGATCTGGTCTTCTAGCTCATCGATCTCCATAACCATCGAGTTAAGGTCAAATTGAGCCTTCATAGGTCTAATCCTTTCTGATCTTCCCCTCTATCCTCGGTCGAGTGTTGATCGTCGCTGAAAATCGCGGTCTTGCCTCGACTGACCCTCCGATCGCTGGCCTGACTGAGACCTTTGCAGTTAGTAAGACTATCAACACCGCTGCATTAATAATAACCTGCGCTATGTCCGACTCTGTCACCTGACCGATAGCTTTCGCCTTTGACTTCGACAAGATTTGAGCGAGATCGGTCTCCGTTGCCTGAGTTATAAGCTCCGACTTGAGTCGTGATAAAGCTTGAGCTAGGTCCGTCTCGGTCGCCTGCACCGTCGATTTGGCCTTGAGCTTAGACGTCGCTTGCGCGAGGTCAGACTCTAAAGCTTGAAGGATGGATTTGACTTTGTTTTTTGCCAGGACCTGAGCGAGATCGGTTTCTGTCGCTTGAAATATGGACGTCGTTTTAATTCGGGTTAGTGCCTGAGCTAGACTGGTCTCGGCCACTTGCCCCACAATGACGCCCACAAACACGGTCACGAGTTGCGCCAAGTCAGTCTCGGTTATCTGCGCGAGGGTCTTCGTCTTGAGTCGGGATACAGCCTGAGCGAGATCGATCTCCGTTGCCTGGGTTATAAGTCTGATGCTAGGAATGATTAACGACTGGGCGAGATCGGTCTCCGTCGTCTGTACGATCCCTTTTGATTTGAGCTTGGAGAGCGTCTGCGCCAGATTAGTCTCTGTTATCTGAGCCGCGAATTTCGCCTTATGACTAGATACCGCCTGGGCTAGGTCGGCCTCTACGGCTTGTCCTGCGAGGCTAGTTTTTAGGGCCGATAAAAGCTGAGCAGTGTCGGCCTCCGCCGCCTGTGAAACGCCCCTTGCTTTAGCCCTGGTGAGGGACTGGGCGAGATCCGTCTCAGTTGCCTGGGTTATAGCTATAATCTTGACCAAGACCTGCCACACGCGACGCCTTGGACGAAACGCCTTGAAGGGATCGTAAAACTGATCGAACATTTCGGCGTCACTTATAGCGCGTTTCCAAAGAATCGCGTTATCGATTATTCCCGTCCATTCCTGGGAGGTGCCGGTGCCGTTCCAGGCCCCTATGGATGTAAATGTTGCAGCCAGAGAAAGAGTCACCGAACTTATATCGACTGGGGCGCCATTTGGTTCTCCGTTGAGATAAACCTGCCCGTTACCATTGCGCTTCGCCACGAAGCCTACTTGGGTGAGTTCATTGGCAACAATTGAATCGGTCGCTTTGACGTCGACGGTATTGAGAGAAAACCAAGGTATTTCAGCCAGTGTTATCAATCGCCAGAAATCGTCGTTGGAGTCGCTCTTCGATATTATCATCTCGTTCCCGGCGCTCTCGTGCACAACCCAAGTTGAGAAGCTGAAATCCTGCGTCGCGAATTCGAAAGCATTTCCGTCGTCGATCCTTAAATATGCATCCGAATCACCCCCAGGGAAATGAACTGTTTTTCCGAAATTACCATTGACCCAAGCGGGAGCGGCACCCACGTTTGTCAAGGTCCCGTCACGGCCAAACCCCGAGATATCCCTGACTGTTTTGCCCCCTCCTTCGGTCATAATCCAATGCCCGATTACTCCTCGATAGCTTGGGTGCTGCCGCCACGATCCGTTCAGCCTCTGAAGCTCCGACCATGACGGCTTCTTAACGAGTGACGGTCTGATAATCATTACTGGATCTCTTCGTTATACGTCGAGTTGTGGAGCTGGTTCTCGTCGTTCGCATTTTTGAATCCCTGGGCGGTATCGTTTTTAAGGAGAATTTTAAACGGCGACTTGGGCAGCTCCGCCTGTCGAAAGGCTATCACCTGTTGGGTCGTCACGTTTCGGACGGAGAAGATAAGATCCGGATTTCTGTTCGGCTCTACAGTAGAACTCCCGTCCTCATAGGCGCCGGCGTCCCCGACGTCTAAAACAAACCAACAAAGGACAAGCTCCTTATTTCCAGGGGCAACGTTGAACCTACACCGAAGCCGCCAGTCCGCGTAACTGTCCGGAGTGACTCCCGGATCAATTTCGTTTGACAAGAGAAGACTGCCCGCGGTTAAGTTTTTCAGCGTCGGGGCGGTCGCGTCGCCTCGGATAGCTAGAAATATCGCTCCTACGTCAGACCATTGGACTAAATTCGGCATTGTTACACCCTTGCCCTTTCTACTTCTCCTACTCTCACCGTTCCAAGCCCGAGTTCCCCCGCGCGATCAATCGTTTCGGCCCTGGCCGCCGAAAGATTCGTAACTGTCTGCGATCCGGCTCCGAACGCCGCGAGAAGCTCCTGGACGGCGTTATGGTTGTTCCCAGGGCCGATGATGATCTCCGCCCCGAGCGCGAGGACCCTATCGACTCGCGCTTTCTTATCGGCGGTTAGCGCCGTAAATTCAGATCCGACAATATGCTCCATGACCTCACCCGCCGACATGATAGTGCGCTCTTTAGATCGGTCTCTAAGATGTAGAGCGGCTACGACCTGGGCGTCAGTCATGGCACTGTATCCCCTGCCAAGCGGATCATTTATCAGCTCGTCTCTAAGACTTCCCATCTTTCCCCCTATTCCGGGCTTTACGAGGCCCTATAAAAGCCAGCCGCCGCGATCTGTGCCGTAATGTCCGAACCGTCCGGAGTGATGACAAAATCGTGCATGGTTAGCGGGACGATATTCGCGTCTGTGCCCGCCAACGTGTCGTTGTCATAACAGACGAGGAGATCGTTGAACCCATCCCCAGCGGCGACTGCGGTCCACGTCTGATCGGGGATATCAAGATCGACCCGGTCGTTCGTGTCGTCCGGCGCAAAGGCCACGAGATCTGCGTCCGTCAGGGTTTTTCTCGCATACCCTGTATTAGTGACCTCGTTCGTAGTACCGGCCACCACGGCGGCGAGGTCGTCCTTATCTTTCAGGACGGCGTCGGTTTCAATCCCCACAGTAGCAAGGACAACGATAATAAGGGCCGAGTTTGTCGGGTCGTTTGTATCGACTCGAATATAAAGCTCCGCGACTCTTCCCAACGCAATATTGAATATTTGATCAGCCATGACTATTTTCCCTCCTTAACGCAGGCGAAGAAATTGTCTTTTCTATAGCCTGCGGGATTTGACGTATCTGGCGACTTAGACTTCCCATGCTTCGCTTTTACGTGGGCCTGTCCGCTTGGGCTGTCGTCAAGCTTCAAGTGACAATGACAACAGTAATGCCCCGGCGCTCTTTCGATCCGGTATTTGACCGGGCCGTCGACCCCGCCGATCGTGATCAGGCCCTTTGCTATCGAGAGCCATCCCTCGGAAATACCCCCGTCGAGAAAACGCTGTGAAAAATGCTGACGAGGACCGGCTCTTAAAACCTTGATTCCTTTCACCGCGTTGGGCTTGACTTCGACGACCTTTCCGCTCTCATCCCGGACTAATTTTTTTTGGTCATATTGTCTCTTTAACCACATAATTATCCCCCTCTTATTTAATGATCCGACATTTTTAAAGCCCCGTTACTCACCTCTCTCACAAAAGATCATGAATCGTGGTTATTTCCGCCGCCGTAAGGCGCGGATTCAAAATCATCAAGTCCCGGATATGCCCGGTTAATTGATTAGCCCCGGCGGAGTTCTGCCCGAGCCGGATTGTCGTTACCGTCGGCAACGTCCCCGACGTATCCGTCCCCCGGCTTACCCCCGAAGTTACCAGTTCGAAATCGTTAGCCTTAAAAGCCATCGCCTGCTTTTTTGCCACGCCCGCCACAAAGTCATCCGCCCCGCCCGACGCGATTATATCGGCCTGAGTAGCCCCGCCGTCGACGACGGCCAGGCTCGGCACGTTGGTACTCTGAGCCAGAAGGCGCATTATTTCGCTCCCCGTCCCATTGTCCAGGTATACAAAAGCCTGATCCGACCCGAGGGTGAGCAAGTCGCCTACACATATAATCGTCCCTTGCTCCGCGCTTAAGTTCCCGTCCGAAACATATGTCAACTGATCCGCGTTTCTCGTCACCGTGCTGGCGACCGTCGGAATGTAGCTCGTTAAAAAAGTGTTTTCTTCGAGCTGCGCCCCCCAGGTGAAGACCTCCCCGATCGCGACGCCGTTGCCGTCGTATCCCGCCTCGACGTTCCCGACCGTATCTCCGGCGCCGAACGCAACCGACAGGTCGAAGCGCTGCCACGTCGTCGTCACGACTTTATTAGAGACCACTGCCGTCCCGGTCGCCCCGTCCCGAATAAACATCCTGACGGTAGTAGTGCCCGAGGCTACTTTCATATAGACGGAATTAAAAAACGTCTTTGATACACTCGCTATTCCCGAGACCTGCCGGACCTGTGAGTTAGTCGCCGTATAGTCCAGCTTATCGGCCGTCGTCGTCCCGTCCGGCGCGACAGTATCGTCGGGTGTAACGGTAACGATCCCCTTGATCCAATCCGCATGGTTATAATCCTCCGAGCGTGTCAGGTAATTGGTAATCTGTTTTTCAATCAAAATTCCCAGCGGGTTTCCGCTGGAGTCGTGATCGAACCGCGCCTCTCCCGCCGCCGCCTTCTTTACCAGCCCGTCGCTGCCGAGAGAAGTCCCAACGCTCGCGCGCGTGAACGTCCCCGCCGAGTCCCAGCGCGAGAAAGCCCGGAGGCCAGTCGTAAGCGCCGCGTAGAACAACAGATCCCTATGAAACCCGAGAGGGATTTTTTTAAGCGACGGATGAGGACTTAGGCTCTCTCGTAGTACGTGGCCGAAGTTCCAGTTCTCCCCCTCCCTAAGCTGATAGGGCCGCGTATCCTCGGCGAACGTTACCTCGTGTGGAACCCCCAGATCGTCGGTATAGCGAAACTTTGCGCCGCCCACCATGTCTTTAAAGTTCTCGTACCCCGCCTTATCGACGTCCGTAACGCCTCGATACTCCCGGCGTAGGCCGTTAATCCATACGCTCGATCCGTAGTTTAGCTCCGTCGATCCCGCGCTGCGAACCCTAACGATTCCGAGATCCTTCTGGTTATCATAGGCCGGATAGATCGGATTAGCCGCCGGAGTCCACGAGTCGGTTACGGTCCCGGTCGCCGGGAACTCGTATCTATCCTTAGCCACCTACGCCACCCCTCTAAGTAGAAAACTCATTAAAGGCGCCCGGCCCCGGGAGAGCGCCCCCGGAGCTATACCCGCCTGTTCGACCAGAAACTTTGCGGTCCCGTCCAGTCCGTCGAACTCTTCCGTCTCTCCAACCAGATATCTAAGCCCAAGGATATCTCCGGGGAGTAGTTCGAAATGACTAAGGAAAGATATAACCTCGACAAGCTTCGGCGGCTCCTTATGCCGGTCAATTAAGAAGTCGTTAATATCTACCGCCATCGCCAAGTTATCCGCCGCTATAAAATCAAAGAGAAAACGATCTCGCTGTTCCCGCTCTCCGTACTTCGCTATCGAGGCGGCGTCGGTTGCCCTGGTCGACGCATCGAAATTGTCTTCATTCCTAGACTCACGCCAACGTCGTCCGTAAATGACCTCTATCACGTTGAGTAGATCCTCCACTCTTCCCCGGCGTATTTTTAAACTCGATCGTAGAGACCCGCGCTCCCCGGTCGCGTGGATATCGTTCTCCGTGAGCGTCTTTGTCGCGGCCGGATACGTGCTCTTTAGAAATCTAACCGAGAGCTTATCCACCGGCCATTCTGGCCGCGTTCGCGATTGCATCCCGAGCGATAAAAGCAGCTCCTTTAGCCGCGTCGCCCTCAGAGTAATAATCCCCGCGAACTTATAGGACGCCGGGGCGTCCGTCCGAGCCGTCGCGAAACTAGCCGCGTCCACCCGAGCGGCCGGAACTGCGCCGGGCACTCTTGATAGGTGATGCATAACGTCCGCTGATTTTTCTATGATCGCGTTCGGCGTTCCGGTATACGTCCCAGCTCCGTCGTCCGCGTAGCCGTCGCCATCGAACAGGACCTGATTTCCGATAACCACCTCCGCCGTCGACGTGGTTTGCAGGCTAACTGCCCCGGTTTTAGACGCCCCTCCGGTTTTAGACGCCCCGCCGGTTTTACTCACAGTCCCGGTTTTAGACGCCGCGCCGATTTTTCCTACCGAGCCCGTTACGCTGGCCGCAACGTCGATTGGATAATCAACGGATTTGGCACTCACGGCAACAGTTACCGCCACGACGTTTGTATCGATGCCGTGATTGAAACGCGCGAGGCCTAGTGCCCAATACCGAGCATTGGCCGCGTCTATGTTTTGAATGGGGTTAGAGATGATGATTGTATCCCCATCGGAAATGGTTGTTAGAAAAGCATTGTCGAAAGAATTCCAGAGCTCCAGCTTCACTGCGGCAGGACCGACCGATCCCGAGGTTATGATAAACGACAGTCGTCTTAGAAAATTCCCGGAGATCTTTGTCTTTTGCTGAACCGGGAACGTAATATCTACGATCTGCTTTGAATTGGAGTTCAAAGGAGTCGCCGCCGTCAATGTTATAGATTCATCTGATCCGTCTTGATGCCAGTTGCTCTCCGTGTTGACCTGTGAGATGGAGTGCGCATCGGATACCCCGATCGTGTCGCTCACCCCGATCGTATCGCTCACCCCGATCGTATCGCTCACCCCGATCGTATCGCTCACCCCGATCGTGTCTAATATAGATACGAAGTCTTTAAGGCCAAGCACCGGGGGCGCTGTGAACTTTATCGAAGTAACGGTCTTTCCGGCGATTAAAGTCGTATTGGCAAGATCCACCGTATAGTCCGCGGCGGCAACCGGAACGATCTTATTGTCCCGTCTGACAAAGACTTGATTGATCGCCGTCATCGCGTGCCCGGCGGCCATGTACGTGAACGAGGTGATAATCTGGAAGATACTATCGTTCTTTGTGTGCGACTCCAGAGGAGTTCCGCCCGCCGGGCGCGTTAGAGTCGTCAGGCGATGGTCCGGGGTGATAGTTTTCCCGGCGTAGTCTATCTTTTCGTTCCCTGTCTGAATAGTTCCGGTAGCAGGAAGCTTATTATAAAAATCTTCGTAGATCTCGACAAACGTCGATCCCGTCGTCATGCCATTTCTAAGCACACTAGAGGGCGCCGCCTCTACCGCGTGAGCGACAGCTAGTTTTACCGGTCCGTAAATCAGATTCGCGGGCTTCCCGATATCGTCCACATCGATCAACGGTAGATCCGTCGCGTTCAGTAAGAACGAGACCTGCTTATCTAAATACTTCTCGCAGACAGAAAAGAGTTCGAGCGAGCTAAGCTCCGGGGAGTATTTCCCCGGCCTCATTACACCGGTAAACATTAGCTCCTGTGCCGGAGCCCCGTCGGATATCTTTGTGTAGTTCTGAAACACATCGACCTCGACCGCCTCGATCCCTATCCCCGCCCATAAATCCGTAAACCTCTTAGTCCCCGAGGAGAATATCGGCAGATTGATAATATCCATCGATAGCTTGTTCAGGGAGAACACCCCGTCCTGCGGTTTAATAATCGCCCTGAATTCCCCGGTGTTTTTTATCGCTGCTATATGTGCATTCCCGCCGATCGTTACGGGGTGATTGGCGACATGAACGTCCCCGATCGACCCGCCGAATTTAAAAACCGCCGATACAAAAGGGCGGCTCCAGAGCGAGTCCTTTTCCGTATCGAATGCTGCTGCCGTTATCCTGCTCATTTTTCAACTTGATTAATTCAGAACAGCGAGCGCGATCGACTTTCCGGTCGCCTTGGCTATCGTTGTATCTATCGTGTCGATCAGCTCGTCGAGCAGTTCCTGTCCTCCGATGTGGGCGCCCTGTAAATTGACCGTCATGTTCACCTCGGTCACGCCCCCGCCGCCTCCGCCGCCCTGGAATCCGCCGCCCCCCGCCGGAGTAAAGCCCCCGAGGGGAGTCGATCCGCTCCTGATTTTGTCGATAGCCAAAGAGGTCGAGGCAAAGATATCCGGGAACTGACCCACGGAGAACGGTCCTCCCGATCTAGTTATCAGCCTGAAGATGTCATCCGGAAGTGCAATCCCGGCCGCGAGAGCTTGCGCTGAGAAAGTTTTTTTAAGTGCCTTTACCTGTCTCCCGGCAATATCCGCTATACCTAGATTAAGAAAGCCCCCCGCGCTGCCAGTCAATGCCCTGATGTTCCCTTGCAGGTGAAAAATCTCATTAATTGTCGATTCCGCGCTGCTTAGAAAACTATTTTGATTTCCAATAAACTGTGAAAAATTCACCGGCGGCGCTAGCTCTATGCCTTTGATTGTGCTTTGAAGACCTCTCATAAGAGACGGGATCCGTTCTTGTATCATCTGAGTAAGCGGTATAGCCGGAGACGCCGCGCCTAAGAATTTAATAGTCGACGTGGAGTCTTGTACGAGTTGTCCTCGCTTGGCTCTCTGAAATTGATTAAATGCTTCTTCAGTTGTGCCGAATCTATTTACCGGTCCACCTATAAATCCACTTGCGCCGCCTCCGCTAACGCCACTACCGCCCCCGCCCACGCTAATAGGCTGAGCCGCCTTTCTTCTCAGGTTGTCAACTGCGTTCTCGACCGTCTTGATCTCGTTCTTCGCCGGAGTCCCGTCGGCCTCTATAACGAGAGGATTCGCTCCGATCGTATCGATTATGCCTATCGTTCTGTCTAACTCTTTATTCAGATTTCCTGTCTGGCCTACTGCATTTTTAATCTCCTGCGGCACTTTTCCGAACTGCCCTAATATATTCCCGCTGGCATCCGTTATTCGACCAAATTCTTGCGTCAGTTGTTCAGCAACCTTCGCAGGGGCATTGATCTCATCACGTACCTCAGCAATACTGCCCTTTGCCTTATCACCGAACGACTTGAATTTTTCAGCCGCGCTCTCGATCTCTCCCTGTAGTGTTTTAGATATTGTCGGATTGGCAAGATCTTTTATTTGTTTGTTTATAGTTTCGACAGCAGGGCCTATTCCTTCGACGAACGCGAACTCCGCCGCTAATTGAACGTTCTTGAACGCCCCCTCAGTAAGACCTAGAGCGTCGGTTGCCTTAGCGAAAGGGGAAGCGACGAAGGCAGCACCCTCAGTCAACAACCCCACCCCTACCTTAAACCCGTTTATTAAAATTGACACTGCCTTTATGGACGCACCAACAGCATTAATTGCTTTAGGCAGAGATGTGGACATAAAAAGCACCATGCCTGTAAGGGCGTCTATAACGCCGTTCGCTGTGGATTTAGCTGCCGATAAGATGCTAGTAGCCCATCCGGCGATTACGTCCTTATTCTCCTTTACCGCCTTGGTCCAAGCAATCACCTCCCCGGTTATTTTGTTCACAATCCCCTTTAGTCCATCCAATATACCCGCCTGGGAAAGTGCGTCGAGAAGGGTGAACCATTCACCCCTCATGTTGGACACCACACCTCTCCATGTTTTAGCTAGCAAATCAGTAGACCCGGCAATCCGTCCGGCAGGAGTGACCAGCGTTTCAAGTAATATTTTTCTAAACTGAGGTAGAGTTAATTTGCTCAGGTCTTCGATTCCAGCCCTTAGTTCTATGATGGAAAGAATTCCACGATCTCTCAATATATCTGCCGCACCGGCCCCCGCCGCAAACGCGCGGCCAAACGCCTGAGCCGCCAGTGGAATATCGAGCCCCATGAACGCCGCCAGGTCGGCCACTGGCTTAATTGTCTTAAGTGAACTCGCTCCGAATGCCTCCAGGGTTATGCCTGCCTCCACGACGTTTTTTAACTCGAACGGTGTTGAGGTGGATATCTTTACCAATGTCTCGAATTTCTTTTCCGCTTCCTCCGCTGATCCTGACATCGCAATTAATCTCGTTTTTAAAGTTTCGACTGTAGATCCAGCCTCCACGATTCCCGAAATCCCCCTCGTTATCGTCGCGCCGACTCGACCGACCACCCTGACAACCGACCCTACAAGCTGGAGCCCTTGATTAACTGCCACGATAGACGCCTGCCAACGTCTAAACCCCCCGGACGCCTTATCCGCCGCCGCCTTGGCGCCCCGGCCCATCTTGTCCGACTCGCGTGTGATTCCCTTAAGGACCGGCTCGCCGTTCGAGTCGAAAGTTATTGTGAAATTTAGGTCAGCCATGAGATCAAAACCGATGGGGTATCCAAAGGGGAGAATCGGTAGTTCGCCCCTTTGGTCGTCCACCTTGTGGACGAGTCAATTAGTTCAGCCATTTAGACCTTTGACAAGCGATACGATTTTTTCGACTACTTCCTGCGGCTCCCGGATTTCCCCGGTCTCCAGTAGGAGCCGGACGAGCTGCCAGTCGATTTGAAATCCACCGCCATTTTTAAGAGCCGCCCTCTCGAATATCTCTAACGCCTCTTTACTTTCCGTATCCAGCTCCTCGGGGCACTCCTCGCACGGATATTGTTTTTTATGACCGGCTTTAAAAAGCTGCTCGCACTCCTCGCACGTCGTTTCCCTGGCTCCCTTTGCGCCGCCGGCGCCTAAGACTCGGCGGGCAAAGGCAAGGAGTTTTTTTGTTCCGCCGCCTTTCTGGCCGCCTCTATCATCTCCAGGCTGGTGCAGACGTCCTGTACCCACATATCGAAGTCATAGGCCTTTTCCATCAGCTCGGCGGCGTCTTTAGTATCGAACGGGACGTCGCCCTTCGGGTACTCCTCCATGTCGATCATTTGCTTTAAGATCTCCGGCGTAAGGCCGCGCCAATCGACCAGGACCTCCTCGGCCATGAGGCGGTAGAACGCCTGGTTATCGACCGTCTCGACCCTTAGGTGCGTCTTGTTACTCCAGGTCGTTTTCTTCGCCTGCTCGGATATTTTTGAAAGTCTCGCCCTTGGACAAAAGCGGATCTCTACCTCGAAACCCGGCCTGTACTCGGCCCATGCGGTCTTATCGGAACGATCTTTAATCTTACCTGCTATCATAGGATGCCTTTCTGACCCTCGGCGGGCGATCGCGCTGTCGGCGATCGTGGCTGGCGACCTGTCAAGAACGACGATCGCGCGGGCCGTGTTGGTGAGTTTGTATTAATCGAACAGGAGGACTAACTCGTCGTCCAGCGTGGCGCTGGCAAATGCCCTCCCGGCGATCTTGTTTATCTTCTCCTCGTTCCCGGAGATCTCCGGGTTATCCAGTTCGACGTTAAGCAGTGTTAGCTTGAACCTCTTCGCCGCCGCATCACCGACGGGGATAACAATATTCGCCTGAGTCTGCTTTTGATGCTCGGAAAAAAACCTCGACACGTTCGCATCGAAATACATGTCCAAGGTCGCCGCTATCTCCCTAAACGTCGGCCGGGTGAATCGGTCGGGATAATCCAGGCCGTTTTTTTCCTCGTTCAGGACCTTCAGCTTATTGTCGATACTGATCTCCGCCGTTAGAACCGGGAGATTATCCGCCCCACGTGTGGCGAGCCCGAGACGTCCATGCACCGTAGAGCCGAGTTCCGTTCCGGCGGGTAGCCACGGATCTATCTGAGCGTTCGTCGTGACGTTCGAGATAGCGGTATTCAGGGTCAGGACATTTGTCGCTAGATTGACCGCGTCCACGAGCCACCCCGCGCCGGCGTTATCGTCCCCGCCGACTACTATATAGGACCCGATCGAGAATTTTTTCGCATCCTTGACAATAAGATCCGTTTGAGCCGGGGTAGTAAACGTCTCGTTTGCCTCGTCGGTCCCGGTCCAACGCATTTCGGCAAACAATCCCGACACGTTTAGCTGCGCCACCGAGTCGTCCGAGGTCCCGCCCTTTATCGGAAACGTCCCCTGGTTTACCAGGCAACCGAATGCCATATAGACAAAGTGCCCGACCGAAAACCAGATCGTTAGCGACGGGAGGGTGTCGGTGAGTCGCTGTAGAAAATACTCGACCTTAGTCGAGGCCGTCACGACCTCGCGACCGAACAGGGCCTCCAGGATTTGCGCCCCCTCCGGCTTGGTTCCGAGAGCCCCGCTCGGCTTAACGTAAAACGGAAAGCTGAACGTCCCGACCTCAAACCTTCCGCCAATCCGGCTAAGCTCGGAATAGGTGTTTCTCTTTTGCGCGTCCGCGTGAAAGGTCTTTGACTGCGAGATGTTCGGCTCGCCAATGGTTAGGACCTGATCGGTAGGACCCGGCTTGACGCCGGTTCCGAAAGCGGTTTCCTTCTTGGCAAATATCAGGCTCAGTCGATCCGTTGCGAGTATGTCTTTTAGTGCCATTTTTCCCCCCCCCGTTTCTCTCTCTGTAGTCAGTAGTCAGAATTCAGAATCCCCCCTCCGACTTCTGGCTACTGGATTCTGGCTTCTGGATTCTGAATTCGCTTTTCCCCTACCCTCTCGTTACTATCCAGCCGCGCCCTTTTAGTTCGTCGTTATCGAACTGATTGGCGATAGATGCCGCGACGGGGATCGGCTCGGTCAACTCGGTAAAGTCACCGACTCCGAGTACCCTCGCTTGCCCCTCGCCCTTATAGGACAGGTAGGCCTGTTTTTCCGGGACGGGCGCGAGCTCTTTTTCTTTTTTTTTCGTGGCGCTTTTCTCACTATTCATTGATACCTCCGATATAAATAATGGTAGGCCTGGAATTGAATCATCCGGGCGCCGTCGTCGGTGAGTGTTTCCGACTTATCGATCCTCTCCGAGTGGGCAAAGTGAAAATTGAGGCCGAGAAAGTTATCGTCCAGGGCGGCGATGAGGTCTTTGCCGATATCGAGCAGGCCCCGGCCCTGTTTGTTTTGCAGCCGGTCGTTCCCCATTACGGACGCCCCCGGAAATTTAGCTATTAGATTTTGGTACGGATAGACGATCACGTTTAATTCCTCGATATCTTTTTTCCCCGGCTGAGACCGACGCGGTATTCCGTCGTCCTTCAGCCCAACGATCGGAAAGCCCGGACCCTCGGGGGGCAGGAGATGAGAATCGAGAACTCCGACCCATCTTAAATAGGGGAGTTGATCTTTGATCCTGAGCTCCATCGCTTTTAAAAGTGCCTTCAAGAACCTAGCCTTCTAAAAAACGCCGTTGATTCATCCCCCATCTCCCGGACATCCTCGTCCTGGAGAAGCAGAAAGGGCCTAGCCGGGGTCTTTACTTTGCCGCCCGCCCTTGCCCCCGTTCCCGGCCAGCCGAACTGCTGACGCGCCGCGTAGGCCTTAGAGGAGGGGCTCGTCCCGAGCGTCACCCCGTCGCGGTCCGCTTTCATGGTGAGCCGGGAGAGATTACCCGTCCGCCCGATCAGTGGCCGGTTGTGACCCTTCCGCTCGATCGTGGACGCCGCGAGCTTTGTCCACTTTTTTGGCCGTCCCCCGACTTCGAAATTTTCCTGAATAGAGGCGAGCCCGATCTCTCCCCATATCTTCATGAGAGGAGAGGCGTCCGAGACTCCGGCCCTAAGACGGGCGAGCTTTTTCTGTAATACCCGATCGTCTAGCTTGGCAAATATTCCTGCCATTAAAATGACCCCAATTTATCCCGGTCGAAAATCCTGGCCGGCCCGAAGGTCTCTCCCCTGGTCGCGCGTGACGACTCGGGCGGGGCCGGATCTACACCGAGGGTGACAATCCCCTTGGCGATGGATTTCAGGACCTTGACCGCGTCGTCGTAGCGCTGGCGCACGTCCTCGGGCTCGCGCTGACGGCGCCCGAAAAGGTTGTGGATAGTTATATCGGTGGAGAGTTTTTTAATCAGGTCCGTGGGGGAGGCCAGGGGGACGGAGTGTTTTGTCGCGACGTAGCCGTTTATCTCGGCGTCGGCCTCGGTAATCGCTCTAGTTATTACGGCCGAGTCGGTAGAGCCTGCCCCCGCGTCGTCGGATAGCTGGATAAGCTGATCCTCGCTGATACGATTTAGGAGATCCGCTTCGACAATATAAGCCATTCAAGGAATTACCCCTTTTTCTTTTTCTTCCCGGCGGCTTTCTTCGCTTTGTTTTTCGGGCGACCTGCGGCCTTTTTCTCTGCGGCCTCTTTTTCCTTGGCGGCCTTTTTCTCTGCGGCTTCTTTTTCCTTGGCGGCCTTTTTCTCCGCCGTATCTTTTTCTCCCTTGCCCTCCGTCACGATCAGCCAGGGATCTTTTCTAACGGCCTCGGGGACCTCTTCCAATTCGACCGGACCCGAGGCGGTAAACTCCAGCCCCGCGCGGTGATAGACCCCGGTCGGGTGTCCTGGTTTTAAGTTAACTTGAAACATAATGAACCTCCGAAGTTTAAGACGGGGGCGGGAGAAATATCCTCCCGCCCGTCGCTCCTTGCTTGCCGTTACGGCTTAAGGGTTAGGTGTTGGTCGTTAGCATCGAGAGCTGGTAGAGACCGTAGCTTACGTTATAGCGACCCTCGACGCCGTAGAAAAATTTCTTTCTCATGAAGACCGTCTCGCTCGCGTTCGGATCGTCCAGAGAGACAAAGTCCACTGCCTTTCGGTTCTGCTTGATGAAGGGCCGGAGCGGAAGCCCTATATAATCAAGGTAAAAATCGTTCACGTCGGTTAGCCTCGGATCGACCTCGTAGGGTATGACGGTCTTCGGAATGGTTGAGCCCGGACCGGGGTTATTCAACTCCTCGAACTTGACCTCAAAGTCCGGATGAATCGTTGCGAGAAAGTCCTGGTTTCCGGCCTCCTCCACGAACGGCTCGCCCTTGTCGTCTTTGAATTTCCGAAACTGGCTCTTAGCCGCGAATATGTCGGTCCGGATTTGAGCGACGGTCGTGCCGGTCCCGGTTAGTTTATTCGACTGCGTCCCGCTATCCCCCTCGGAGTGATCGGTATCGTAAAAAAACTGCCCATCATAACCGAGAGTCGTGACCCCGGCCTTTCGGGCGTCGGACAGCAGCTTGTTCGGGTGCTGCCTGGCGCGCACCCCGAGATCGGCTATCCTCGGGCCGTACATGCCGAGTTGATCGTCCTCGATGCTGTTCCGGTCGACACCGATCGTGGACTCCCAGTCCTTGTTCTTGATCGTAAAGTCGAACCCTCTAAGCTCGTCTATATTTTTTGTGTCCAGCCATTCCTGCATGGCCCCGACACGTCCGAGCCATTGGTAGATCTCGGCGGCGTTGGTAGATCCCATCTCCATGACGTGCTTTTGATAGTTAGGACTGACCGAGTCGAAACTCTGAAGGAACAGAGTTCTAAACGTTTTCTGAGTCCCTATTAAAGTAGCTGCGTTTAAAATGCTCATGTTTTCCCCTTTCCCTTTCCCTTTCGGGCTTGAATTACCGGATTAAATAAATATTCAGATCCCGGCTACAGGTTGTTGACGACCACCTTTAGCTCGTTGATCAGATTCTGCTCGGCGGCGGTATAGGTCGCGCCCGCGTCCGCCAGGACCGCGCCGACCCCGGCCTCTTTAATCAAAATCCATCCCTCGGTCGCGCTGACGTACTCGACCAAGATACCCGCCTTAACCCCGTTCGTTCCCTTGGTATCGTCGAAGGTCTGATCATCGACGACATACATCATGTCACCGACCATCGCCTGAGTGATCGACGTCGCCCCCAACAACGCCAGGATCGGCACTTCGACCTTAACGTTTAGATCCCCCGCTACGCCCGCCGAGTTATCGACGGTTTCTTTTCCTACCCCGAGCATTCTAAAGCCCGCCGTATCGGCCGCAGGGGCCGCGAAGCCCGCCGCGTTCGCACATATCATCCCGCCGGCAATTACCTTGACCACGGCTACCGGGTGAGACTTGAGCCCGAGAAGTTTCGTTAGTGTTATTCTATCGGTCGTTAAAGGTGCCATCTTTTTTTCTCCTTCTCCCGTCTCTTAATTCGGAGCCGGGTTCAATCGATTAAATAGTTGAGTTGATAGAGTTCCCCTTGTCCCTTAGGCCGCCTCGGTCGTGTTGTACTTGGCGAAGACCTCGTCGGACACGCCGAGCTGCTTGTTGATCGTAGCCTGGACGTCGTCGATCTTGATCCCCGTCTCTGTCTTCTTCTCGGGAAGCTTCGAGGCGATCGGGACGACCTTCGGCCTGTTAGCCACGAACGACTTGAACGTCGCGAGGTTTTCCTTTGCCATTCCGAGCAGCCAGTCTCTCTCTGCCGGTGTCCCCTTTCCGTCGGCGATCGCGCCGTCGACCGAGGTCTCGATATCCTTCGCGAGCAGCTCCGCTCTTGCTTGGGCTAACTCCTCGGCCGGGACAGTGTTTCCCGGATGCTTAAGCGCGAGGATCTTTCCCTTGATCTCGTCTACGCTCGCCGGCCCGGTAAGATCGAGCGCCGTCATAACGGCGGCCAGCGCCTTTTGACCGTCGGAGCCGGGCGCCGTCTTGGCCACGATCAGTTCGATCACCTTGTCGGGCTCCATGTTCTCGTCGTAATCGACACCTATCTTCGCCAGTAACTTGATTAGAAATTCTTTCATGGTCTCTTTCTCCTTTCCGGTTTCGGGACTTGTTTTGTATTTAGCCGTTAAGGGCTCCATGCCGTCTATTAATGGGAAGTTAGTCAGGCCGAGAGGGCCTAGCTTGGTGCCGATGTTCTCTCCTGTTTTAGTATCGCGGGATCTGAACAGAAAAACCGGCGAGATGAATTTATACTCGCCCGCCCGGATAGCCTCCGCCGCGCTCTTCGTCCAGGAGACAACGGCAAAGAGACCCTCGGCGCCCTTGTCGATAATCTTCTTGGCCCATCCCGCCGCCGGGGCCTTGGCCCCTTCGACAAAGGTGCTATGCTCGTAATCTATCGCCAGGGGATTTTGAGAAGCGTCGAAATTCTTCACCGCGTCGGCGAAGTCCTCGGGCGTCAGATCGAATTCCTTGTTGCCCTGCACGAGATGACCGAGCCAGGCGATCTGGATTTCGAACTCTCCCTCCAGGTTCTGCGTTACTTGATCCGTGATAGATATTCCGGCCAGGATGGCGACGTTCTGCCGGTCGATGTTTTTAAAATAGGAGTTCTCGTCTCTCTTCCAGACCCCATCGCTCCCGAGTCTATACCCCCGGTTGACGATCTCCTCCCAGGCATAGACGAGAGCGCGATCCTCTTCCCAGCCTTTGTCGTGGGTGGCGTGATTGAACGCGCTTAAAAATATGATTTGAGCCTCGACTGGCAGGGCCGCCTGAATCTCGGCGGGAAGGTCGGCGATTGTTTTAAAAGTCATGGCAAGATTATCCTTATATAGAGCTATCTCGTCCAGACCCAAAACGGGCCATCGGGAGGATACCCGCGCCCTTTATCAGATAGCCGCGCCGATGCCGGGATTAGAACGAAAGCCCTCGTCGGGCTCCGGATAGAGGAAACTCCTCCTGGTCGATACGCTAAGGCCGCGCCGGTTCATGAGTGACTCGGACAAGGTCTGGACCGTACACTGACAGCGAAATCCGTTTAGCGGATACCACTTACTCCAGAACGGATCGTCTACCGGAAAGACGAGATCGTGTTTTTCCACATGCGAAGGGCGCGAGCTAGGAAGTCTGGCGGAGATGTATCTAAGAAATGGCCGGGCCGCCTTGACGTCCGGATCGGTTAGTTGCTTCCAGCGGCCCACCTGGTACGACGTTTGCAAATTAGTCCGGTACACCGTCTCCCAATACCAGGGGGTCGCCGCCGAAACCCCGGCCCGGTCGAGTATCTCGTTCGCCCCGGCGGTAAACTCCGGGAGCGTGATTCCCTCTGCCAAGGCGTCGGTAAGCATGCCCTGAATGGACTCTCTAACCTGGTTCGATGCCCCTGAGGCCACGGTAAAGGCCTGAGCGCGCGCGGCGTCCGCCAGGTCGTCGAACTGCCCTTTTGTTAGACTCACCTTGTTTGAAAAGAACTCGATCGCCTCGTCGAACGGGAGCGGCTCGAAGCCGGATTCTAAAACGAGCTTCGCGAGCAGAGGGTCGTTATTCGTGCTCGTTGCTCGTGCTCGTCCCCTCCCTGTTGCCTGTTGCCTAGTGCCTATTGCCGGTGTGTTCGTTTCGAGCAACGAGTCACGATCACGAGCCACGATTCCCCCCTGAACCTCGGCCGAGACTTGAGCCCGGCCTAGCAGGTGAACATTGAAAATCGAGATAGCGAGCGACTCCTCTATGGCGGTGATATCAAAATCGAGCGACCTGATTGAGTCCTCGCTCCCGGCGGAGCGAATACGGGCGGATAGGTTATCGGCGAGATTATCAAAGGCGGGAGAGGCCGCCTCCATTGCGGTCTCTTGCAGGTCGTTCGACTCGTTCTGCTCTTTATCTTCTACCCGGTCTATCTGAAACTCACGAGCCTGGAGCCGATCGGGATTTTTTTTTTAGCCCTCTCGGTCCGGCGCGCCTCGTCCTCGACGACGTCCGCCTGACCACGCACGGACCGGACCAGGATGGGCTCGTCGCCGACCGGCATGGGAACGCCGAATTTCTTATGGGCAAACGACTCCGGAACTCTCATTCCCATATCGACCATAGTCAAGAAGGTATCGGCGAGCGCATCGGAATCTTGCGGCTCGTCGATAATAAACCGGCTGGACGGAAGGTTCTTGTCCCAGCCGAAATTAAATCCGACCATAGGCCATATGAATTGGTCCCGAAGCGTCTTGGAGAGACTCCGCGCCCGCGCCTTATTGAGATCGAACCGGACTTTAGACCGCGCCTCTTCGCTCCCGAGCTTTCCGGGAGTCCCCTCCGTCGTCGCCGTCTGACCGAGGATCGCGATCTCGTAGGCGCGTTTGAAAAAGTTTAAGATCCGCTCGTATAGGTCCGAGGAGAACGCGCCGGTCTTTGTCTCCAGTATTTCAAGCAGCGTCGTATCGGAGATCATAGCGGCGGCGTCCACGCCGAGATTCTGGAGCGCCTCTTTTAAAACCTTCAGATCGTCCGACGACGCTCCCGGCGTGAACTTCCCGATCCGCATCGGCTGGCCGAACTTTTCTAAAAATATAACCCAATCCTTGATCCCGTAATTTTTAAACAGATAGTAAAAGGCGACGGTCCGCATTAGTCCCGCCCTTTGCGGAAACCCGGAGCGGGCCTTATAGCGATGATAAATTACTTTAAACGGCTCGACCTCTATCCCATCGACCGGACTGTCGTCGGTTAGCAGCCGGGGGAACTTCGGAATCTTGGCGCTAAGATTTCCCAACTCCCCGACAAAGCTCCATCGTTTTTGTGGAATCCATTCGAGACCGGCGGCCCAAACGCGCCGCCCGTCCATTTGCCAATTGATCTCAAGGAACGACGAGCCCTTGAAAATAGCGTCCATTAGATCGAGGACCGCGTCCTCCAGGTCTAGATCCTGGAGGTTTTCCTTTACATGATCGGCGATCTTCTTGTCCTCGGCGCTATCGGAAAAAGGGAGGATCTCGTGATCGAGGCATTGAACGCCAAGTTTCGCCGTCTGAATCGCCCCGAACAGCTCCGGGTCTTTCTCCTCCATCTCCTCGGCCAATTCCGCCTGCCGAGAGATATCGCCCGCGTCGGCCTCCCGGAAGATGGTCGCGAGCCGCTCGGGCGTGAGTTTTACCGACGGATAGCCCGATAGAGTGTCTCTAACCCGGACCGCTCCGACCATATCGAAGTTCGGTTTAGAGGGCGGTTTTTCGATCTCTCTGCCGAACGGATCAAATAGTGCCATTTTTTATCTCTCCGCTAGTCACTGGTTCATTTTTCCTTGCCGTTCGTACCCTTCCCGCTTCGTTCGTCCGCCACTTTCTTCCCGACCCGGTAGGGTAGGGGGCACTTTAGAGGTCCGATGCGTTAAAATCGATTTTCAAGTGACACTCTAAAACTTTTGTCCATTGCCTGTTGCCTATTGCCTATTGCCTATTTACTGTTGCCTTCTTTAGTACGCCCCATAATCGAATCTCACCTCCCGGCTTGATACCGTCGTATAGCTCGGCTTATTCATCACTCGCTTTTCGCCAAGATGATACGCCGTCTCCAGGCCGTCCGGCCCGTCGTCGGGCTCGGTCGAGCTAGGAAATAATACTATCTGCTCGATCAACGTCTCCATGTCGCCGATTTCGGACTCCGGACCGTAGGGAAATACCAGCGAGCCCATCTCTATCGGACGGGAGAGTCCGCCGATTCGGGCCTCGTCCCGCTTGGATAGTCCATGACGCAAAACGGGCACAATGGGTAGATACCTCCCGCGCTCCTCGGCCGCCCGGTTGAAGTCCCGCTCTAAAAGAGACTGCCATCCGTCGGCCTCCAGGCCGACCTGTATCGAGCTGAATCGCTCGTTCAGGTAATAGGCCGCGCTAATCATGACGTCGATCGAGCACCGCTTGATCCATGCGTGGCGGACATAGGTCTTTGCATTGGCCCGGCTCGTTGTGATGTTGGACTTAAAATCGTTCGACATACCCTCCCCGACGCTCGGGTCGATCCCCTGATAGGTGGACAGGGCCTCGTCCGGGAGTTGATCCCACCGGTATCTATGCTTTTCTATCCATGCCGAATGAAACAACCCCTCGTCGTCCGTCGGCTCGTTTTGATATTCCTTTTTGAACGATACCGATCCGATCAGAAACCTCGTCCGGGAGAGATGGTCCATGCTAAACCGCTCGGGCCATAGCGACACCCCGGCGCTAAATCGGTTTACGTGCTCGTCCCAGACCGGATTATCGACTGCCTTGAATGTACGGGAGAGAAAGGCCGGATTATCTATTGCCTGAGCCAGTACGGATCTTTTCGATATCAAAACGCCGAGCATTATGAGACTCCCGGATATCGGATCGAGAGACGGTATTACGGCCTCCTTTAACCAGTCATAGGAGTTTTTAGTCCGCTTGGGATTTCTAACGGACTCATCACTGTCAAGATCGTCTACTATAATCAGGTCGGGCCTTTGCTCTCTATTTCTAGGACCCCTAACCGCCTGCCCGGAGCCACGCGCGAGGACCTTCATTCCCCCCGCAAAGTCGAACTCCCCGGCCGACCATTGAGACGTCTTTTGATTTCCAAAGTCGTGAATAATTCGGGGATTAATTTCGAGCTCGGTCCTTATGCATACGGTATTCCCACGCGCCTGTAACTCCGTGTCTGATATATGCACGACGAATTTCTTCTGCCCGTACAGTCCTTTTCTGAGTACCCTCGCAACCGATAGACTTGTTGATTTCGCGAAACCCCTCGGGGCGGCGATAACTACCGGCCTCTTTTGCTCTTCTCCCGCCTCGGCCAGCTCGTCCATATCGGCGTGAAACTCGGCCGACGGCTGATTAAAATAGTGCGGGAGATAGGTCCGGTTAAAATACGCCTGATCGTCCCGAGCGCGCCGTACTCGCTCGGCCTGTTTTTTCGGGGTGTCTCCCTTGAACGGAGAGACCGACCCCTTGATCCACTCCCCGAGCTTCGCGACCTCGGTATCGAACTTCTTCTCGGTGAGCTTTCTTTTCTTCTCGTTGAAAAACATTTTAGCTCTTCAAGGAATCAGCGAATCCTTTGATTCGCGGCTCCAGAATTTTGAGCCCGTCGGGATCTTTCGCCCCGAGATAGTCCACCAGGCGCGTTAGAAACTCGACAAACAGGGCGGGCTTATCGACCTCGTCCCCGACGGAGCGGCCCTTGTTGAACGTGTTGAGCGCGCGCAGAGCGTCGCAATGGGCATAGACGCCCTGAGAGTCGAACTTCTTTTTTTTATCTCTGTTCTTGTAGAGGATTAAGATCTCGTCCATCACGAGCACTTTTGACTGCGCGACCTTTCCGCGTATAGCCTCGGAGTCCTGCTGGAATTTCGCCCTCTGCTTGGTCCACGCGCCTATCTTGCCCCATCCTTTTAGCGTGTTTAAAGGTATCCCCGAATGCCGGCTTACCGCCTCGAAGGATAAGGCCCGCTCGACAAACAGGTCGCGGGCGGCCTGCCGGGTTTCAAGGTCGCGTATTGCCATGTTCCCCCTGTAGTCTTTCGATCTCTAAGTCCAGGAGTTGCTCGGCGCGTTCCTTCCTGGACTCTTTCCGTCTCGCCGCATCGATCGCGAGGGCGGCACTATTCCCGTCCGTCGTCCGTCCGTTCGCCCCGTCTAAGGCGCAATACTTCCTCAATTTTGTCATGAAGCTCGTCATTCTTTTTGTCTTTCTCCCGTCCCCGTTTTCGGCCATAATGGATTTCATAAATCAGATAGAGGACAAACAGGGCAAGGACCGTTGCGAGCGGATTCTTTCCGTTAAAAATCCCCTCGATCGCCCCGACGAAAGTCTTAAGAAGTTCAACCATTGTAATTTCTCATTCTGCATCTCTCATCCTGCCGTTATTAGGTTATCTGATTTCTTCTTGATATAGTTCGGCCTCGCCGTGTTTGCCCGATCTCTTTCGAGATCCAAAGCCGTGCTTGATTTTCATCCCGTTCGAATTCACTTCTATCTCGCTCCCCGGCTCGTTCGTCCGGCAAATAGTCAGATAACCGCCGCCGCCGCCCGCCGGGATAGTCGGGACCGGAGTAAACGTCATTATTCCGGCGCCCCATCCCACGCCCGTCTGAACGCAGGCCGTAGCGCTGTCCTCGGCAAGCGCGCGAACGAACGAGCCTAGATCTTTCTGAGTCATAGGATAGGAACAACCGGAAGCGAGAAATAAAGTCGCCGCTAGAATAAAAAGCGAGGCATTCATTTATTAAGCCTCTTCTTGAATTCGATCATAGAGAACTCATCTCCCGGACAGGACTTATAGGGGGCGTAGTCTCTATGGGCGACGATGTTATCGATCGGGATTTTAAACTGCTCCAGGAGGCCTTCGACTAGCTCGACCGTACGAACTAGCTGGCCCTCGTACGGCGGCTCATTATCGTAGTTCCCGACCAGGCATATGCCGATCGCCTTTCGATTCATGCCTTCCTGGTAACAGTGCGCGCCCAGCTTTTGGAGCGAGCGACCGATAAGGATCTCGTAAAACTCGCCCACCAGCTCGACCCCGAAGTGATAACCGATATCGTCCCAGCCGAGGTTTAGAGTGTGATACCTCCGGATAGCCCCCCACGATACGCTCCCGCTATCCTTGGTCAGCGAGTGATGGATCATTAGATGAGTCCAGTTCATAAGCATAAAAAAAGGCCCGAAGGAAAATCCTTCTGGCCTCTCCGTGGGCACTATAGTTTAAGCCGCTGGCCTCTCAGGGCTCTCGGGCTTCTTCGGATTCGATTATTTAAGATTTTACCTCTTGCCTGTCCGACGTGTCAACGGCCTTGCCCCTATATAGATATCCGCACCGGCTGCATTGAATCTCTCCGATGATTCGCCCCCGGAATAAAAACTTCTGACACCTCGGACAGTTCACCCGCTTAAGATATCTCTGATCCTTCGTCCGGCCGCCTTCGCCCTTTCCCCCGTTCACCGTCTCACCCATTCGCCCCAGCTCCCTCCATCTCCTCCCCCTTCTGACTCCTGGCTTCTGGATTCTGAATTCCATCTTGTTGTTCGATCATACTCATTAGCGCCGCGCGGATCTTTGTCACCTCGCGGTTATTACGCGGTCGGGGGGACTTGATCGTCTTATAGCAAAACAGCAAATACCCGTCCTCGCTCCGCCAGTGTATACGAGCCGCGAGCGTGTCGAGCATGCGGAGCTGACTCTCGCCGGGAAACCTAAACAGGGCGATCTTGCGCGGTTGCTTGGATAGAGAGAGGGCTTGCTCTTCGCGCAGATCACTATCGTATATGTGCGGGTTTCTGACATGCGCGCCTTTTTCTTTTAACTTGTCGATCAATACCTCGCGCTGTTTGAGCGAGAGCCTGGAGATCGACTCGATCCCGAGATTGATCTGACCGGCCATCTCCCGGATCTCGTCTAGCCCTGTCGATTTTTGGAAAGTCCCGACCCGCTCTAACTCAAAACGGGCTTTCTGAATCGCCTTGTTCTGGAGATAATAGACCTTGGTTTTTGTCATATCAGCCGCCCTTGATACTCGACTACGATCGTCTCTTCTAATTGCCGCGCGCGTTCAAAGAAGGTCGCGCCGGCCGCCTTCAAGGCCCGGACTCCTATATCCCGATCGTCGACGGAGTTCGCAACAAAGTAGCCCATAGACGGGGACGTACAGATCGGCTTTTTAAATACGATTACGAGGTCGGAAGCCACCTGGCGGAAAGTCCGGTCGTCGAGTATGGCCTGATGCCATGCGTTATAGGCGCCTATGATTTTACTGCGTGGAGTGGCGGACTCCGGACCCGAATAACGATCCGAAAGAAACTGCCAGATCGCGCTCTGAAGGGGAGTCATTGATATGCCTAAGGTCATGTTTATACTTTGTCCATTGCAGGTTTACCTATTTAGTATACCCCTGACCTTCAGCCCACCCCTTGAGCTTCGATTCGTCGAATACTTCTTCCGGGTCCATATTTGCGTTGATCCAATCGATCGCCGTATCAAGAACCGTCGACAAGCCCGCCGCCTTTGCAAAGGCCTCGTCCTGCTCACTTGTGCTCGCCATCTCTTATTTTGCTCCTTTTGTCTTAGTCACCGAGTAGCCGGCGCTTGGCCTAGAGTTATCGTCCCCTTCAGCGTGATCTCCCCTTGAAAGGTAAGCTCCAATGTTGTCGGCGCGTTGGGTTTCGGTAGTCCGCACGCCTCGTTCGACCACTCCGAAGGCCCGGTCGCGTTGAAGGCCCGGACCCGATAGCAATATTTCTGATCGGTAGAAGGGATATCCTGAAAGGTAACGACGTTGGGGCCTATCTTGGTAAGCTCGGCATAGGTAGCGCCCGCCTCGTCCAGCCTGCGTTGGATTTCAAAACCCTCCTCGCTTAGCGAGTTATCCTTCCAACTGAGTTTCAGGGGTCCCGCGATCACCGTAGCGGGTAAGGCCAGGACGACCGCCGAGAGTAGAACCGTCAATATTATCTTTTTCATAATGTTCTCCTTTCTTTCTCTTCGAGTAGTTTTTTTCTACCCCCTATTCCACGCCTCTTCGAAAGGAATCCCAAGGGCGTCAAAAATGCTCTTCTCCGTATCGCCCGCGATCCGCTCGCCCTTCTCGTTAAAGAGACCGTCCCCGGAGGCGTGAAGCTTCCAGCCCTTTTGCTTGGCTATCCTGCATAGCCGGATATTATTTTTGACCGACCCTGTCCGGATTAAAAGAAGAGTGGCGAAGGTCTCCGGCGTACTGAAATAAAGATCGATACTAATGCCGTAGAATATAACCTGCGCGATCTTCGGCCCCCATTTGAGAATCTGGACCTTGCCGTGTCGAGCGAATGCCTCTCGTAGGATTTGAATCGCCCGGTCGTCGGTCGGGTTTATCAATGCGTCGATGTCATGGACGGTTTCCTTTAGACGCCGTAAGCTCCCGACAAACAGGAAACTATGCTGTCCGAGAATCGGCGTCACCTCGTCGTAAAATAATGCCCCGATCCGTTCGGCCTCCGCCTTGCTAATCTCTACTGATTGACTCATCCCTTTACCCCATCTTTTTTGACCTCGAAAAAGAACTCTTCTTTTTGAGTCAACTCGCATCCTACCTGCTCAATGATTTTCGGATCGCAGGACTTCAGCTCCTCTTTATCGACGCTCTCCTTGCTTCGGATACAGTCGAACAGTTTCTTTGCCTTTAGCCGCTTGATAACGACCTCCGCTTTTTCAAGGAGCTGAATCGCCCAGGGCGTCATGCGAAAGCCAACGGTCCCGAAGTTGAGATCAAGGGATTTTTTCTTTCCCTTGAACCAGCCCTTTCCCTCTTTCGAGGCCCATCTCTCCATCTCCTTGACCGTCTCCTTAACGATCTTCCGGTCGTGCTCTGTCTTTTCGATCATGAAGGTCTTACACTTCCGGATGACCTCGGCCTCCTTCTCCTCGACGGCGGAGATCCGGCCCTCGGCGATCCCGATCGCCTTCAATGCGAGATCCGCTTGCCTTTGGTCTTTGATCGAGACCTTGACCGGGACCTCTTTTTTCTGACTGACTACTTTTAGCAGTGCTTTTGCCATTGTCATTTTCTCCTTTCGGGCTTTTATTTCATAAACTGCGCGCCGCGCTCGATCCGTTCGATCTTAAATTCGATCCGCCAGACGTTGCCGTCCTTTCGTCGGTTAGAAAAAGATTTGACGAAGACCAGCGGAGCACAAATCACGCCTTCTTTTTTCATCTCCTCTATTCCGTAGTTCTCCTCATTTATCAGGCGGCTAAGTGGTTCGAGCCAGATATCTTCAATCTTGATGATGCCGACCCGCTCTCCGAAATTCCGCGGGCTCTTATTGTAGGCCTGGACCAGGTCGCCATTCTGGAATTTTTTACCGTAAGCGTCGTTCCAATCCCGCCGCGTGACGGTCTTGTGTCCGTTCAGCAGGGCTGCAGTCGTCCAGGCGAATGAGATTATTTGCATCAGCTTCTACCGTCGAACTCCCTCAATAATCTCTTCGGTATCGACCCGGCGGGCTTGCGAAGGGTCCCGACATTGGTCTCGACGGTATAATGTCGTCCGCTCTTCGACCGGCCTACTACCTTTAGAATCTCCACCTTCTCTTTGTAGTTCGTTACCTGCACCCGTGAAATCGGCAGGCTCGCCAACAACTGAAAAATTGTCGATACTCCGGACTTGATAACCGCGAAATTCTTTTTCTTCATTGACTGCCTCCGTCAACGGTCCCTCGGCCACGGCCATCATATAGAGCAGGACGAACCCAACCACGAATCCGTAGAGCCAGTCTTTGTTACATCTCTTAATGATAGGTTCCACCCCCTCTCCAGTCGTCGTCAAAGCTCTCGATCGCGTCCTCTATAGAGCCGTAGGTCTCGAATAGGTGATCCACACCGACAAATTTAAAAATATCCATTACATAGGAACTGATCCCGACGAGCTTTAAGTCACCGTTCAGGTTCCGAAGGAGTCTTAGCCTTTCGAGGAGGACGCCTAGACTCATATAGTTGATATGATCGACGGCCTTTAGATTTAAAACGACATGGGTGTTTTGCCTCTCGATTAGGGCACCGATGACATTTTTTATCCGCATCATTTCCTTGAAGTCGATATCCCCTACGACATCGATAACTGAAAGATTCCGGACGGAGGTCGGCTCTAAGCTTTTATTCCCGAGCGTCACCATTTCCTCCCGATCACCGTTTCACCCCTTCGTCTTTAAGCCCCTGCCTTCTCCTTCCGCTTTATCTCCTGCGATACCCTGAGGCACTCCGCCAGGATCTCTCTGAGCGAGGTCGCCCTTCCTTTTCTCAAGTCCACGGTCTCTTTTTTCTTCTCCAGCGATCGCATTATTCCGTGAAGGTATCCGAGAACCTCGTTCGCCGGATTGCCCGCCTTTTCTTTGTTAGCCAGAATCTGAAGGGCGGCGAGTACCTCCGGGGGTTTCTTTCCTTTTTTAAACTGTCCATTAATCCAGCCAAATACGGGCTTGTAAAAATCCTTTCTTTTAAAGTAGAGCCCTTCCGCAACGCTCAAACACTCGCGGACCTGAACGAGCAGCTCCGCTATTTTAATATCCGCGACCATAGCCGAGATCGTTCGAAATCTTATTTTCCCTTGACTTCGGCTTTCGCCTTTTATTCTCGCACTGAACGCAGACACGGCTTGTCGCCGTCGCCTTTACTCCGTCACACATAGGGCAGACGTATGGATTCTCCGACTTCGTCCCGCTACTGAGCGACTTTAATCGCTCGATCTCTTTCTCCGACGCGCCGAACCTGCAATCCGAGGCGCAGCCGTCTCGGACCTGGTATTCCCCGCACCGCATGACGGCGATAGAGGACCGCCGGCTAGGGCAATAAACCATCCCGCTTGGTTCACCCTTGGTCATGATTACCCGCTGGCGGTCGTCGGGAATAGTGGCAAGTTCTATTGTGTGCTCCCTGGTATATCCGGACATTTTTTAGTCCCTCCCCAATCGGAAATCTAAAATCGAAAATCTAAAATTCCCTAGAACGACCCTGGTATTCCGCGCACGATTTCGCCGCTAACGACCTTCTCTCCCAGATCCCAGGCGCTAATCAGCGCGGCGGCGGCTAGGTTGTTTACCGAAAGCGGAGTATCCGCCCTCTCCCGGATCGCCTTAAAGGCGGAGGAATCGAATAGCCCCTGTCCGTTTCCGGCGCGCTCTAGTTTGTGCTGAACGTATTGACCGACGGCGCCGTTCATAGAGCCCATCTCGAACAGGTCGACCCGCTGAGAGACTTCGCTCAGCTCGAAATTCCCCTTGAGCGTCCGGGCGAGTAGCGGTTGACCTACCAGGACGAGCGTAAGGAGTTTTTTAAAGCCGAATTCGATCTCGTAAATCCTTTTTAACGCGAGCAGGGCGTCGGGCCTTAGCAGGTGCGCCTCGTCGATAACAATAACGACCTTGCCCCCGGCCCGGTATGTCTCTTCCAGGGCTCGCCCGACGAGCCGGGCCTTGTGCTCCAGTGTGCGATGAACCCCGACGTGAGTCCCGAGATCTTGCAGGATGGACTCGCATATATGACTGGCGCCGAGAAACTGCTTTTCTATTACGCGCGGTCTGACGACAATCACGTTTTTCTGCCGGACAAGACGCCTTTCTATTTTTTTCAATAGGGTGGTCTTTCCGCTTCCGACCGCGCCGGTCACGGCGACCCAGCCGTTCTTATCCACAGCGGACATGATTTTTTTCTCCGCCTTGCGGATTTCCGCAAGGTCGAGTATGTCGTCCTCGCCTTCCATCTCGTTCGTAAACGGATCGCGCTTAAGCCCGAAGGCGCTCAGGTGTTCCGCGCCGAGTGAGATCTTGGTTATCATCTTTTTTTTTATCCCCTCTTTTTGGTCGGCTAGATATTTCAAAAAGGCATCGACCAGTTTTTGATTCGGCCATTTGCCATTGACGAGATAGCGATACAGCTCGCCGGTACTTAGTCCCAGGGCGGGCGCCGCCTCTTTCACCGAAAGCCCCATGCCGAACAGTTTGTTTAGCATCGGCTTTGAGTTGATCTTTAGAGACGGTCTTCGGCTCTCCAGATACGCGCGGATAATCGGCTCGGGACTCTTTTTTTCTCCGAAGTATTTCTCGCCGTGGAGAAATCCGTATAGGGTTGATTTCGGAATGCCGGTCTCTTCAGCGCCTATGGGATAGCTGATCCCAAGCTCTTGCCATTTTTTAAGTAATGGATGAGGTGTCATCCGTCCCCCGCGATCCGTGTCTGTACTTTGGCCTCGTTTACCGCCTGGTTAAACTCCGTCTCGGGGATCTGATCTCTCCCGTTAAATAGCCCCTTGATCCACGCCTGATCCGGGTCGGAGAGCGGCCTGGATAGAAACCCGTCGGCTTGAAGCTGGCGCACGGCAGTGACGTAACTGAGATATCTTTCCGGGGCAAAGCTTGGCCGCGTCGCTCCTTGATCGGTCTGAACTGTTTTTTCCGATATCTTCTCGCCGTCGAACGGCTCACCTTGCTTATCCATAAAGGATACCCGCGCCGCTTCGCCTTTCCCCGGCGAGGAATAATCAAGGCCTAAGATCTCCTCCCGTTTGATCTGGAGGCTTGTCTGCTCGATGGGTGTTCTATTGATAGATAGGGGGATTAGGTCGGCGAGCTCGTTAACTTCGACCTCGTCGTAGCCGCGTACCACGTTGACTTTTTCGTATTGGCCTTTAATCCAATGGACGTCCACTTTAAGCTTGATCCAATCGACGTAAGGACGCCGGGCCGGGAGCTGATAGACGTGGCCGTCGAGCGTAAAGCGAAGCTCCCCGTCTATGATTCTCGTTGTGTTGTCGTAGTGGAGTAACCGATAAAGCTCTTCGGCGGGTGTTTCCTTCGGAGTTGCGATCTGCATCCAGCGAGCGAACGGGGTCGTCTTGATCCCCCGGTGCCATCGGTTATTTAGCATGATAACGAACGACTCGAGACGCGCCTGGACCTCGCCTAGTTTAAGCGGGAGATCGAGACGCAGGCGGCGGACGAATACGTCGTAGTCCTGAAAAACCCGCTCCACCTTTCCGCGCTTTCTCGATCCGTGCGGCTCCAAGGACGACGGGACAGTCGGGACGACAAAGACCCCGAGCTTGTCAAAGGAGGCGAGGATCTTTTTCGCGTGGTTCACAGAGCCGAGATCCATATAGATGGATTTAGGAATTCCATAAAAAGGAAAGCGGCGCGGGTCGTCCTTTTTGGACCAGGCACGAAAGAGAAAATCAAGGTGGTTAAACTGATGCTCGAATTTATAGATATAGGCGAACTTGGCGCGCGAATAATCGTCTACTATAGAGTAGAGCCAGAGGCTAGGGGCCTTCTCGCCGCGCGAGTTGAGCTTTTTTCTTTTGGGCGCCCAGGTAACGACGTCGTCGGCGTCGACAAAAAGCTCCTCTAGTTTCGTTGTGTCAAATTGGTGAGTGGCATTAGGCTTGGATTTCTCGAAACGCCGAACGGGTTTCGTGTCGATCTTTGCGCGGGCGCGGGTCATGTTCCCCGTCTTTAATCTCCGATTGTAAAGCGCCGGGCTAATAGCCCCCGCAGGAATTATCCCGCGCGACTCCGCCTCCTCGATCGCGTGAAAGGCCGGGAGGTCGTAAGTTATCGTCATGCCTAAAAGCTTTTTCCATTGCTCGGGCAGGATATTATTTTTATTGGTCCGTTCGTCCGCGCGGGTTTTTCGCCTTACCAGGTGCAGGCCGTCAATGAGTTTATAAACGTACGCTCGCGAGCACTCGAGAGTCGACGCCATTTCCTTAACGAATGATTTAATCTCTCCGCCAGACAATCCGACAGCCCCGGACTGGAGCGCCTCCAGGGCGCCTTTGCCGAGCTTAGCCACGAGGGAACACCTCGTGTTTCGGGTCCACCAGGTGCTTATGCGCCTGGTCGAAAGCTTTTTGCAACATACGGGAGAACTTTTTAGCCGTTAGAAAATCCTGCTCCTCGATTTCGACCGCAGCCAGATCCGCTAGCGCCATATTGGCCGCCGTGATCGCCGAGTATAGCGGAACTTTGGAGAAGTCCCGGATCTCCCCTTCTATCCTGGGTCTCGGCTTTCGCGGGCGGGCGCGCCTGTTTTCCTGGCGCAACCGATCGTAAATCAGCTCTATGTCCCAGGGGGTGAGTTTCTTTATGGACTCAGGGGGTAAGTCGTCGAAGATCTCGCTAATCATTGGTGACGAAAGACGAAGCAATCGTTGCGTCGCTCTTCCCGGCGGAAGGTGTAGGGCCTGGGGAAACCTGGCGGCTACTTCGAGGAGCTTGAGCGAACATCGGACATATTCCCATGACCAGCGCTGCTCATACCCGAAAGACTCCCACTGTCCGCGGGGGAGCTTCGTTTTGATTGCCATGAAGATCCGTCCGGCGCGAATCATAGAGATGGTGCTATATCGGATCTCCCGCCTGACCTCTTCCACCAGATCCTCGATCTCTTTTAATAGTAGCTCCTGGATCTGATATGGGTCTTCGGCGCTGCCTAACCCCGCCTCTAAATGCTCCAACTCCGTCGATTGCCTCTCCGCCATTTGCACCCCTCCCTTTTCAAAAGTCGGTACGCGTACCGACTTTTGCCTAACCTGCTGTTTTTGTTCGATTCGCCCTCTAATTCCGGCCTTCTTTTCCACGAATTACAGACAAACCATCAATCAAATGATGGTGCTATATCGGATCTCCCGCCTGACCTCTTCCACCAGATCCTCGATCTCTTTTAATAGTAGCTCCTGGATCTGATATGGGTCTTCGGCGCTGCCTAACCCCGCCTCTAAATGCTCCAACTCCGTCGATTGCCTCTCCGCCATTTGCACCCCTCCCTTTTCAAAAGTCGGTACGCGTACCGACTTTTGCCTAACCTGCTGTTTTTGTTCGATTCGCCCTCTAATTCCGGCCTTCTTTTCCACGAATTACAGACAAACCATCAATCAAATGTTGGAGAAGTCCTAGCTCTCTCCTTCGATTTTAGGTCTCGGCTTTCGCGGGCGGGCTCTTGCCCTCTTTTCCTTCTGGATTCGATCGAATTCTTTTTCGATCCATTTGAGTGCGATCTGTGCCGCCTCTTTGGCCGGGATGCCGGTAATCTGCTCCTCTATTTTATTGATCTCGCTCTCCGGCAGTCGGATAACCTGGCGAATTGCGCGGCCGGTTACGACCCCTGCCAACGCCGGATGACGGGCGGCGACGATGGCATAACACAGGGACTCCCAGGCCTTAAAGTAGTTGACGTTATGCTTGTCCAGGTATTTTTTAAAATTTCCGTGGCCGACCTTTCGCCGGATCATGATATAGACCCAACCTTTACGGATCTTTATTGCGTTCTCCTCGCGGCAATCGCCGAGCGGGACTAGACGGAGCACTTCCTCGTTGCTCATGGATTCGAGATCGGCCTCTGTCGGCTTCGGAATCAAATCTTCATCGGTCGCAAGAGCCAACCTCTCATAATAGTACCTCATCAATTCCTG
>Ga0255058_10000238_pt1 | contig 32765 bp, 35 predicted proteins | sample Cases_109_9_MG_FD_188637 | JGI IMG/M metagenome (GOLD analysis project Ga0255058, IMG submission 188637) | Seawater microbial communities from Amundsen Gulf, Northwest Territories, Canada - Cases_109_9 | ecosystem: Environmental > Aquatic > Marine > Gulf | place: Canada: Northwest Territories... | reverse complement strand
GTTCGGTCGTTCGGCAAGGAAGATGCAATCAAGGCTGGCCTTTGGATCGACGACGACGAGAAGGATTTCAAGCGGCAGAAATCCCCATGGTTCAAATATCGTCAGCGCATGTGTCAGATGCGTGCCCGTGCATGGTGCCTCCGCGATGGCTTTGCCGATGCCCTCAAGGGTCTGTCGTCTGCCGAGGAGGAGCGCGATCGCATGAAGGACATCACGCCAGAGGTCTCTATCGTTGGCGAGAAGCTGACCGGCGGCGGAGGAGGGTTCGACGCCCAACAGGTTGACGATGAAATCGAAGCGCTCACTGATCCGCCACAAGATGCGGTGACGTTTGAAAAAACCGCGGGCTGGGGTGTCATTGACAAGACCGTGGTCTTTGACGCGACAGAGACCGAGGTTACGGTCGAGGTCGGTAGTGATGATGCCATTGAAGACACTGCGGAGGCCCACCAGCAGCCGGAAGAGGTCGCCGAGGCACCGGAGCCCGCGAAAGAGGAGCCGACGGCTGGTGAGCCCGAGGTGGCCGAGGATTTTCCGCCCTCAAGCTGGCCCGCATCATCCACAACCAGTTGAGGGACATGAAAACGCTCAAGGCGGTGCGACAAATAACGATCGCGCTTGATTTCGACATGCTGATCGAGGCCGAGAAGGACAACGTCACGCGGCTCGATCTGACAAACATCATCGTGAACCACGAGGCGCGCGTCCAGGGGCAGAAGGATGTCGTGGACTGCAACAAGGACGTGAAGCGTCTCGGCGAGCGGATCAAGGCAAGGGAGGAGACGCAATGATTATTGGCGGGACCCCAGTTTATAGGGAACAAGAGGCGCAAGCAAAATGGTGTCCACATGCACGGGACATGGATGGCAGCAACAAGGTGTTCACCGACGGTGATGCTTGGTGCCAAGGGTCCGCCTGCATGATGTGGCGATGGCGACCGCTGGCGATAAGTGACCCCGGCTTCAAGGAGGCCGTGCAGACAACGATCAAAGACAAGAAAATTAACCACACCAAAGCTGTTGAGTATGTGTTGGATAACCGCGCCGAGTTCGGTCTGGAGACCGTGCCCTATCTCGGCTACTGCGGATTAGCAGGGCAATTTGAAAAGTAACTGCCATACAAGGAGAAAGACCATGGCAACTAAAAAAGGAAGAATACAGCCGAACAGGTCAACCCAGGCGCAGCGATTTGCCTGCGATGACTTCCTTCGGGAAAACCTGATCAAGAGAGATGACGGGACAGTTGACTATCCCGCCAATGTACCGGGAGCAAGCGACGAAGGGCTTGCCGACCAGCTCGGCATGACCGTCTGGGCGGTCCAGAAAGTCAGAAAGTCTCGTTATGGAAATCTGCCTGACGAGGATAGCGCGAGGGGGTCAGCCCCGCTCGTCACCGCTCGTCTGGAAAAGCGCCTCTCGGCTCTGGAGAAGAGGTTCGAGGAAATGGTCAAGTGGTCGCATGACGTTGACCGTTATCTCCGCCGCAAACAGATAGCCGAAGCGCAGGACACGATCGAGCCCGTTGTCGACGGCCCGGCTAATGCCGAGCAGCCGGATGCACTCGAAGAACTGCTCGGCTCCAATGCCTCGTAAGACACCGGAATGGCAAGGGGCGTCGCCTGATACGGCGGTGCCCCCTCGCGTCCGCCTGCGGGTGTTTGAAAAGGCCTATGGACGCTGCCAATTTTGTACGGGTGTCGTTGGTGTCGCGGCCATGCAATGGCAGGTCGATCATATCGTCCCGATAATCGCTGGCGGCGATAACCGCGAGGATAATCTGCAAATTCTGTGCGACGGTTGCCATAAGGGAAAGACCGGCAAGGATGTGGCGGACAAGGCGCGGGTTGCTAGGACCCGACAGAAACATCTCGGCATCAAACCGCGTAGCAAGGGAACTCCCATGGCAGGCACCAAGGCAAGCGGGTGGCGAAAGCGGATGGATGGAACAGTGGAGAGACGACGATGACTGACGACCTTGTAGAGAAGGTGGTGGAAGCGGTAATCAAGGCGCATGTGCTGCGGGAAGCGGCGGCAAAGATCAGGCATGACTGCAATATGTGCGATGATGGAGTTTTTGCCGTGCATCACACACCAGACGGGCCACAACCTGACGAATGTGAATATTGCGGCAGACCGATCGCCGCCATCCTCGCACTGGCCGAACCGGAGAAGAATGATGATGCCACGGGATAACGAACGAGAAGGAAGGTCTAGAAGGCCAAGCTTCTATGAGCTACCACTGCATTTCCAGATCATCGAATTGCAGCGCCGCGGGCTGACCTTGCGCGAGGCAGCCAGAAATCTTGGCTATCCCTACGGACGCATCACTGCGTCGATCAATGCTTGGCTGATCGGATAGAGGTCAGGAATTCAGCACCCCGATCGACATCGCTGAACGTCGTGATGCTTTCCCTCGTTGGGTCGAACACGGTGAGAACCGACGCCCCGCCCTGCTGCTCGGTAATACCAAGCCGGCGGCCGTACTCGTCCAGAAATTTATATCCCCGCACCCTGATGAAGTGCTGCTCGCGGCCACGGGCTGCGTTTTCAAATGTATAGGTGCCCCAATTGTGCTTGTGTCCGCATACATATACGTCCGCAGTCGGACCCATCATGCCGGCTTTGAGCGGCCCGTGCATCGGGTTCCACATACTGTGCCCCTTGAAGTCATGCGATGCAAAAATCTGCGGCGACCATTCGTTGGGAAAAACCAACCTGAACCTTGCTTCCCAATCATGACAGCGCAATTCCTTCGCGCCACGCTTGACCATCTGAGACAGGATAGCGGCACCGTCGCCCCAGCTATCATGGTTCCCGAGGATAATCACGATCCAATCAATTCCACTCTCCAGCAGCAGCCATTCGACTAGACGGCGGGCCGTATCCGCCGACGTGTCTTGCCTCGCCCAGAGCGCCGTCAGCCGGCCATGCCAGTTGTTTGACAAATCACCGATGCACACCGCGTACATGCCATCCGTGTCGCGGCACAGGGCGGTGTGCTTGCGCAGAAGAGGCCAGTGGCATCCGTCGTCATCGGCGTGTGGATCGCCAACCCATAAGATGCCAATGGGATCGTCGGTCTTGAATTTGATTGGAAACCATTGCCGCGCATGATGATGGGAATGGCGTTTCTCGAACCGCCTCTCCATCTGGTCGATGACCTGCTCGATGGGGATGTCCTCATCAGGGAAAACGGGAAGCTCAACGTCCGGCGCCTGGCCTTGGCCGAACCTTCGCGCCGCCAATTTTCTTCTATTGCGGAGGGTACTGCGGGGGATGCCTAGATGTCGCGCAGCGCCGGATTGGCCATACTGCTCTACGGCCTCCAAAATCTCACGAAGTTCTTCGTCTGTTGGCGCATTCAAAATCTCACCCGTGATCAGTTTCCGGGGGGCGCAATATAGAGGCAAAGGGTGCTGGAGGTGTCCGCGGGGCTGGTCTGGTCATCCGGTATCCGGCAGATGTGGTTGCGGTAGTCCCTTGACCGTTTGATGGTCGAACTCGGCTGGCCATTAGCATCTAGCTCGGCGAAGAATTCCATCGTGTCCGTCACCAGCCATCCACCACCGTCCCGTGGTATCCAGCGCAACAGTCCGTCGAGGGTTTCGCGGCTGCTGATGGGCCGACAGTCTCGGGCACCACAGCATTGTTCCGAGTACCATTCTGGCAGGATGTTGCCGGTCGCGCGCCAGTCCTGGGCGAGGGCGGGAGAACAAAGGAAAAGAAGGGCAATCAGAAATTTCATCGCAGGTCGGTCCGCTGCCCATAGACACCACGGATTTCCTGCCAATCGGTGCCGGCGGCAATGATGCACGTCTGCTCGGTCGTCGGGTTGACCACAATTAACGTGTAGGTCTCGCCACGTTCCGATACCCAGAGTTCGGTGAGATATCTGTCATTATACATACCCTCGCCCCTGCGCGCCTCTTTGTATTGCCCTTGCAGCACCTTGGTAACGTAGGCTTCGTAATCATAACATTGATGGGGATGTGTGGCCTTAGCACTGTCTGCAATGAGGAGCAGCCCGGCCAAGACAAGCAGTGCAACGACAGCCCAGCCTACTATTCTCGCCATCCACATAGCCGTTCTCCTGTCTCGTTATGGACAAGCAACTGGCTGGCTAGCAATGGAGACATCAATTCGACATCTGTTACTGTTGGCCGGATTATTCTAAACCCTGCACAGCTATCGCCTGACGTAGTATTGCACGAAGGGCCGGTCAAAAACAAGGCAAAGATGGTGACTAGGGTTAATCTGGACGTGCCCATTTTTTCAATCTCTCTCTCACCTCGGGATCTTCGAGGGCCTCAACCTGATCTTCAACAGCCTCGCGCTTGCGCTTGTTATGCAGCGTCGCGGCGGCCTGCCGGTCGCGCTCTCTTCTCTTTCCAAGTGATCGCCCCTTCAACCATGCCCCGCCCAAGGCAATGAACACGGCGACCAAACCGATGACGTACTTGTTACCGAGGGCGAAGGAGAGGATCGTCGTAATCATCGTCGACCAACGCCTCCCTTAAATCCAGCACATTCAATATGTGCAACTGTATCCTGTTACCCTCTTGGACCGCGCCGGTCAGGGCGGCGACGTTGTTTTCGACCGTCGTCAGCCGAGTGTTCACCTCTGACGCAATCTCGTCCTTGATCGCGCCCCACGTCGCAGTGGAGATGAAGACAGCCGCCGTGACCACAATGAGAACGGACAACGATATGCCGACCGCTTTCAGCACCCTCATGGGATAACCGTTGTCAACTTTGGCAGGCATTAATTAACCAATGCCCTTCCTCAATCCGGCGATCATAGCCGCCTGCATGATCAACTCCATCATGCGATTGGTGTCGTGCTGGTCAAGCAGGTATCCGCCAACCGCAAAGGCCACGTAAGCAGCGGCGGCGAGGTAGGTTTTCTTGCCCTGTAGCATGGTCAGTCTCCTTTTAGAAACACTAGGGCAGCCGCGCCGGCAGCTACCGTGGCAGCAAACAGGAAGGGTATTATTTTTGCAACACCACCCGCTGCTCTCGGCTTGATCTTCGTGGTGATAATACTCCGACCTCCCTTCTTACGGAACCCACCGATGGCTTTCTGGATTGTCGGGTCGGTCTGGACGTTGAATGAGGGGCACGCCTTGTTGTCATATTCATTGTGGCCGCTGACCTTGGTAATCCCATACATATCGATGGCTTTCTTTGTCAGGAGTGCCATCGTTAGCTTCTGCGCTGGGGTCCTAGTGTCCTTCGGCGTCCGACCGTCCTTCTTCACCCCGCCGACATAGACATAGGCGATGGTGCCCGTGTTGTGGCCCCTGACGCTGGCCGGAATTTTATTGATGTCGCGGCCCTCCTCAACGGAGCCGTCCAAATGGATGACCTTGTGGTATCCAATGCCTGACCAGCCACGTTTCTTATGCCATCGGTCGATGGTGGCGACGGAGACATCCTCGCCCTCGCGGGTCGCCGTGCAATGCCATACGAGTTCGTTGATTTTCCTCATCGGTCGAAGATAAGTCTTGATCGGAATTCGGACGGGGCACCGTCACGGATATAATCCTGCGCATTTTCTCGTCTGACCCGTGTCTCCACTCTCCGCAACGCGCCGGGGTTAACCGCCTCTTGCAGATCACGCAGGATCAGGTAGTCCAGCGCCGCCCGTGTATAGAACAGGTTAGCGAACGGGGTGTTGACCAAGAGTGCGCGGAACGTTGACGCAGCAAGATCATCACCCGCTAGCATTCTGCCGTATAGATCAAAGACCGTGTTCAGCAGACCGACACCCGGCCCCGCGAATGTCGTCGCGATATTGTTGCCAAATCGATTGCGCATCTCGCCGAAGAGGAAGTCTCCATAGATGCCAGCGCCGCCACCTTGGACAAACGCCGCTGTGAATGTTTTCCAGTGGAGCGGGTCGCGCGGCAGCTTGCCACTTAGAAGGTCCTTCGATGACATGGCTATGTAGCCGAAAATAAGGTTTGTCGTCATCAGTGACACCATCGCCGTCATTTCCCCGTTGCCACTGAACATGGCCTCCCTGATATTCTTCGCCCCCTTGCCATAGACGGTCCGGCCAAGTCCCTTGAACGCGGCCGTTACCGGAAATGCCTTGAGTTGAAAGAAGAACCGAAAGGCATCGCCCTCGGGGGTTCCGGGCTGTGTGCCGCGCGTCATGAAGGCCATCTCTCTCGCGCCCGGCTCGATCACGGCGAAGTTGGTGCGGTCTTGAAGGTATGCCTTGATCTTATCGGTAATTTCCTCACGCAGATTGGCGATCTTGCGGTCAGTTACCTTGATCCCCTGCCCGGTCAGGACTGCCTCTAAATGTTCCCTCGGCACATCGGCAATGCTCTCCGGTGTCAGAAATCTGTCGCCATCATCGACAAACGCCTCGGCGTGACGGATGACATTCCATTCCGGCTCTTGGATGCCGAAGAGGGTCATGACGCGCTGGTAATCCTTATTTACACGGGACCATGGCAATCTAGCGTTGTCGGCCATTAACCAGGACATGGCTTCCAGTGACCCCGTGCGCTGGGCGTCGGTCCACCAGTTCATGCCGTTCCATTTGAAAAATATCCGCTGCATTTTTGATAGATGGCCCGGCACCAAATCTTCAGCGACGGACCACCGGGAAGCAACATCCCCATAAAAACCACGGCCCCACACCCCGACCATGCCCCTCAGTTGACGGCGGTGTTCCGTAGGGCGACCCTTGCCGAGATTGGTCATGGCCTCGGCCACCCCGGACAGCACCGGCCGTCCTTGGTACTGCATTTCCGTGCCATAAAATCCTATGTCAGCAATCTGCGAGAACAGGGCGCGCCCCAGCTTTGCCATGCTTATGCTGGAACGGATGTCTTGCATGATTTTCGCCTGCAAAGCATTGACCGGCACCTGCGTCGTACCGTCGAGCGTCGCCATCTGAAACTTCAACGTGGTACGTCGCGCTAGGTCTAGGGCTGTCTGCTCCCCTACGTCCGTCGATCGTGCGATCAATTTTTTGACGACATTGTCCAGCATTTGTGTCGGGTTGGTTCCCATCTTCTGCATCAACCCGATAGTGCGACCGTTAATTTGGAAACCACGCAGAACCGCGTCTCGCAAAGTGCCGACCCCAAACTCCTTATTGTAATCGAACCACTCGTCAGCCCCCTTGAAATGCAGAACGCGCTCGGCGCTGCCACGGCGGGCAATGTTGCCAGCGCCCTTCAAGGCAGGCTGGGCCTGAGCCTTCAGATGAACACCAGAAGACAGCGCCATCCATGTCGCCTTCAGGAACTTTTCCTGATCGGCGCCCTTGAAGGTCCGGTCAACGTCGAGGCGGGGCAGGATGTAATCCCGCCACCTCTTGAACGACGCATCATCCCCCCTGCCACGCACCTTGGCCTGATCATGGCTTTGTCTGACGATGTATCCCTCAAGACGTTTTTGCCAGCCGCCCGCCTTGTTGAATTTCGAGCGCGCGATTTCCTGATACTCGCTTATTATCTCGGCCATCTTGATCGCATCGGCACCGACATTTGCGGGCAACGGATCGCGTCTGTTGGTTGCCCACAGGGCGCGCGCAATATCCTTTTCAATGACACCGCTCGCCCAAATCTTTTGCAGGCCAGCCGCAGCTATATCGTTCTGCATACCGGAGAGAAAAGTACCGCCCAGCACAGCATCCTGCATGGCCGCGGCGCTATTGCGAGAAACAGGACGCCCACTGTTGTTGCCAACAAGAACGGCCGACAAGCCCTTCACTTTGTCATCGCCCCATACGTTTTCGATATAGTCAAGAATTTGCAACTCCTTCTGGAGGTTGAGCGCAAAATTACGCTTGGCGATCTTGGCCCCGCGAACCATGTCGGCACCAAACTCCTCGGCCGCAGCCATGAGTTCATCGTCGGCATTCTCGCCGGCACGGACAGCCTCGCGCTCACTGATCTTGTCGGCAAGATCGGCGGCCAAGTCTTTGATGTCGTCATCGCTCATCTCGACACCGGATGCTCGACGGACCTCTTCAATGCAGTCTTGCAGGGACATCACGCCCCCCTTCTGAGTTGGCAACTGGCTAGGGCACGAACCGCTTTGGCACGACTTTCCATCAAAGTATCGATCTCATCAAATTTGGACAACTCGGTATTCACATCCTCTTCCACCCCCATCCGGGTTGCTTCATCGAGCGCGCCTTCAACGGCCTCCTCCATTGTGACTTCAGGCATGTCCTCGTCGTCAATAATTGCCTTGGTATCTTCATCGGCTCTGCGCGAGGCGGCGGGGTCATGCAACGCTTCGCCCTCTGGGCTATACGTTTTCTCGGCGGCGGCGCGGAATTCAACGCCGTCGACTTTGATACGGACACTATCATCTCCTGCGCCTCGGCGTTTCAGTATCCCCTCTAAAGTGCCGGGGTCCGGTTCGCTACCAGCGGGCCGCGGTGCCGCGCCCTGACGACCGGCACCTGCCCCCTCCAGCCTTGCCGGATCAACCCTCGTGATGACCTCATCGAGCAGACGCCTCGCCTCCATCTGTTCGTTGATTTTTGCCGCAATCTCTTCACGGCGACGTGCGAAATGCTTCTTCGCGGCGGCCCTCCGCTTGGGGCTTTTTCTTAGATCGGAAACCTCGTCAATGATATCTTTGAGTTCAAGCTGCAAATCAACCAGTTCGTCGTCAGGGATCAGCCGCGCCTCGATTTCCTTGGCCGCCTTTATGGCATCAACTATGTCAGCCTCGGCCTCCTCGACACGCCGGGCAGCCCCGCCGGGCGTCTCTTCAGCCGGACGAGGTGTGCCACGCGGGAATTCATCGCCGTCGTCAACCCCCTCGATACGACGCTTCGCCCTCACCAGCCATGCCGGCAGTGCAACATCGGCGTCGACAGCACGCGGTATGGCCGCCGCCCCCGCACGCAGGCGTGCCGTGGCCGCTCTCAGGATGGGGTCCACGTTGATGTTCACCCCTCTCTTCATCTGAGTGGCGGCTATGCGCAACAGCCACTCACGGTCCTCCTGACCGAGTTTGGCTACTATTTTGGTTATGCTGTCCGGTGGGGCGCTCGCATCAGCCTTCTTGGCATAAAAACTCGCTACATCAATCGCACCGCCGCCGATGACGTGGAGGCCACCGCCAAACACCGTGCCAAATGCGATGTTCAACAGGCTGTCCACGTTGTCGTAATCGGCCTGCTCCTTGTGCGCCGCAAATGCCACGATGGGTTCGACCAGCGCCGCGCCAACAACGCCTTCAGCGGCACCTACACCAGCCCGGACAGCGGTTCTACCAGCCACGCCCCCCGCCCGCGCTATCATCGCGGAGTATCGTGCCGGGCCGACAACGGGAACAAGGCCCGAAGCTATGTTCCCTGCGTCGAAAAACGACGCGACAAGCGCAACACCAAATTTCTGCGCACCAAACCCAAGGCCGCCCGGCGAGCGCCGCAGCGTATCGTTGCGGATCATTTCTTCCCGCTTGGTTTCAATTTTCAGGTCTATCAGGGCCTCGCGATTGCCGGTGGGATCAATCCTCAGGTCTACGCCGGCTTCCAAGACCCGTTCACGGGCATCATGGGCACTGAGGAACGGGCTTTCCTCATCCCTCTCGGCCGCCAGCAATGCGCGGGCGCTTTGGAAGGACTTGACCGGACTACGGGCCAACGCCTCCTCGGCAACCGCGGCAAGGACATCCAGCTTCGGTGCCTCGAACTCGTCAAGGAGTTGGCCGGTCCTGATGCGGGGCTTGGTGTAGATCGGCATCAGTTATTCCCCATCATGATTGCCGCGAGGTGCGATGCAATGACGGGCAGAAGCCTTCTCCTATCCCCACGACCGGGGGTGCCCCCCGGGGCAAGGTGGCCAGCCCTTTCAGCCCCTTTATTGTCCTTGAGAAACTGTTGCGCAAAACTTCCATGGCGGTCCATGTAGGCCACCAGCAATTCGCCACGTTTGGTGCCACCACTTAAATTTTGAAGCGCTTTTAGAGCGTCTAGGATTTGGTTTGACGTGGGGCTGACAAAGCGATTGAATTTTGACTTGATGATTTTGGTGAGGGCCTCCAGTTCCGTGTCATTACGATTTTTCAGGTATGCCTTCAGCATGGAATACCCGCGGTGCCGGAATTCATGGGCGTACACACTGGCATCCGAAATACCATCGGCAGTGACATAGACTTTGTCTCTTTCAATAATTTCTCCCTTGGTCAACTCATTGATGTCTGCCTGACCTGCGGCTAAGTCTCTGTCTGTAAAGTCAGGAGGAACGAAGAACCCTGTTGTGTCGAACCCTTCGCCAGCAACGACTTTAGCCTTTGTCTGATCGTAGCCAAGTTCGGCAACCTTATCGAGGAAAGGTATAATCTCCAGATCGAATTCCGTGGCGGCCAGAGAAATAAACTTCTGAGGAACACTCTTGCCGGGCCTCGGTCGTGGCAGCGAAACACCCTCGGCATTTGTTACCGGCTCTTTAGGGCTTGGCCGTCGAGGGTTTGCCTGCGGTAGAGGTATGCCGCCTTCCCTCTCCGCCCTTGCAAGACCATCACCGTTCACTTTTTTTTTACGGTCGGCGTATCGCGCCTTGGCTTCCTTCAGCGTCAGCGTGCCCTCGCCTAGATCGGTGATCAGGTCAGAAAGGAACACGGCCTCTTCGGGGTTGTCGACAACCTCGGCGATGCGGTCGTTGAAGAACTCGATGGCCTTGGTCTTCGTTTTTACGGTCTCAAGTTCCACCTGCGCCGGTTGGGCGAGGACATCGCGTGTAGCACCACCGCCCTGCGATCGGTCCGCAGCGAATGCCTTGGCCTCCTCTTCGCTATCGAAGCGCGGGAATTGCAGGCCGGTCCGCTGCTCATAGATTTGCGCGATGTTGGCAATCTCTTCGGAGAAGAAATCGCCCACGTCCACGCTCGATCCATCATCGGAGAAATATAACGTCGGCACGAGCGCAACCTTGCCGTCGATTTTAACCGTGACCGTGCGTTCGGTATTCCGCTTGCCAGCAACACCTTGCTGCGGCGTGTGGGACACCGGGTTGAACGGAATTAGAGAGCCATCCCTGACGCCAAACACTACAGCGAGCACTTTCTGCGGAGGCGGTTCATCCCTTTCTGTTGTCCTGATCTTCTTTCTCCCTTTTTCCTCTAGCTCCGCCCACAACCAGACGATCGGCTCCCCGAGCGTGTCCACTACGACGTTTTTCTGGTCGTCTAAAATCACAAAGCCGTCCTCGTTAGCCGAAATGGAAACGGTGCCATTTCCACGGATTTGTCTTTGCCATGCATCGCTCGCGGCCTTTGGGTCAGGCAGGGCCGCCGAGGGCGGCACCTTTGCCCCCAAATCTTCCACGTTAAAGCTGGCAGTTATAATTTCTCCCCCATTGACCATAATGACGCTGTCCAGCCCGATCGGGATGCGGGTCATCCGTCCATTGATTTCTCGAAAGTGGTAGGACTTTTCGAGAACGTTCGTGTATGCCTTCTCCAGCGCATCCCTACCGCTCATACCGTCCGCTGTGGCGTGATGCATGGCCAACATTTTAACGCCTCTTCTGAACTCATCAATCTGACGGACACCGCCACCGGCCACGCCGCCAAAGGTCTGCGCGAAATCTGCCATTATCGTTGTGATGCCAGCATCGATAGCGGTCAGCGCCTCCTTCGGGGTGTTTCTCTCCAAAACGCCCGGATCTTCTTGAGCCTGTTTGGCCAATTCTATAAGGTTTATCGCGTGGACCTTTTGGCCGGGGTCGGTCATGTTGCCCGAGACACTCAAAAGCATATCTGGGTTATTTGCAGCAATGTCGGCCATTAGCTCAGGCCATCGCGGACCCCAAAGGGTTGCCAGCCTATCAAGTTCATCCCACAATTTTTCCGCTGACCCGTCGCCTTCTTTTCTAATTATCTCCTCGATGCTCTCCCTCTTCGTTTTGGAGACAATGTTGATTTCGTCTTGTGTTAGGCCCTTTCCTTTCTGGAATGCGTTTTGCTTATCGGCATAATCCTTGCGGGCAACCCTCATTTCCTCAAGCGTAGAGTTCGGGTCGGCGTCCACCCGTTCCTGGTTTTTGAGCGCCATCGCGACCTGTTCATCGTTTTCCACGCCGTATGACGCCGGGTCCTCTCTCAGTTTCTTGTCCTCGGCCGCGGAAAGGGTGCGCCAGTCCTTCAGGTTCTGGTCGTTCAGCAGATAGTTTCCGACGTTGGCCGGATTATTGCGGAGCGCCTCAAAGCCCTTTCCGATGTCGGCGATCTGCTTGGCCGTCATTTGCGGGATGTTTCTAGCCGCCGCCCCGAACAGCATCGCACGGTCCTGCTTGTTAAATTCCAGCATTCCCCTTGCCTGGCCGAGGTTCTGCTGAAGGGTAAACAGATCATACGGGGGCACATCCCGGCCATCATGCAAGGCAGCCGTGTTGTTTTTTACCTGCTCGACGAATAGCGAATTGGACCCGCTGCGCGCCGCGTTGGCCGACTTTTTAAGTGCCACTGTCTCGTCATGCGTCAACTTATCGCCGTACCCGACAGTCAGATCACCACTAGCGCCGAGAATTTTTCCAGCCGCGGCCAGCCGTTCCTTGAAATGCAGGCCACCACGACCTTGATTGATATGATAATTCTTCGGGCGCAGAAAAATCATGAACGCGGCGACGGCTTCCTCAAGGTTCCTTGACTCCAGCAGGGCCTCATAGGCTTCGGGTTCGCTCTTCTCCAGTTCAAACATGACGAATTCGATATGAGCGCGAGGATCATCAACGGTCGTCCCTTTCCTGGCGACAAACTTCTCGAACTCCGCCCTCCGATTTACGTCTAATTGGGAAATGCCTCGCGACTTGCCAGCATCACCAACGGCGTTGACGTTGAACCCGCCGCTTTCCCAATCGAGATGGCCGAGGATGGCCGCCGCCATATAATTCTCAAGGCCGTTCTGCTGATAGAATTGATAGCCGTAATTCACGATGTCGCGTTTGTCCGGCGTTATGCTGTTCAGGTTTTGCACCGCCCGCTCTGGATTGTATCGGACATTGTCCGGGTCGGTCATCGCGTCGTTATTGGCTTGAGCAATACGCGCGTTCAACCCCTTCCGCATCGCCCGCTCTGTCTCGGGATTGAGCGTATGGCTGATGTCATCGATGACAGCCTGCCCTTCAGCCATGCCGTCCCTCGGTAGCGTATCGCCGCTCGCCACCCTCTTCATTATGTCGTCGACGGCCTCCCCGGTGAATTTGAGGAGTTGCCTCATCGTCTCATTGTGGCCGAGGGCTCCCTGTTTGACCCCCCTTTCAAAACGCCGGGCGTTATGTTGTTCGAGAAAAATCTCGCGTGTCTCTTTTGTGAGCCTGAAGTCGGGGTTATCCGCCTCATATATCGCCATATTCGGGTCGAAAATGTTTTCTGTCGCCGCGAGAAATTCCTCCCCTGCGTTCACATTGAATTCGCCGGCACCCTTGCTGATTTCATCCTGTATATTGTTAAAGCCTTCCTCGTCTTGCCGCCCGAACCGACGTGCATGGATTTTGTCAGAGAGATCCTTTCGCTGTGCAGCAAGCTCGGAAGTAACATCCGATATGCTGGCAAACGCATCGCCCAATTGTCCGATGGCGGCTGCTTGGGGCGCGCCAAACGATACAGGACCAGCCCTGACGCCTGGATCGCGGGCGACCTCGGGGATTTGAATTGAGCCGGGACCTTTTACTGCTACCATCATGCAATCGCCGTTGATATTTGACCAAATGCCTTAGAAGCTCCGCCGAGCAACGATGCCCCGGCGGCGGGTAAACGGGCGTTCCTGAACCCCTCGGCAGCCTGCCCTTGAAGCGCGCCTTCTTGTTCAAGCCGTTCGGCGCCAAGCAGCCGGTTATGTCGAGCCGTATTAGCCGCGAACACCCCCCTCCTGAAGGTTTCCGTCGTGACTTGTAATGGTGTGCCTGCACCAGTCTCGACGCCTGACGCGGCAAACCCTGCAATCGTTGAGGCTCGCTGCCGGCTGGCCTCCGCTAGCTTGTTTTCCCTAGCCAGATTGCCCGCCTCTTCCTCACGCGCGGCTCTCTGATCCGCCACCTTCTGGTTGAACTCGGCTGCTGCTTCCCTTGCCTCGGACTGCTGGATCACCCCGACCACGCCAAGGCCGGTCGACACTATGGTCGACGCGATTGCTGCAATTTCGAGAGGTGACATGGCGTATCCTCACATATTCCTGCGATGCCCGACCGTCAGGCAGAAAATATTCCCGAGGCCCTCCCTCCTCAACAAACCCCAGAGCCCTTGCCCACCGATGCCCCGGCTTAAAGTTCACATCAACGTGGGCTTCTAACCGTGGGATATTACACTCGACCCAGACGAAGCGCCACACAGCGCGATGAATGGCCAGGAAATGCGACGTATGCCAGCGCGATATCATGGCCCATGTTGTCGCTCGGTAATTGTTGAGCATCGATATCCCAGCCATCGCGACGGGCTCACCATCGATCATGCCGGTAAACCCTGGCCCGGCCGTAGACAGATACTCTGAATAGTCGCCGCGCATGAATTCCAATATCCAGTCCTGCCCGCCCGTGTCCGCAATCTCATACAGATGGTCAGGCTCGAATGGGACAATCCTCATCCCTCTGTCCGTTCAATGATCGGTCCGACCGCGGACAGGGTGAACGGCACGGGGTCGCTCCCCTTGAATATGAAGCGCGGATCACGAGACCAGTCGCCGCCGAATGTTAGATGCAGGATGCCGCTAAAGAACGGAATTTGATGGGCGGTGTTATAGGAGGGCAGATTGAAGTCCGCCGTCTCCCCGGTATGTTCCGTTCGACCCTGCTGATCGTAGTCAACGCCCGCATAATCGAACGGTCCAGTGTCCGTCAGCCAAGCACCGGCTTGAGGAATGCGTCCATGCTTGCCGGCGGCCGAACCTAGCTCCGCCCCATAGGGCAGCGCAGCGGGCTCCAGTTCCATCGTGTAGGGTAGGCCGCATTGGGCCACGCCATAGCTCTCAGAGGGCGTTACAATGCCGCTGGACACCGTATGGGGGCCGGAAACCTTACCATCGATGAGGGCCATCACGCTTTCGCCCTCCAGATGTGCAACAGCGATGGTCGTCAACGTCTTTCTGACGATGCCAGCGCTGTCATAGGCCGTGAATGCCGAGCCATCCGTCGCATGATAAATCGATCCGCCAGTGGTGTACGCCGTATGGCCTGTTCCATCCTCGCCAGTCAGTTCAAACGTGTCATCGGCCTTGTTGGCAACCGTGAAGACGAAGCCATTGATTTCGGTCATGCCGCCGACGCTGAAAATCCCAACCTCGTCGCCATCGACGAAGCCGTGGGCAACGGAGGTGATTTCAACCGGGTTGGCTTGCGTCGCTGCCGTGATGGTCTTCGCCCCCGTGATGGCCGTCAGCTTGAACGTGTTGGCATTGCCCTCCGTCGCGGCCAGATATTTATTGAAGTTCAACTCGGTCATGCCGAGAACATCGGAGATAATCACCTCATCACCATCGGAAAATCCATGTGTCGTAGCGGTAATGACGACAGGGTCAGCAGCCGTCGCGCCGCTGATCGTCACCGGAGTATCGATCGTCACGCCGCTGTCGACGTAGAAGGCATCGCGCTGCAAATCACGGATTGCCGCCAACCATAGTGCGGTGGTGGAGAAATCTTCTCTCAGCGGACCCTCATAGTTGAATTCCTGAACCTCGATCGTGCGGACGGTGGAGCCATTTACCGTGCGCTTGACGATTGTCCAGACCTCGTCACGCTCGCCGCTGTTGTGATCCTGCGTCGAACTCAGGTCCGTGCCAGGGATGGTCGCGACACTTTCGACAACCGGCTCCCCGGTTGCAAAGGAGCCTCCAAGGATGTTCTGCGTCCAGCCGACGACATTCTGCGGTCGGTCATATTTCAAATGGACAAGTCGCCCATCATCGCGCCGTGCCCATATCAGGGAATGAGGCCGGGACTGAAAGGCAATCTCGATGATCTTCGTCGTGCGCCTGAAGAGATGATCGGCGAGAACCGTCAGGTCGGCCGTGACAAAAGAATCCTGCTGAAGCACGAACCCGATGTCGTACATCATGCGGCCAGCGGCTTCGACGAACACTCCCGTCGAGCCGATTGGAATGGGATCGATGCCGGCAGACTTGGTCTGAGTATGTTGCCGGATATTGATATCGGTAGCCTTGATTATGAGGCCATCCGAATTTGCAACGGACTGGCCGCCGGTCGTGCCGACGATCAATTCACGCCGTCCAATCATCCATTCGACGGGCTCAATCTCTGGAGACGCGATTGTAAAGACCAGCGCATCGTCATCTTCGACCGTCGAGACCACCTGCACAAAGCTGTCGGGCCGCATATTTTCAATGTCCGCGGACTGGCTGAACCACAGCGTTTGAGGTTGCACGGCGTTGGCGGCAACAACATTGCGGCCCTCGAAAAAACTGGCGACGGAAGGGTGGCCCTCGCCCGAAGACCATGCCCCGAGCCTCCAGCTTTCTGTCGGCACATCGACATAAGAAAACTCACGTCGAACCTGAACCGTAACGGTTTGCGTGTCGGTAAAGGCCGTGATGACGCCCCACCCCGGATCGCGGCCCGGCCATTCCAGCCGGATGTAACGCCCGACATCTGTGGACAGAAATGGAGAGAATGCGCCTAGCGCTTTTACGGTCACAGCACCTGTCATCGCATCGGCAGTGAGGAGATTGTGGCCCGCGTGATAACAAAGAAATCCACCAACACCACCAGCCTCGTCGGCCTCCTCGGTCGCCGCATATGAAACCTCTATATGGGCCGTAGTAGCCACCGTCGTCGTAAACTCTACACTGTACCAGCCCGCCGTATCTGAACTTGTAAAGTATTCGGTTCCACCTGCCGCGGTCCCAAGATTGACCGTTGTCTCACCAGCGCCAACCACTTGATAGTGAATGACGTGATCGGTGCTGGCTAATGTTGTAAAGGTTGTTCTGCCCGTAGCGGCGTCACCATCGGCATCCTTGGTCAGAACCAATATGCTCTGCGCGCCATCGTGTTTTATGACCCCGGAAGAGGTGCTGTTGTCAGACCAATTTCTAATGCCCTCCTCGAAGAGGCCGTCGTCGACAAGGTTGTCTTCGCTCAGTTTGCGCTCGGGGTTGATCCCCAGCCACGGGCCGTCATCCCACGGCACCTCGACGATCGACCATGTGGTGTCGCCGCGACGCTCGATTTTATATGGCCAGTATGTCGGATGGTAGATGTAGACAACGTCGGCAGTCTGGACGAAGCGCAGGTTGGAAATGTCGGCCTCCGGGTAGGGCGACGAGATTTCCAGCGGAACATTATCGAGGATTGAGACATCGTCGATATAAATAGCCTCGCCGCTTTCGTTGTCGTTAATAAACTGGAGAAAGTACGGCGATGTGGTCGGGGTGAATGCAACGGCGTGCCAACCCATCCCTAGAGTGACCGGAGAAAGCGTGTCCGACAATGTCGTCGCCGTTCCAACCTGAACCCTAACCTCTGCGCCTACGGTTCCCGCAGATTGAAACTTAACGATGTGTTCGGTCCCTGTTTCCGAAGTCGTTACATCTTGTTCCGCAGCCGCGCTGGTTTCATGTATCGGCGTAATTTTAAAGGAGGTCACTGATCCGGTCACGTCACCACCGAAGGGCTGCGGATCGATTTCTATGGTTGTGGCGTCTGTCTTAGCCTTTAGATTGAATGCGTCCGTCCCGACAGCCACATCAAATTTAGGGCCGGCCGAATTCGGTGTAACTCCTGTCAGCCTTACTTTATATTGTCCACTGCTTCCATTGCTCCATACAACCTCAAACCTGTAATTTTTGCCCGCCACAAAAGCCTGCGCTATGGTCAAATTACCGTTTGCGGAAGACGCATCATACTCGTCATTGCCGGCGTCGTATGTCCAACCCGAGCCTTTCGTCCAAGTGTCGGCGGACATATCATCGTCAAAAAGGATGGCTTCACCAACACCGCCAATCTGAAGGCGGCCGTTGCCGCTGTCATGCGCAATGCCGTCATTGACCGAAATATCATCCCAATCGTTGATGTTGGATGTGAACGTCCCGTTGGTGATTGTGGAGGTGACGTTGGCGGCAGATATGGCCGCCTGCTGCTTGTTGAAGCGAATGATGTTGTCACCAAACTCCATCATGTACGCTGTGCTGGACGAGAAGATGAACGGGATCAAACGCCCGACCTTGGTCTCGTCCGCGATGTCATGGAGATACCGGAACCCAGCACGCTTCGACGCAGCGCCGGTTGACCACAGGAACACGTTGCGTCCACGCCGCAGCGATGCAGGATACTTTTCAAAGTCGATCCTGCCATCCATGACATTTGAAAATTCACCGGCATTGAGGGCGGTGATCGCTGGGGAGATGCGTGCCATGGGTTATCCGCGCGCCGTGATCCACGACCCGACAGCCAATGGCTCCGCAAAATCCTCCATCCCATCAGCAGTAGCGGCTATCGATGTCGACCGTCGAACCTCTTTCCTCAACTCCGCTACGGAGCGCGTGCTGTCGACACGAGACCGGGCCAAGCCCAGCGCCAGCCGCCATGCTAGCGCATCACGAAAATCAGGCGGCATGAGGGTCACATCCGTCACCTGAAAAACATACCGCAGCCAGCATCTCGATGAATTGCAGACGATGGTGTTGCCTTCGATGCGATATTCCATGACGGCCCGATCGCTGTCGTGCGGATGGACGCTGACCACCCGAAGCCAATCGGCGGGCAGGGTATAGGCGTCATCCCACCCGAACACCGGGTCGGTCGCTGCCACCAACTCCACCCGCTTGATCGCGAAATTCCACGGGAGCCGCCGCAGCAGGGTGTCCAGGGTTTCCTCATAGAGGTCCTGAAGGACCACGGCCCGAACGGTCGTGTCCGTATCAAAATCAGTCAACTTCTCCTGCCCGACATAACGGCAGGCGAGATTGCCGATAATGGTCTTTGTTGCGGCGGCCATGAATTACTCCGCTGGCTTTTCGGTCAGGACAACAGTCGGGGCCTGATTTGCGATCCATTCGAGAGCATCACGCTGGTTCGGAAATTCCGGCATGATCCCCATTTCCTGCTCCAGACCCATGACCGTGAATTTACCACCATAGATGCGCTGAACATAGACAGGAATGGGATTGCTCTCAGGGGCCGCCAGAAGGCGTTCGGTTACATCGATGATGGGATGCACCAGAATGCAATGAACCTCGCCCTCGGGCGTTATATCGACGACACGCATGGTCGCAATTTCCCGCACCTTGGCCCAATTCAGGTCTTGGAACCTGATCAGGGTGATTTCATCGCCTCCCTCCAGCCGGGACCGAACGTTGCCGAAATATTTTCCATGCATACAATCCACCAGCGGGTTGACCGTTCTGGCCTCCCAATGCTGCTGGAATTGAGTTTGTGTCGAACACGTTAGGTCGGACGGCTTCAGCCTGTTGGTCGATTCGGTCATGTGGTCCTCCTGGTTTACAGAACGCCGATGCCCATTTGTTTCGTAATGGTGGTCCCATCAAGAGATTCAGCTAATGCATCCGTTGACGACAGGGCAACCGGCAAAATAATTATGTTTCTGAACCGATTTTCAATCGACGTACCAGAATTGAAGCCCTTTCCTATCCTGATATGGGTAAGGCCGATAGGGTCTTCCGCGGTCAAATCCTCTGCCACCTTCGAGTTGTTCAGGTAAAGTGTGGCAGACCCGGCAGCGCGATCATAAACATAGACTGAGCGATGTTCGTCATCCGTTACATCTGCTCTCGTCGTATCCGTGGAACCGCCAGCATCACCAACAGAAAATGCAAAATCATCCAATGAATTCGTATCGGTATAGACACGATGGAAATGATTGGCGTCACCGCTCTTGTAAAGTTCCCATTGAGCGCGCGTAGCCCCTCCCCCGGCATTATTAAATCCACACTGCGTTATGATGGAAAAATTAGCTTCGTCCCACGCATCGCCAAGGCCGGACAATAGGATATCCATCCACTCGTTGCTGCCGTTGAACCCTGGTCCGTGATGGATAATGCCGGAATTTTTATCGTAATCCGAATTCCAGTTCCAACCCAATTTGTCAGGCCCGGCAGCCGTATCATCGGGATCGCGACACATATGACCATAGTTTGTTAGCGTGCCGCTTTCTTTGAGGCCGAACCAATTATCGTTGAGCCGGACTATGAGCCCGGACGATTGGTTTGATAGCCTTGTTAATACGCTGGACCGACAGTTTGCGTCGATATTATTCTGAAACCACGTCAAGGCGTTTGTCTTTGTCGTCTCCATCGTCGCCAGCCGGAGGTTGGCCGTCTGGGCGTACTCTCCATCCGTCCCTGACGATATCCCATCGGTGACGGTTGAAATCGTGCCCATGTTTCCTCCCCAAGTGACGGGGGTTGATGTCCTCATTCTTTGAATCTGGTCTATATTTCGAGCGTTGCGATACACTAAGGTCTTAGTCCTCTGACGATGCCTTGAATTATATTCATCCTTCTCTAGTTGGGTAAAGCCGACGGGATAAGATGGCTCCAGACCCGCAAATGGATCAGATGTCAGCTCAGTTATCTGGGCTGATGTTGCGCCGTTCCTAAGCTCTATATTGTTTTTACAATCTATGAAGGTATTGTTCCATGTACTTATAAAAGAGGTACTAAAATCAACCTGAATTCCCCCAAAGCATCTAACGAATGTGGAATTTGCAATTATTTGCGTCGTATTCTGCTGACAACGAACTCCATATCTCATATTTTCTGCATAAACATTATTAAAAGTACAATTTGACTTACTATCAAATCCCCCATCGTGCATATCGATCGCTACGCAGTTCTCAAAACGTATATTGGTATTATTACGTTCGATTGCCCATCCGTCTGTATTCCAATAAGAGCTGCCGCCCGGATACCGATGATTACGCATTTCACAATTTTTTATTGTGACATCATCATTTTCACCGCTTATGCCATCCTTTCCAATAATCATACCAATGGCAAAGCTGGTATCAAAATTATGCATTCCGTCGCCGTAGACATCTTCGATGTGGACACGGTTGCAATCCCGAAGACGGACAACATTCTTGCTGTAATTTTCCGCATAAATATTGCGGATCAAAATATCGTTGTCATTGTAATGAGAAATGCATCTGCCGTTGTTGCCGGGAGCGTTAAAGCGCAAATTCTCCGTTGTGACGCCATCCCCATTGGCAACCTGAAAATTGATCTCGGCGGAGTTTGTGTATAGGGTCATGCCTATGTTCCCCACTTGTTGTTAATGTAGTTAGTCAGACCGGCCCGGTCCGCGGTAGATGGAATTGCATCCCCGATGATAAGTTCGCACCACCCCACCGTTATGTGCTGCGCTAAATCGCGGCTGGCGCCAAGTCGTAGGATACCAGGACCATCAACATCCGTCCCGTAGTCTGTTGCCTGACCGAACTGGACGCCACCGACATAACAAGTGAGGGTGTTTGCCGTGGCATCGCCGATAATTTCCCAATACTCGACCTGCGGAAAGTGCCCGCCTGACAAGGTAAACTCTGAACAAATAGAACGCGGGTTTAGACGGCCATGAAATTCAAGGACGTGGCCGGCATCAAATTGATAGTCAAAATTTGAGGTATCGGAAACATAGCAGAAGACAGCATCGGCAACATTCGTGCGTACATCGCTATCAAAAACCATCCCAACATAAAAATCCCCCTGCGGATGACTATATACCGCATCCATATGGTCGGGACCTGTGTCGAAGAAAAATATGACATTGAGACCGTTTATGGTGTTCTCGCCGGTTCTTGGGCGAATTGATCCTGTTTGTGTAAAGTTTATCGTCCCCTTTAGATCGTCCCACTGATCGACATTGTTGCTTGTTGCGGTAATAGAGCCCGCGTTGCTGGCATCCCAATGGTTTGTGAGATTTGCCCAATCTGCCGGGGCAAACCCGGTGTCTATTGTCGCATTAGCGCCAGCCCCCACCGATACTGACGCCGTTGCCGTACCCGCCGGTAGCGCGTCATGGGCTGGAAACGGCAGCCCTAAGCGCGCCGTGTCTTTCAATTCAGGCGAGTTCGGTTTTCGCGAAATATATGAAAATTCCTTCAACATAATTGACGCCCCGACACCCGTGCTGTCGCCGCCCAGATAAAGCAATGTCCCCGCCGTCGTTGGCATGGTAGCCGTGTTCACGGCCGTCAATTCATCCATGCCATGGGAGCCGGTTATCTCAACATCGTTAACGCTCCAGCCCAGCAACGTCAGCGTATTAGCATAATACCATTCCCATCCCGGCCCGTTGGCCAGCAACGCCTGCTGCACGCCACCATCTACAATGGAGCCCCTGTGCTGCGATCCGCTGGTATCGAATTGCTCGATCGCAATTATTTCTGTTGCAGAATTGCCAATCGACATAATAAGGCTGTCGCCCCCAACGCTTTCCAACAATCTATATCTGACACCAACAGCGCCCGATGCTGTGTTTACATAAGGAAAATCAGCCAGCGGGATCGTGGCAGCGCTATCGGCGGCGCGCGTCACAGCGATGGTTGTCGTCGCGATATATGACGAGGCGATATCGGCACCAGCCTCGCCCTGCGCGCCGAAAAGACGGACGCTGTCATTATTGGTTAGCGATGCCGTCGCAAACCCGACCGCGCTCGTGTTGGCAACCATGTTCATCGAGAATTGTCCGACCGTACCGGACGCAATGGAGCCGGTCAGTTCGCAGCGATACCAGCCGTTGGGATGCGCCAGAATACGTGCGCTTGTCGCGGTCCCCGCCGCAAAAGCTATAGGCTCCTTCCTGGTGCCGGCGGAGATGTCGAAGTTGCAATAGCAACCATCGGTGCCATTACCGTCCGCATCCCACACCAACTGGACAACGGTCACATTGGTCCCGACTTTGAACCATCGGGAAACGGTGGTCATCTGGGCCGCCGTCAGGCCGGTGAAGGATTGATCGATGGTCCTGACGACGCTCCCTGTCGACGTAGCGGCCCATTCATCAGCCGTCGTCGTATTGAAGGGATCGGTATTGTTCGTCGTGGGAACATCCGTATTGGTTTTTGTCCATGACGCATTATCGGCCGCGGCTGATTGCAGAACGAAATTCGTGGCCGCCGTTTCCAGCAACACGCCATCCTTCGCCAGCGTTGTCGGGTTATGCGAAGTCTCCAGCGTATTTGCCGACCTTGTCTTCAGAATGCCGTCTGATCCGACAATCACCTTGGCCGCCGAGGTAACGGACACGCTGTCATTGATGGCCCCGTTCACGACATCGTTGGCCGGCGTACCAACATCCGTGATGTTGACCAGCCCGAAGAAGCTGTCGATCGTCAGGAAATCATCCTCGGAAGAACCCTGCAACGGCTTGATCGCATCCGCCGACAGGCCGAAGTCCGTCAGAGCCGTAGCCGTGGCGCGAGCAAGGATGACCTCTGGCGGCTGTTTGGTCGAGAGTATGCCCGAAAGAACCGGAACTTCAGGTCCCTGCGCAATCTCTTTGGTGATGTCGTCCTGGGGCATGGTTAGTCCTATATATCAGAAGATCACTATGCGAGGAACAAAGGTGTCCCCGGACACGATCGTCGCGTTTGCCGATGCATCGATGACAAAGGCCGCCGTGACATCGCCCTTCGCAAGGCGGACGCCATCACCTGCTATGTCCACGTCTAGGGCGGCGGTGGCGCTTGCGGCGAATATGCCGGAAGGCGCGGCAGACGCATCGATGTCAAACGCCGTGGTTGCGGTGCCGCTCTTGTGTTTTGTGGCGTCGCCGGACGCATCAACGTCAAATGCGGCGATGGCCGTGCCAACGTGCACAGTGACGATGGTCGCATCACCCGACATATCAATGTCAAATGCGGCCGTCGCGTCGCCAGATTTGAACTCGGTCGCAGCCGCAGACATATCCACGTCGAAGGCTGCTGTGGCGGTAGCCTGGAGAAGGGCGGACGCGCTGGCCGCCATATCGATGTCAAAGGCCGCGGTAGCATCACCCTTGCGGATGATGGTGGCGTCCGAAGACATATCAACATCGAAGGCGGCGGTCGCATCACCGTCCTTGTGTTTGGTAGCATCGGCTGACGCATCGATGTCGAAGGCGGCGGTGGCCGTGCCGAGCTTAAACTCGATCGCCGCGGCAGACATATCCACATCAAACGCCGCAGTCGCATCACCCTTGGCAATGCGAACTCCATCGCCGGACATATCCACATCGAGGGCAGCGGTGGCATCACCCTTGGCAAGACGAACGCCGTCCGCAGCCATGTCGATGTCGAAAGCAGCGGTGGCGGCGCCATCAAAGACCGTGCCACCAGCAATAATGGCGGTCGGATTGATCCAGAGACGCTTTACGCCGTCTTCCTGAATTCGTCCGGTGGCGTCTTCTTCCTCGCGCTGCGGACCGCAGACCTCGACAACAACCGTCGCTGTGCCCGCGCCATCCTTGTGCTTGGTGGCATCTGACGAGACATCGATATCGAAGGCAGCGGTGGCCGTGCCTGCGAATATTCCAGATGGAGCGGCAGATGCGTCCACAACAAAGGCCGCTGTGGCATCGCCCTTGCGGATAATTGACCCGTCACCGGATGCATCAACATCGAAGTCGGATGTGGCGTCGCCCTTCTTAATGTTGACGCCGTCACCGGACATATCAACGTCGAGAGCAGCCGTGGCGTCGCCATCTTTGTGCTTGGTGGCGTTACCGGACATATCGACGACGAAGGCGCAAGTGCCATCACCATCAAAGACAGTGCCGCCGGGGGCATCTGGGATCACCAGATCGGTGATGGTGTTGTTGGTGCGGATCGTAAGGGTTTGGCTCGGGTCTGAGTGGCCGCCTGTATTATTGGCAAAGACCACAACCTGATAGCGATCGGATACAGGCGGGTCCCACGTTGCCGTTGCTGTCTTGGTGCCAGTGCCGGTGAAATCCGCCTCGCCCATATTGGCGCTGCCTTGGGACGTACAACCGGAGTTGAGGCCGTGGAATACTACCCTGACTTCGATGTTGGACTCGGATACCGAAACATCCAATCGGGCAGTAAATAGCGAACTTGCTGCTAGGTCCTCGCCGCCACCCGGATCACCCGCCGCCATCGTGAACGAGAAACACTGTCGGTTCATCGTCTGCGTTGGGATGGAGACGCTTACAGTCTCGCCACCACCAGTCTGAGTAGCCAGCAGCGGTTTGTTGGCGTCAGTTGACGGTGTGCAATCAGAGTCAGATTGGTCAGCCCGTGCAAATACTTGACGGGTCATTATTCACAATCCTTGCAGCGGTTGACCTTGACCCGTTCGACCTCTCGTATAGTTTTTGCATCGGCAGTTTCGATCAGGCCAAACTTTACCGCCTCCTCCTGGGAGACCGTTTCGCCATGCCGGACGATTGCGCGGTCGGGAAGTTCAAAGGGCTTTGGATCGCCTGAACATCCCCCTACACCCGGCCTGATTATGAACTCCATAAAAGGAACGCACCCGCCAAAAAGCCAGCCGTCCTCGACTTCGTAGAGGTAGTAGATGTCCTTGTATGTGAATTTTAGAACGTAACCCAAATCATCGGTGACGATCATCCGAATGATGCCCCTGTCTGGGGATTTATGGGCGTCCTCCGGTGAACCTTCCCACTCTGAAAAATCGGTATATTGGAATTTGACTTTCATTGGATCAGCCGAAGATTGTGCCGTAGGAAAAACCTACAAGAGAAGGTTGGCGTGTAATAATGGACGGCCCGGCAAGAAAAAGCAGCGGACTTTCCACTGTTGCAACCGTTCCGGTTTCCGTTAGGTTTCGCCCGCCAATTATGTCAATCTCGCCACCGTTTCTGTGCATGTCACCGCAGAACCAGATAATTGATGCCGAGCGGATCAATAATGGATGCACACCAGCGTCCAAGGCCGCTCGCTCAGCAGCCGTAAGGATAACATCCCAGATACAAGGCCAGGCTACTGCTCCATTGGCGGGAATGCTTGGGCTGCTATCGCCGGTCGCGCCGATTGCTATTCGATCTGGTGCAGTAGTAAAACTAGTCCAAGTATCGGTCTGCGCACCGTTTGTTTGTCCATCTATAAACTTTTGGTGAGCGGGAGCCGCGGCATCGAATATGGCTATATGACTAGTCCAGACACCATCAGCCGGATTGTTGCTGCCAGCCTCCGTCGAGCCTACATTGATATCAGTAGTATTACATGCCGAATCTCCCATCCATGCTCCTGTCCATTGATTTGACGTGCCTAACCAGATACCAACAAGCATCTCTTGCCCCGCATTGGTTGTGCGCTTGAACCAACACGACATAGTCCAAGGCAAGGCGCTTGACGGCGTTGACGGCGTTAGAAGAACATTGCTCGCATCTTCGTCGAATAACCTGGCCATCAGGTTGTAGTCCACCTGAGAGCGCCGCCCCAAAAATAGGCGGTCTCTGCTAGATCATCAGCGGCATCGTTGAAGTCACGAAGAACCCTGAGCACCAGATAATCCCCGGCGACCGCGAGGTCGTCATTGGATAATGCGATGCTGAGTGTCTGTATCCGAACAGCCGTCGTGCCAAGAATGTCATCAGCGGCTACATTCTCCGTATCGAAGCTGTCGGTGATGCCCGAGACGCTATCCGTGTCAGGTGTGTAGGCCATAACATAGACCGTCCACTGGATGCTGTCCGTAACAGTCGTTGACGCGCTACCTGACCACATAATGTCTGCCACCAGATCACTCGCATAATCTGTCGGCAACTGCGGCAGCAAATATATGCCGCTAGTGATGGCCGTGTTGAGAAACGTCAGATATGGCCGGTTCAAGGCCGTATACAATAAGCCCGGCGGATTTGTCGGATCACCAATCATCTGAAGCGGGTGAAGCTCGAATGTTCCTGTTGCCATGTGGCCCTCCTACGTTTTTGTCACATCGAGATGCATTGTGAGGCGCTGGATGCTGGTCACGCTGTCGACGTTCCACCTCAAAATATCATCAGCAACAATCGACGTTGTCCAGCCCGTCAGGGTGGCGTCATTGCTCTTCAAAGCCGTGGTGATGGTCGGGACCGCCGAGGCGGTGATGGTATCGGCATCGACGGGCGGAAAATTGGCGTAGGTATCTTTCCATATATCCACGACGATCGACCCCGATTGATCGGCCAACATCGTCACCTCATTGATGGTGCAGGCAAAGGGGATCACCAGATCACCCTTAATGCCTGTCGTGATCGTCGAGCCTCCACCATCGATGATAAATTCAATGGCGGCGGTAGCGATGAACGCCTTGCCCTTCATCCATGTTTCGAGAACGGTGAACGTCGACTTGCGGGTCAGGGGGCTGCCGCCAGGATCGTCGACCACCTCGAAAATGTCCGTATCCGCGAGCGCCGCGATGGCTGTCATTTCTGTAATTTTGCCGACCATCTTTAATGCTCCACTTGCGATTGCCGGTAATGCGGAACGGGAAGGTCGACGCCCAATAGGCCCTCCAGCGCGCTAATGCCCGCCGCGGCCGAGGTGCCGCCGGAAACCATGCCAATGACATAAACCAGCCGGCACATTTCTAGGCATCCTTGTACTTCGGCGGCACGAGAAGCCCTGACGGTAGCTTGATAACCGTGGCGTCGCCCGACATCGCCAAGAAGTTGCTGGGCCGCCTCGCCCTGCGCGCAGTCGCTTGCCTGCTGTTCATTAACGACTGCGCCTTGACCAGCATTTTGCCTACCTCTTCAGGCGGCATATATCCGGTGCATACTTTTTCAATATATTGGCGAGCCTCGGCAAAGGCAGCTATGCCAACTGTCGGGACTTCATTGAAGGTCTTCCGGGCTTCAGCCGGAACCACCATTAGTCGGCCGTGACGGAAATTGCCGCGGCGGCAAACTGAAGACTATCATCAATGTTGATCGTTCTCGGTGTGTCGAGAGCCGAGAAAACAACAAGCCCACCAACGTTATAGGTGGCAGAGTCAACCACGGCAAAATCAGTGATGGAACCCCAATTGGTCGTGATACACGGCCCGAATGTCTCGACAGCCGTATTGGCCGCAGCGCCGGCCGCAGCCGCGTCCCAGGCAACCACCTGCCTGTCGTAGCCATTGGCATCCGGGGGTTCGGTGCCCAGCACGCCCGTATCGGTATCCGTGATGGTCGTAGTGTCCAAGGCAAGCGCCGATGCAGCGGGCCTTGTCGGTGTGCCGGTTGTCAAAATCCAATCGAGGACCAGAATTTCGGCGGCGTTTGATAGTTCAGCCATGGGGCGTCGCTCCTGTTATGGCGTTTGAAAGCCCATAGTCACGATTAGCCCTTTAGCCGGCGTAGTATGCACCACGTCGACATCTATCGCAATCAGGTCGTTGGTTGCGACATCATCGTTGGCGGCGTCGATCACCGGAGGGATGGCCGCTTCGTCGGAGCCGGTCTCTCCAGTGTCGATTGTAATTTCCGTGGTGAGCATGTTCACCCCGGCCTGTGTCACGTTGCGGATTTGGATGTCCTGCGTGCCGGTCGTGCCCGCGACAATCACCTCGGCATGGACCTCGACCAAGTTCGTGCCGTTCAATTGAACCGGGACATGAAAGAACGCCTGACCGTCCGCCACGACGTTATTTGCATCATCGGCAATGACGGTGATTTGGACATATCGGATCAGGCCCTTCAGCGCATATGTCCGCATCGTGCTGACCGGCCAGAAAAAATCAATTCCACCAGCCGCATTCTGTAGCCAGAACTCCTCGGTCCCTGCCGGCGAAGCGCCGAGGTCTCCACCCTCCATGCCTCCGATTTTGGTATCAACCATATCAAGCTACCTTCTTCGGATTGGACACGGCGTCGGCCTTCAGCGGGTTGCTCGTCCCGTCAGCTTTCAGCGGCGTAGAGTTGCCAGAAACATCAATCACGGCATCCTGCCCGAAGAGGCCGCTGACGACCGGCGCTTCGATGGGTAGTTCGACCGGGCGTTCAATTTTTTCCCTTGGCACACCACACCCCTACAATCGCGTAACGCGATAATGGCAAAGACCGGGGAGGGCCGTGATTGGCTCTGTTATTCCTTCATCCTCGGTGAGCATCACGGCAATATTGTCGTTGCTGTTCAGGCTGATGATCCACCGGAATACCGTCATGAAGCGGTCATCGGTTTTGACCAGCGGATAGAAGCCATAGCCCTTGTCAGACATCTCGCCCCCGTTGAGCGCGAGGCCAAGTCGACCCCTGTAGCCCATTGGGGCGTGAACGGCGAAGTGGCCGTCGATTGCGTAGACGCCATGATCCCGAACGTAGATGCGTTTGTTTTTCTTGAAAAACTGGTCTCCGTCCATATCCGCAGACGTATCCCAATCGATGATGACAGGTGCCCTGATGCCCCCCAGCATTTGAGAAATCGAACCGGAGGCATATCCGGCCCCCGCTATTCGATATGTCGGCGCAGCATCGCCGCGATCACCGCGCAATCCACGATCACCTTGCTTGCCCGGCTCTCCCTGTTTCCCCGGAAGCCCCAGTTGACCGGGCGGGCCGTTCATGCCGGGGGTTCCGTTCACTCCGGGGTGGCCTTGCACCCCAGGAGATCCGTCCCTACCGGGCTCACCATTCTTGCCGGGGTTTCCCGGCGCTCCATCTAGGGCGTTTTTGCCATCCTTGCCCGGCTTCCCGTCAGTGGGGGTTATCCCGTCTTTTCCGTCTTTTCCCGGCTCTCCATCTTTCCCATCTTGGCCCGATTTTCCGTCTAGCCCATGCTTCCCATCGGCCCCGTCCTCCCCATCCTCGCCGTCCTTGCCCGACAGGCCATCCCTGCCACCGACGGTCTTTTTCAGGGTTGCAATGGAAAAGGCCCGCTCCTTGCCGTTGATGTACCCGGACATCACGTCAGCAGTTGAAACCGCCTTCACCATATTCACGGGCGGCTGGTTTTTCTTACCAGTCGGAACTTCCCGCCCCGTCATGCTTACGGCAATGCCGGGCATGACTAGACGCCGAAGTGAGTAAGGTCGCTATAAACGCCGGACGACGGAGTAGCGACGCTGATTTCCGCTCGGGCCTGAGTGCCGCCGGGCAAGAATACGCGCGTCGCACCATTGGCCGTAAATGTGGCATCGACAACGTCGATCCACGCAGCAGACGGGCTCGGACCTTGGATTTGAAGCTGGACGGTCGCACCGTTAAAGCCTGCGCTTTCGACCCTGAACAAGAACTGACCGCCGGTCACTTCCGCCGCAGACCCGGTAGCCGTCTCGTTAGTGAGAAGGGTAATCGCCATAGTAATCCCCTGAAAATGATCGTGGTCGTTTATATCATTCCGTGGGTAAGGCGGCTAGCTAGCGGTGACTGTCTCGAATGGGGGTCCCCAATGGTCCCTTATCCATGGCAAAACAGGATGCACTTTTTTCATCGACGGATCGCTCTTGCCATGGAAAAACACAATGCGACAGCCGTCAGGCAACTCACTCGTAAGGCCGTGTCGCGCCATGTTGTCAATCGTGCCCATCTTGCCCTTTTTGAACTTTAATATCGAATAGACGCCGTCCTTCTCGTCCCACATCGCCTCGCCCTTGCACATGCTGGCGATCCACGCCTGATCGGTGCCAATATAATTGTTGTTTTTCTTCAGTAAATCCGCGTTGCTTTTGTCAAACTTCTCCCACACCTCGCGTCGCGCGCCTGCGTTCATCATGAACATGGAACCGCAATAGGGCTGTCGAGGGCTCGGGTCCTTCCATATGACAAAGTCTTCCTGTCTGGAAAACAGCGGATCGAGGCTGCCCGTAACAACGCAATCAAGGTCCATGGAAACAAACCGCGCGCCGAGTATGTCTCGCATCTCATACGCGAACACCTTCAGGCGTCGATAACAGCCCCCGTAGAGCGCGAGGTCGTCCCACATGGGCACAACCTCCACATCATCGGGGAACCATAACGCGGTCTGGGGCCGGTCCGTGATGCATATGAAGCGGTGTGGCATCGACAGGTGCTTGGTCACTGACCGATGCAGGCGCACAACATGCTCCGGCGTATATCGGAACCTGTGCTGGTGCTTGAAATACTGATCTTTCCACAGGAAGCAGACGACGGAAATCATACCGGCTCCACCACGATGAATTTCAGGTCCTTCATGCCGGGTCTCAGCGATGGGGCATCCAACATTTCCTTGACGCGATATTTCCCCTCGCCCCACCCGTCGATAATGCCGGGCATCATATTGAGGTGAGCACCGAATGCGTCACTCTCGCTTGTCTTGTTCGGGCCATGGCCGGGCTTGGAATGCTCGATGAAGCACAACCCCTTTGGCTTCAGGCACGATACCCACGTCGCGAGGCACTCCTTGGGGCTGTGGCTGTGATCGAATGAATTGCTGTAGATGAAGTCGACGCTGCCGATCCACTCTGGCTTGGCGTCGTGAAAATCCCACTGGATCGTAGCTGGGAACTGTTCCGCCGTGTCGGCAATCTCCGTCCCGAGGACATCGCATTTGAGAAATTCCTTGAACCATCTCTGTTCGTTGCCGCGCCGCGTACCGTGGCAAAGGCCAAAATCCGGTTCCATATTTCTCATGATGTAGATGGAAAGAATTCTGATGTTTCCCTTGTCGACCCAGATATTCATCAGACCTTTGGCGTTCGCCCTGTTTTGCGCCTCCCTGTAGGCCCTGAAATTAGGAAAATCGTGCAATACAAAATCATCGCTCATAGCCATATCCTCACGCCCCAGACCTTGTCGTTATATTGCTGCCAGCCTGGACAAAGGTCGTCGATCGCGGCGCGAACACCAGGGAAGTGTGTGTCATGCCCCAACAACATCCCGCCCGGCCGCACCAGCGGATACCACGCTTTGATATCAGCACGAACCGCACCTTCCAGATGATCGGCGTCGATAAAAACAAAGTCGGACTTTACATTGAGGGCTCTGGCTGCCTCCAGCGTCGTCATGTGCAGCAGCACACACCGTTTCTGCCACTCCTTCTCGACGATGCGGCGGACAAGGCGCTCGTAAAGGCCAGGGAGCCCAGCCTTCAAGTATGAGCGCCCGCCAAGATCATATTGATTGTCTTTCTCGGGTTGGGGTTCCCATGTATCGACGCCGATCATGTGGAGCCGGGGGTGGTGCTCCAGCAGATAGCATAGATTGGACCCGGCGAAGACGCCCAGCTCAACGCCCTGGGTCCACCCCTCCTCTTTGATTATATTGCTCAAAACGTGCCACCGCCGGAAACGCTTTTTCATCGGGATAACCAAATTTCTCTCGGGTATAGCCTGACATGGAAAACACGTTATCGTGCCATCCTACATCTTTCATGATGCCCTGACGATAGCCATCGACGACCCGCTGATCCTTCCATGCCTTATTCCACCTCCCCTTGGTGCCGGTCGCATAATTTCCCTTGCTCATGGGAATGCCGCACATGATGATGTGGCTGAACCCCATCAGCTTCGCCATCTTGACCGCTGACCACCCGCTAGAGCCCGTAGAAACGGCATCAGGCCACGCGAAGTCCACGTCATGGTCCTTGGTATCCACGCCGATGTTGGTTGTCCTGTGGCGCTTCCCTGCCGAGTGCGTAGTGAGATAGCCGTCATCGCAACCGCGAAACTTTATCTGGTCGGCCCGCCAGCCGGCCAGCTTGCGGCGATGAAGGCTGAAGAGGGCAAACGCCCGGACGAAGCGTGCGGCGTCATTCACGGCAATGACAGGGGCAAAATGGAACAGTTTCCGCGCTTCGGCGAAATCGTCATGCAGCGTCCATCCATTGCCGCAGACGAGGACGGGGCCGCCCTGTCGTGGAAAATTACCCGTCATTGACCCGGATCAAGTGAACCATCCCTTCCGAGACCTTATGGACCCTATCCATGAT
>Ga0255058_10000237_pt1 | contig 32800 bp, 24 predicted proteins | sample Cases_109_9_MG_FD_188637 | JGI IMG/M metagenome (GOLD analysis project Ga0255058, IMG submission 188637) | Seawater microbial communities from Amundsen Gulf, Northwest Territories, Canada - Cases_109_9 | ecosystem: Environmental > Aquatic > Marine > Gulf | place: Canada: Northwest Territories... | reverse complement strand
GTGCCTGCCGTACCCGGTGGTCTCCCTCCAGTAAGCGGTAGGCCACCCAGCGGGCGCTGGGCAGGCTAAGCTCCAGGCCGTCGGCGAGTTGCAGGAGCTCTTCGACCGCGTCCCGTACCTCCGGAGGAGCAGGCGGACGCCGTGGAGACGTGCGAACCTCGCCGTTGATCACTTCGGTGACCGCGCGGATCAGATCGCCCAGGCCCTCTCCGGTGCGGGCAACGGTTGGGACCGCCGGGACTCCCAGGTCCCGGGAGAGGCTGCGTACATCGACTTCCAGCCCTTTGCGTCGGGCCTCGTCCATGAGGTTCACGCATACGACGGCTTTGTCGGTGATCTCCAGTACTTGGAGTACTAAATTCAGGTTGCGTTCGAGGGCGGTGGCATCGACCACCACGATGGTGCAGTCTGGCTGGCCGAACAGGAGGAAGTTCCGGGCAATCTCCTCGTCCTGCGAAGCCGAAAGCAGGGAATAAGTCCCGGGCAGATCGACGAGCTTGTAGCGGATGCCGGCCCACGCGAAGCCGCCTTCGGCCCGGGTGACCGTCTTGCCCGGCCAGTTGCCGGTATGTTGTTTGAGGCCAGTTAGCGCGTTAAATACGGTGGATTTGCCGGTGTTCGGGTTCCCCGCCAGCGCCACCACTCGGTCGTACTTCCTCAGGTCGATGCCCATTTGTGCGAGCTGGGCGTGCGCAGGGCATGTTTCACACGTGCTCATCGTAGGCTGAACGGGTTTCATGACTGCGATGCTCCAGCGTGCTGACTCTTGCCGTCGGATCGCGACCCGCCCCGTACCCAGACCTGGGCAGCCTGCTCCCTTCGAAGGGCGATCAGACTCCCGCGCACGCGAACGGCGCGCGGATCACCGAAGGCGGGGCTCAGCTCTACCCGCACCCGCGCCCCTGGGGTCAGCCCGAGGTCGAGGAGTCTCCGGCGACTGAATCCGCGGCAGCCGTGATCGAGCGCCGCGACCTCTGCCTCCTCTCCCTGTGCCAGATCTGCCAGTCGCATGAGCCCCGCCGGCTGGCTGGGGCCTTCGATGGCCTTGGCGACGTGGATATTCGCGGCCACAACGGGGGTCAGGCGGTGCTCAACTTGCCCGTCACTGATGATCAGATATTCCGGCCTCCTCTCAAGGACCCACACACGCGTCCCAGGACGCAAGTCTTCGGCCACGATTTCTTTGAAGATGACCTCGGGCTCGTCCTCCACGTGGAGAATCTGGGCTGGCTGATCGAGGGGCCAATCGGTCAAAGGCAAGGCCTCGAGTGGGGTAACGGCCCCAGTGGCCGTCGGGATGGGGTCGCCGTGGGGGTCACGCAGTGGATGACCCAGGTGGGCGTCCAACGCGTCGAGTTCCTCAGGGGTAAAGCGATGCTCGGCTCGCTCGGCCGCGTGGTGGAGTTCACCAAGCGGCACACCGGCTTCATCTGCCAGATACCGCTCCCACAACCGGTGGGCCCGAACGACCCGAAGCGCCCACTGTTTCCCTTCAGAACTCAGGTGCAGCGCTGCGCCATGTGAGTGCAGCAGGCCGGCGGCCTCCATCCGGGCGATCAGCCGAAGGAGGCGTTTCTGCGACAACCTCAGACTACCGGCGAGCGACTCGACGGTGGCGTCGCGGCTGCTGTGCTCGAAGGTAAGCAGATGTTTGAGTGCGTCCTCGAATAACGCACGCTCGCGCAAGGCTCGCCAACGGTGCCAGCGTGCCAGAGGCCTGAGGCGTACCCACAAGCTCCCAGTCAGCAGAGCCCCGACGGCCAATAGAAACCATATCCATCCGTTTTCCATCTCCACCTCAACTAAGCCAGGCCGGGCATCCAACCTCGGGAAAGATGCTCAGCGCTCGTCGCATGTCATCTCAACATAAATATGAGACCCAGCTCGTTCTTGTGCATGCCATGCCAGGAGGCAGGCACGCCCACGATAGACACTGGAGAAGACCCGCATATAGGTTACCATAAAAATTAGACAAAACTAAACATTTTTTTAGACCCTCTGCTTTATGCGGATCGGATCCTGGATCATGCCCGGACTTTTCACGCGGACATTCACTTGGCTTTCGCGGACGTTTGCTATATCCTGACGGCGATGAGACCTGGTCTCAGTAGCATTTTCGGAAGCACTTTGGGAATGACCAATTACGTGAAAAGGCTGGCTTTGTGAGAAAGCCCATATGAAAAAAGATGAGGCGAAGACAAGAGAACAGCTCGAACGTGAATTGGCAGAAATGCGCCAGCGAATTGCTGAATTGGAGGCGTCAGAACACGAGCGCAAACGCGCGGAGAGGCGCGTACACACCCAATTCGCGGTGACTCACGTTTTCGCGGAGTCTGTCACGCTCCGAGATGCCACGTCTCCGCTGCTTCAGGCCATCTGCGAAGGCATAGGATCGGAGCTCGGAGAGTTGTGGCGGGTGGACGCGGTCTCCAACGTGCTGCGGTGGGAAGGCAGCTGGCATGTGCCGTTCCTAGAGGCACGAGAGTTCGAAAGAATCAGTCGGGAGACCACTTTTTCGTCCGGAAGCGGCTTGCCCGGCCGGGTGTGGGCGACCGGCGATCCCGCATGGGTCTCTGACGTGACGGAGGATGCCGATTTCCAGCGCATGTCCATAGGGTCCAAGACGGAACTGCACGGGGCGCTCGCCTTTCCGATCCGAAGCGAGCGCGATGTGACAGGCGTCATGGTGTTCTTTACACGCGATATCCGTGAGCCGGATCACGACCTCCTCAAGGATATGGCTGACATCGGTAACCGGGTCGGCCTGTTTACCGAGCGCAAGCGGGCGGAGGAGGCCCTGCGCAAGAGCGAGGCGACAGGCCGCGCCCTGCTGGAATCCGCGGCGGAAGGGATTGTGATCGTCAACGCCCGCGGCCGCATCGTGCTCGCCAATGTCAGGACCGAAGAACTGTTTGGTTACCAGCGGGATGAACTGCTCGGACAAACCCTGGAGGTTTTGCTCCCCGAGCGCTTCCAGAATTCCCACGCGGACCACCGGGCCGTCTACTTTGCCGAACCCCGCGTCCGGCCGATGGGCATTGGCCTCGATCTCGCTGCCAGGCGCAAGGACGGGACCGAGTTCCCCGTCGAGATCAGCTTAAGCTTCATCAAAACGGAGGACGGGGTCATCGCCATGGGCTTCATCACGGACATCACCGAACGCAAGCAGGCGGAGGAGGCACTGGCACGCGAGGTACAGGAAGTCGCCCGCCTCGGCGAGGAGGCCCAGGTCCGCGAGGCCTTCATCCGAGACGTGGTCGAGAGCATCCGGGACGGAATTGTCGTGGTGGACCGAGAGGGCCGGATTACCGCCTGGAACCGGGCGATGGAGCAACTGTACGGCATGACCGCCATCGAGGCTCGCGGGCTGCCTATCCTGGAGGCCTTCCCTAAACTCAAGGCGCAAGGGTTTGCGAAGGTTCTTGCGAGGATCCTGGAGGAAAACGAAGAGGTGGCGCTGGGGGGGGTTGAACATGAAACTCGCTTCCGGGGGCGGGTGACGATGGACCTCAAGGGAAGTCCCCTGCGGACCCCGACGGGGGAGGTGATCGGTGCGGTGTTCGCCCTGGAGGATGTCACCGAGCGTATCGAGCTAGAAAGGATCGCCCGGCAGTCCGAGAAGATGGCGGCAGTGGGGACGCTTGCAGCGGGGATCGCCCACGAGATCAATAATCCCATCGGGATTATCACTTCCCGGGTTGAGCTCATGCTCATGGAGGCCCTCGAAAGGAGGCTAAAGCGGGAGGTCATCAAGGACCTCCGTGTGCTCGAGAAGCACGCCGGACGCGTGGCCAAAATCACGCAGGGCCTTCTCTCCTTCTCCCGCCAGGCGCCCTGGAAACTCACTTCGGTGGATGTGAACCAGGTGGTCGAAGAGGCTCTCCTCCTCGTCGAGAAACAGTTGGCGAAGGAGGGGATCGCCTTGAAGCAGGACCTGGCTCGGGATCTCCCCAAAATTCAGGGGAGCCCCAATCACCTCGAGCAAGTCATTGTCAATCTGCTGACCAATGCTCGGGAAGCCATGCCTCGCGGAGGAGTCCTGAGAGTTTCGACAACCGTTCAGCGACCACCGTCAACTGATGACCGTATGGAGGAAGACCGGGGCGGTCATCGGTCATCGGTCATCGAACACGATATGGTGGGGATCCAGATCAGCGACACCGGCCTGGGAATTCCCCCCGAGATCCTTCCACGCATCTTCGATCCCTTCTTCACGACCAAGGAGCAGGGGAGCGGACTCGGCCTCAGCATCACTTACGGCATCGTGCGGGAGCATGGGGGAACCATCACCGTGGACAGCCTGCCGGGTGAGGGGAGCAGTTTTATCATCCAGCTTCCTATTCCCGGAGGATCGAAGACTGGAGGCGCGACCCATGGCGAAAGAGCGCATCCTCGTCGTCGATGACGAGGAAGACATGCTGGAAAACTGCAGCCGGATCCTCGACCGGCTCGGGTACGAGCCTCTGCTCGAATCGGATGGTGGGAAGGGAGTTGTGCGGTTCGAGCAAGAGCACCCCATGGTGACCCTCACCGATCTGCGCATGCCGGGAATGGACGGACTGGAGGTCCTCCGAACCATTCGACGAATCGATCCCGATGCGTTGGTCATCCTCTTTACCGCCTTCGCCACGGTGGAGACGGCGGTGGAGGCGGTCAAGGAAGGGGCCTTTGACTACATCCCCAAGCCCTTCAGCGCCGACCAGCTTCAGCTCGTGATCGAGCGAGCCCTGACCCAGCGACGACTGCTCGAGGAGAACCGCCGCCTACGGGAGCAACTCACCGAGACCTATCGGTTTGAAAACATCGTGGGCCGAAGCCGCCCCATGGCACAGGTCTTCGACCTAATTAAGAAAGTAGCGGCGAGCGAGGCCAACATCCTGGTCGTGGGCGAAAGTGGGACCGGCAAGGAACTCATCGCCAGGTGCATTCATGCCAATAGCCACCGGGCCGCTCGGGCCTTTGTTCCGGTCGACTGCGCCTCCCTTCCCGAACATCTCCTGGAGAGCGAGCTGTTCGGCCACGAGAGAGGGGCCTTTACCGGGGCAATAGCCACGCGGCGTGGCCTCTTTGAGGAGGCCAACGGCGGGACGAGCTTTCTTGATGAGGTCGGAGACATTCCCCTTCAACTGCAGGCGAAGCTGCTTCGGGTCCTGCAGGAGCGGCAGGTCCGCCGGGTTGGGGGGAACCGGTTCATCGATGTGGATGTCCGAGTCATCTCCGCCACCCATCAGAACCTGGCCGAGATGGTCCAGCAGGGGAGATTCCGGGAGGATCTTTACTACCGGCTTAATGTCATTTCCCTTCCACTGCCACCCTTGCGAGACCGGCCTGGTGACATCCCCCTCCTGGCCTATCACTTTCTCCGAAAGTATGCCGCCCAGAGTGGCAAAGAGATCAAGGGGATCTCGCCAGAGACCCTCGAGCTGTTAGAGGCCTATCCCTGGGCCGGCAACGTCCGAGAGCTCCAGAACGTGATGGAGCGAGCCGTCGTCTTGGCGGAAGCGGAGATGATCAACCCCGTGGAACTTCCCGCGAGCTTGCGCCTGCCCCAAAAGGCGCCGGCCGCGTTGGTCGCCGATCACCTGAGCCTCAAGAAGGCCAAGCGACAATGGTTGGAAGCCTTCGAGCGGGAGTACCTGGTCGCGCTCCTGAAGAAGCATCAGGGAAACATCTCGCAGGCGGCCAAGACTGCCGGGGTCGATCGAAAGACCATCCACCGCCTCATCAAACGTTACCGGATCGCCTCTGCCTAGACCCGTACCCATGGGACAACCACACATCGCTGGGACACGGCTGTCCCAGAGGAGGGAACAGTTCTTGTACCCACCGCCTCACCGTTTCCAGCTCATGCGCGTATAACCCCGGGATAGGTATGGGGCAGTGGTGTCTCAGTCGCGTGGGAAAATGCTCCTGCAGGCCAGTCACCTCTGGACCCACTTTGCCTCAAGAATTGAGCAGTTAGCCCTCGATTGAGGTCGCCGTCGCCCGGTGGCACCCGGCTTGCTGATTTCCTAATATATACGTGTGGTTAGCGATATAAGGCGCGCAAAAGCGTGTGCGGGTGAGAAGGAGGTGCGCCATGGAAAAGAACGAAGAGCTATTGGCAGACTTCCCCAAGACGTGGATCCTCGAAGACGGGACCAAAGTTACCGTGCGGCCCATGGTAAAGCAGGACCGAGACAGGGTGGCGCTTTTCTTCAAGCGCATTGGTGAGGACGAGCTGTGTTTCCTCAAAGACAACGTGACCGATATCAGGGTTATCGACCGCTGGATTGAGAGGCTGGACTATGATCGCGTGTTGCCCCTGGTTGCCGACATCAACGGTCGCATCGTCGCTGATGCGTCACTGCACCGCCGGAAGGAGGGGTGGCGGCGGCATCTGGGTGGCGTGCGCGTCGTGGTGGATCCCGCGTTCCGGCACAAGGGACTCGCCTCGAAGCTGATCGACGAATTGACGGCCGTTGCCAGGAAGGAAGGCCTCGACCGTCTGTATGCCGAGATCCCGGCCGATGATCAGGCTGCCATCAATGTCTTCCAGGACCGGGGGTTCACACGAGTGGCTCTGTTCGAGGGAGATATCATCGATCGCGCAGGCAAGTACCACGATATGGCGGTCTACCACCTGGAGCTGACCGAGAGGCGGTGACCGCTCGAGCACGAGGGAGGTCGCGAGGGAAGGAGTGACGATGCATATCCTCGTGGCGACGGACGGGTCAGCCGAGTCTCAAGCGGCTGTCCGCTTTGGCGCGACTGTAGCTCAAAAACTGGCAGGCACCCTCACTCTACTTCACGTCATGTTGCGGTCGGACGAATCCGGCGATGCGGATACATTGCTTCGCGCCGCACAAGCTGAAGTGGTGAAGTGCGGCATGGACGCAACCACACGTGCAGAGGTTGGCGATCCGGCCGACACCATCGTGGGCGTAAGACGCGAGACCGGCGCAGACATGCTGGTCATGGGAACGCACGGCAGAAGGGGGCTGGCTCGCGTATTCCTCGGCAGTGTCGCAGAAAGCGTGTACAAGAGGGTTCCTTTTCCAGTCGCCGTCGTGTACAAGTTTGACGAGACGGCGAAGGCCGGACCGATTCTCGCGCCAACCGATTTTTCCGCGAGTGCCACACCGGCCGTCCGGACCGCGGCACATCTTGCGCGCAAGCTGGGGCTGCGACTCGTGCTGCTGCATGTCCTGGCCGAGGTCCTTCCTCTCAAAGGAGAAGAGGGTACCGAAGCAACGCGACAGGCAGCGCTTGCATTGCGCCGAGATGCCGAAGGGAATCTTCAGGCCCTCACCAAGACGTTAGGGCTTGCCCAAGAGCAGGTCGATTTCCTTCTCAAAACCGGCGTCGATTCAGCCGAAATCGTTCACGTGGCAGGGCAGATCCGTGCCAGCTGCATCGTTCTGGGAACGCGCGGGCTGAGTGGTCTGCCGCGAGTCCTCATAGGGAGCGTGACCGATCAGGTCCTGCGGGAGGCGCCCTGTCCTGTGTTGATCGTGCCCTCAAAGGCAGCCCCGCGCAGCGGGTGGTGGCGCGAAATGGAAGAAGAGGTCGGCATGGAGAAATAGCGTGCGACCGGGAGGGGTACGCATGATGACCATTGCGAAAATCATGAGCTCGGCACCTGTGGTGGTAGAGCCGAAGGCGCCTCTCCGAGAGGTCTACCGAGTAATGGCGGAACATCGCATCCGCCACATCCCGGTGGTCTCCGCGGACGGGTTGGTAGGGGTCATCAGCGACCGGGATGTTCGCGAAGCCTTGCCTTCTCCGATGAGCCCGGGTGAGGCTACGGAATTTGCCGCCTCGATGGATCGGATCCCGGTGTGGGAGGTGATGGCCGAAGAGGTGGTCACCGTCACCCCCAGGACCTCACTTGCACAGGCGGCGCACATGCTCGCGGGCCGAAAGATAGGCTGTCTCCCGGTCCTGGATGCTGGCCGGCTCGTGGGTATCGTCACTGAAACCGACATGCTTCAAGCCTTCGCCGCCCTACTGGATGACTTGTCCGGCTCGCCGCGTCTTGAGGTAGAGGTTGCTGACAGCCCGGGAAGGCTACAGGAGGTCAGCCGCCTCTTTGCTGATTTGCCACTAGAGGTCGGCACCTTCGTGGGGGCGTGGACGGAACCCACCAGCTTGCGTGGAGCGACCGACCGGGTCCTCATGTTGCGCTTCCAGGCGTTCGAGCCTGACGAGGTTCTCCGTGTCCTCGAGCGGGCGGGGATCGAGGTTCTCTCCAAGAGACTTCGGGCATCGTGACGCCGACAGCACTACCACCGGTCTTGCCATGGCGATCGACGTAGGAGGGACATCATGACTCTGAAAGCGAAGATCACGCGGATTCTCGCCCCGACCGACTTTTCCCCTGCCGCCGAGGTTGCTTGTCGCCTTGCCGCTCGTTTGGCTATGCGGTCAGAGGCCGGACTGACTGTGTTTCACGCCATTCCGGGGAAGGACCTGGCTCAACGGATGGAGAGCGGGAGGACGCAGGTCGATATCCTGAATGAAGGTCGCGAACGGCTGGGGGAATGGTTCGCGGCGGTCGTCCCGGCTGAGCTCCGAAGTTTCCTGACAGCCGAGTTCAAGGTGATTGTAGGAGAGCCCACTCCTGGAATCGCCAGGGCCGCTAAACTGAGCGGGGCCGACCTGATCTTGATGGCGACCCAGGGGCGCACCGGCCTCGCCCATCTCTTGATGGGCAGCGTCACCGAGGCAGTCCTCCGGACCGTCCCCGTGCCCGTTCTCGCCCTCCGGCCCGGGCAAGCGGAACTGCCACTGACGACGGTGCAACGGATCCTGTGGGCGACTGACCTCTCGCCGGTTTCCGAGGCGGCTTGGCCGTACGTCCTGATGCTCGCCGACCTTCTCACGGCCGAGGTGATCCTGCTCCACGCGGTACGCCCCGCAGAGCTGGCAGGGCTGGCTGATCATCCCGTTCCTCCTCCAGCAGGCTGGATGGAGCGATACCTCGCGCCTCTCGAACAAGAGCTTGAGCGCAGACAGCGCGCGGTGGAGGCACTAGGGCTGCGCGCCCGCCGGAAGATCGTGGTGGGGACACCAGCCGAGGTCATTGTCGTGGAGGCCCAGGGGGAACAAGCCGACCTGATCGTGATGGGGACCCATGGGCGCAGCGGACTCAGTCACGTCTTGCTCGGGAGTGTGGCGGAGGCAGTGATCCGGAAGGCGGCCTGCCCGGTCCTGACGGTTCAGGTGAAGCAAGGGAGCGGAGCGAGAGAGTGGGACACCGGCGAGACCTCTCCGGAGGCGGAGACAGCCAGCGGAAATTGAAAAAGGAATTGTCTCAGAAGGTTTGTTCATGGTCGCGGTCGATGTGCGGCCATATAATTTAATTATTGATGATGAGGAGAGATGACATGGTGAAACACTACCCCAAGCATGAAAAACTTCGCGATGGCACTGAGGTGGTCGTCCGACTCATGGTGAAAGAAGATCAAGGTGCCCTCTCCGGGTTCTTCCAGAAAGTCCCCCAGGAAGATCGTCTGTTTTTCAGAGATGATGTTGCGGACCCTGCAACTATTCGGGCCTGGGTGGATGGGTTGAACTACGACCGGGTTCTGCCCGTTCTCGCATTGTCCGATGGGAAGGTCATAGGTGATGGGACACTTCACCGGCGGGAACGGGGCTGGGCGCGGCATGTTGGAACGGTGCGGCTTGTTATTGATCCCGACTATCGAGAGAAAGGCCTGGGCACCCTGCTGATCGGGGAACTGGTAGACATGGCTAAGGGCCTAAAACTGGAACGGTTGGTCGTGCAACTGATGGGGACGCAACACGCTGCCCTGTCTGCCTTCCGGCACCTTGGCTTCGAACGCGAGGCAATCGTGTACCAGCACGTGAAAGACCAGGCAGGCAGACCGCAGGATCTGGTGATCATGATCCGCGATCTCATGGAGACCCCGGAGCCTGTGTCATTCTAAGGGGGGACCGGGCACGCGCCAAGTTTGGAGGTCGGGGATGTTTCACTGTACCACCTATGACGCCGTCAAGGCGGGCAAGGTCACCGATGTCTATTTCGCCAGGGCGCGAGAGATCCTGAAGGCCGAGGGACTGGACAAACGGGTCAAGGCCGAATTCATCGCCAAGTCGCTCCCCAGGGACTGGACCTGGGCAGTGCTGGCCGGGGTGGAAGAGGTTGCCAGCCTGGTGAGCGGAATGGATCTCGATGTTCGGACCATGGCAGAAGGGACAATTTTTCGACCCTGGGAGCCGGTCCTCGAGATCGAGGGGATGTACACCGACTTCTGCGTGTACGAGACGGTCATCCTCGGCCTGATCTGCCAGGCGAGTGGCATTGCTACGATGGCTGCCCGGTGTAGGCAGGCGGCGGGCGAGCGGACACTCGTCAGCTTTGGCGCTCGCCGGATGCATCCGATCCTGGCGCCGTTCATCGAGCGGAACGCGTTCATCGGCGGCTGCGACGGCGTGTCGGTGGGGGCAGGGGCCGAGCTGATCGGCCAACCCCCGACGGGAACAATGCCGCACGCCCTGATCTTGCTATACGGCGACACCGTCGAGGCGACGAAGGCATTTCACCGCGTAGTCTCTGCCGATGTGAAACGGATCTCACTGATCGATACGTTCCAGGACGAGAAGTTCGAAGCCTTGCGGGTCGCATCGGCCTTGGGAGATGAGCTGTATGCGGTCCGTCTCGACACGCCCAGCTCACGACGGGGCAACTTCAAGCAGATTGCAGCGGAGGTTCGCTGGGAACTTGATCTGCGTGGGTTCCGGCATGTCAAGATCTTTGTGAGCGGAGGGATCGGCGAGCGGCAGATCCGCGAGCTGAACCCGGTTGTGGATGGGTACGGGGTAGGGACCGCCATCAGCGACGCGCCCGTGGTTGACTATTCCATGGACATCGTGGAGATCGACGGTGTCGCCATTGCGAAGCGCGGGAAATCGTCGGGGGCAAAACAGGTGTGCCGTTGCAGCCGGTGCCACCGGGATCGGGTGACGCCGCAGGCACAGGGCCCTTCCCTGTGTGAGTGCGGAGGGAAGATGGAAGCCCTCCTGAATGAGTGGATGAAGAACGGGGATCTCATCAGCCCGCTCCCTCCTCCCGCTGATATCCGGCAGCGGGTGCTCGACCAGATCAGATGTTTTCAAGGGTCAGAGGATTCCTAGCTGAGAGTTTATGGTTCACAGATTGCGGTCCAAGGTCCAAAGTCCAAGGTCCGATGTCCAACACCGAAAACCTAAGACCTGATACCCAGATGCTGACTGCTGACGGCTGAAAACCGTTTTCGTCGGTTGTCGGTCATCGGTCGTCGGACTTCGGCGAGACTTCGGCGAGCTCAGTCGAGCCACTCAGTCGAGCGGTCACCGGTGAGCGGGGGAGACCAATGAAGGCCAAAGACGTTATGACAACCAAGATAGTAGCCGTTGGACCAGAGATGCCGGTCAACGCCATCGCGGCCCTGCTCCTCGAACGACACATCAGTGCAGTGCCGGTCATTGACGAAGACCGCCGTATTCTGGGGATCATCAGCGAGGGAGACCTGATGCGCCGGGACGAGACCGCGAGGCGCCAGTCCTGGTGGCTGGCCGCCTTTGGCGAGACCGAGGAACTGGCGCGCGAGTTCGTGAAGACCCACGGAAAGCGCGCGAAGGATGTGATGACCCGGAATACCGTGAACGTGACGGGGGAAACACCCATCGCCACCATCGCAGAGCTCCTGGAGCAGAAGGGGATCAAGCGGGTCCCCGTCGTCTGGGATGGCCGGCTCGTGGGGATCGTGAGCCGCGCGGATCTCCTGCGGGGACTGGCGACGCGAGGTCTGAAGCCGATGGCCCCCGAGGCGCGGGAAGACGGCACCATCCGGGAGCAGCTCCTCAGGGTGTTCGAGAGCGAACCCTGGGCAGACACGACCTTACTGTCCATCGTCGTCGATGAGGGGGTCGTCCACCTGTGGGGCCTGGTGCGATCCGAGAGTGAACGGCATGCCATCCACGTGGCCGCCGAAGCTGTCCAGGGCGTGCGGGCGGTCCAAGACCACTTGCGCCCGTGGCAGGAGCTGCCGCTGTCTACCTAGCAGCAGCGCGAGGTTGCCTCTGATCGAGGCGGGCTTGCGTCAAACGGCACGAGCCTTGCTCCGTCACCCTGTTGAGGAGCATCGCTCGCTGGTTGGACCCCCCTCGTTTGGCCGGGGTCATCGTCAGCATGCGTCTCTTGGCGTCCGTGCAGAGGAAGAGAACGTGGCCGAAACAGAGTCTTGCAAAATGTGGATGAACGGAGCCGTTCGATGACGCGGCAGGTGGAGATTCCGCTGGCTATCCCATTTGAAGATGTGGCCTGCGGGGAGCTATTGCGGCAGACGCTGCTCGACCACAGGGGCGTGGTTTCGGCGGCTTGGAATCCGGTCCGGCAGGTCCTGACCCTGGAATATTTTCCGGAACGGATCAAGCTGGCACAGGTCGAAGAAGTGGCGGAGGCGGTCGGCGCCAAGCTAGGGAAGCGGTACGAACGCTGCACACTCCGGCTCGCCGGCATGAACTGCACCGAGTGCGCTCTTTCGCTCGAACGGGACCTCGAGCGGGTCCCGGGCGTACCGTGGCTTGCCGTTGATTTTCCGGGTTCGGTTGTCCGGGCCGAGGTCGAGGCGGATGGGGCCCGGGCGCAACTCGAGCGCCGGATCGCGGAACTCGGCTTTGCGCCGAGGGTCGCCATGGAGAAGGACGCCGGAGCCTCAGGGCGACGGCGGATGACGATCCTGACCGCCGTGTGCCTGGGCGCCCTGGCAACGGGCTCACTCCTCGGGTTTGTCCCGGGAGTTCCCTGGATTGCTCAGGTGGCCTTTTTCGTTGTGGCATATGCGGCGGGGGGATACTACAGCACCAAAAACGCCATCGCAGCCCTGCGGGAAAGGACGGTAGACGTCAACCTCCTGATGGTAACGGCGGCCGTCGGAGCCGCCGGAATCAACCACTGGCAGGAGGGAGCAATCCTGATGTTTCTTTTCTCCCTCTCGAACACGCTGGAGTCGTATGCGATGGCCCGGACGCGGCGGGCCATCGTGGGCTTGATGGAGCTGAGTCCAGAAGAGGCCCGGGTCCGGCGAGATGGCGAAGAGGTCCGGATTCCGGTTGCGAATGTTCAGGTGGGTGACCTGGTGGTCGTAGGGCCCACGGAACGGATCCCGGTCGATGGCCAAGTGATCGTGGGGCGGTCGGGGGTCGATGAGTCTTCGCTCACGGGCGAATCCGTGCCGGTCGAAAAGGGACCGGGTAATCCGGTGTATGCGGGCTCCCTCAATCAGCAGGGAGTCTTAGAGCTGCAGATGACTCGTCCGGCCTCCGAAAGCACCCTCGCACGAGTGATCCGTCTCGTAGAGGAGGCTCAAAGCCAGAAAGCTGAGACACAGCATCTGACCGATTGGATCGGCCGGTACTATACAGTGGCGGTGCTTGGGGCTGCGGTCCTTTTCCTTCTGGCCACCCCGCTCTTCCTCGGCTGGACCTTCACGGCATCCCTCTACCGGACCATGGTTCTCCTCGTGGTGGCGTCCCCGTGTGCCCTGGTGATCTCCATCCCAGCCGCAATTCTTTCCGCGATTGCCGGTGGGGCCCGTGAGGGGATCCTCTTCAAGGGGGGCGTGACCCTCGAGCAAGCGGCGGGCGTCCGGGTTGTGGCGCTCGATAAGACCGGGACCCTGACCGAGGGACGGCCCCGGGTGACAGACGTCATTCCGCTTGGAGAGGAAGACGGCGAAGCGATTTTGGCCCTGGCCGCCGCGGTCGAGATCCGTTCGGAACATCATCTCGGTCGGGCGGTGGTCGACGCGGCACAGGCGCGCGGGGTGCCAATCATTCCGGCTGACGAGGTCGAGACCTTTCCGGGACGCGGGATTCGAGGGATCGTAGGAGGGCGGCGCATCTGGGTGGGAAGCCCGGGCCTGATGCGGGAAACGAGCGAGCAACTCACCGCCCCCGTTGCGTCCCAACTGCAGACTCTAGAGTCGCAGGGAAAGACCGTTGTTGTCGTTGGAGCGGAAGCCCCGGTGGGTTTGATCGTGGTCGCCGACACGGTCAGACCGGGCGCGAGGCAGGTGGTAGAGAGTCTGAGACGTCAGGGGATCACCCAACTGGTGATGCTCACCGGCGACAATGGACGGGTGGCAAAGGCGGTCGCCGCAGAGGTTGGGATCTCGGAATGGCGGGCCACGCTCCTGCCGGAGCACAAGGTGACGGCTGTGCGGGAACTCATCGCGACACGCGGTCCAGTGGCAATGTTGGGGGATGGTGTGAACGATGCGCCGGCACTGGCCGCAGCCACTGTGGGTGTGGCGATGGGGGGGGCAGGGACCGACGTCGCACTCGAGACGGCGGACATCGTCCTGATGGCTGACGACCTCACGAAGCTCCCGCGGGCGCTGGAGCTCAGCCGGCGATGCCGCCGCGTGATCCTGCAGAACCTCGCCTTCGCGGGATGCGTGATTGTCGGACTGGTCGCGTCGACCCTCGTCGGCTGGATGACGCTCCCCCTCGGGGTCGTAGGGCACGAGGGAAGCACGCTGCTCGTTGTGGCGAATGGCCTCCGACTCTTGCGACAGCCCACCATGTGAACTCCTGCGGGAGACAAATCTTTCCAATCCTCCTCGCGGTCATTCACGCACGGGCTTGTGATCCGGTTATCCGTCTTTGGGCAGGTCGGGAAGTCCGTCATGTGTATAATAGGGCGGTCTGGATGACCATGCCTCTACGAAAAAACATTTCCACGTTGGGACAGCCATGACCGGGATCGGTTAATTATGAAGGCGTTCCTACAGGGGCTCCTCACGGGTCATGGTCCGCTCATCCCCTTCCTGGCTCTCCTGTCGATAAGCACCTTGATCTTCCTCGTCGCCTCGCGTCTGTCCCGCCATGCCGACACGATCGCAGATGAGACAGGGCTCGGCGGGCTTTGGATCGGAACGGTGCTGCTCGCTGCGAGCACGTCGCTTCCCGAAGTGCTCACCGCTGTCAACGCCGCCCTGCTCGATGCACCGGATATCGGCGTGGGGGACATCTTTGGCGCCAACATGGCGAATATGCTGATCCTGGCTGTGCTTGGCCTGGTCTTCTTCCGCCGGCGCATCCTCGAGCATGTGCACAAAGAGCACATGCAGTCCGGCCTGCTCGGGATTCTGCTCATGGTGATGGCGGGGGTTGGCATTATCGCGGGGGGATGGGGCCGAATCGGCCATGTCGGGCTCGAGACGATCATGATCGCTGCGGTCTACCTGGGAGGAATGAGACTCCTATACCGTCTCGCGGTCCTGCCGGTCCATTCCGCCGAGCCGATCCGTGGGAGGAGTCTCAACCGTGTTCGGCTGTGGGAGGCAGCAGGCGGTTTCGCTCTCGGAGCCATCGGCCTTTTGATTCTGACTCCCGTGCTTGTCCTCTCGGCCGAGGCCGTCTCTCTTGAAACAGGGATCAGCACTACATTTGTCGGAACCCTCTTGGTCGGTCTCGCCACGACTTTGCCCGAATTGAGCACCACATTCTCGGCAATTCGCCTGGGGGCCTTCGACCTCGCGGTCGGGAATCTCTTCGGCAGCGTGATGTTCAATATGGTGATACTCCTGTTGATGGATGTTGCGTATGCTCGTGGGCCCCTTCTCGGCTTTGTCGCTCGGGATCATCTGCTCACGATACTCGTTGGGGTCACGTTGCTCGCGTTGGGCATCGTTGCCATCCTCTTCCGAGGCCGGCGCCGAGTCTTCCCCCTCCGGCTTGAGAATTTCGTCATGATTGCGACCTACATCCTGGGACTGTGGTTACTCTACAGCCTGGGTTCGCCATGAAGTGAGGCAGGCGAGCCGCAGGTAGCGTGAACGTGGCTGAAAACCACCAGACCAGCTTGGCCGCCCGCCAGTAACAAGCCCAATTGTGTCAAGCAAGGCCCGGTTGCGTTAAAATAACCTACTCGCTGGGCGGTTCTCCTTTGCGGATGGTCGGCAACGCTAAATCTTGCTGTTATATTCCACCTTGTCGATCGGCGAGGGAGAGGGTTTTCTCAGCAGTGTTTCACGGTGACAGATCAGTCGGCTGGGGTCACCCGCACGGCACACACCTTATACTCGGGGGTACGGGAGGAGGGGTCCAAGGCGGCATTCGTCAAAAGGTTGGCCGCCGCGTCGGCGTAGTGGAAGGAGAGAAAGACCGATCCCGGCGGTGTCCGATCCACCACCCAGGCCTGTGCGACGACCGTGCCCCGGCGGGAGGAAAGCGTAACCCGGTGTCCCGTCTCGATGGCCAAAGGTTCGGCATCTTTTGGATGAATCTCGAGCAGCGCTTCTGGGGCGAGGGCGTTGAGGCCAGGGATCCGGCCGGTCATGGAGCGGGTGTGCCACTGCTCCAGAACCCGGCCGGTGTTCAAGAGAAGGGGGTAGTCGGTGTCTGGCATTTCGGCAGCCGGCCGAAATGCCACCGGGTGGAACTTCCCGAGCCCCCGGGTGAACTGCTTCCGATGGAGGTATGGAGTGCCTGGATGGTCGGCCGACCAACAGGGCCACTGAATCCCATCGGGCCCCAGCCGTTCAGGCAGGACTCCGCGATAGATGGGTGTTTCGTGGGCGATGGTCCGGGTAATCGGCGCGGTATCGGAGAAAGTTATCGGATGCCCAAGGCGGCTCGAGAGGTCGCAGAGGATTGCCCAATCCCGACGCGCCTGGCCTGGCGACTGTAGAACGGGGGCCTGCCACTGGACCCGTCGCTCGGTATTGGTGGTGGTGCCATCTTTCTCGAAATGGCTGCTCGCGGGAAGGACCACGTCGGCCATGACTGCCGTCTCGGTAAGGAAAATTTCTTGGCTCACCATGAACTCAAGGCGAGACAAGGCTTCCCGGACATGGTTCAGATCAGGGTCGCTCACCATGGGATTCTCTCCCATCAGATACATCCCTTTAAGCGATCCGGCATGCGCGGCATTGACCATATCGACGACGGTGAGGCCCGGCTGCGCAGGCAGGCTGCGTCCCCACTGTTTTTCCAACTCCGCTCGTGTGGTCTGATCGGTGACGGGGCGGTAGCCAGGGAAGAGGTTGGGAAGGACCCCCATGTCACAGGCCCCTTGGACATTGTTCTGCCCTCTTAAAGGGTTGACCCCGGTCCCCGGTCGGCCGATATGTCCCGTGAGCATGACGAGATTACAAATGGCAAGGACATTATCAGTTCCTGTGGTGTGCTGCGTCATCCCCATGCCGTGATACATCATGGCGGAGCCCGACGTCGCGTAGAGGCGGGCTGCCCGTCGAAGATCGTCAACGGAGACGCCGCTAAGCTCCTGTACGCGCTCGGGAATGTACTGGGCAAGTGAGGCCTTGAATGCCTCGAACCCCTCGGTCCGCTCCTGAATGAAGACTTCATTCAAGAGTCCCTCTTCGACGATCACGTAAGCGAGACCGTTCAGCACCGCCACGTCGGTCCCGCCCTGCGGTCTCAGATGTACATCGGCGAGGATCGAGAGCTCCGTCCGTCTGGGATCCATCACGATGAGTTTGCCCGTGCCTGCCCGCACCGCTCGTTTGATCGCCCCGGCGATGACGGGATGGTTTACGGTCGTATTATGTCCAAGGATAAAAATCACATCCGCCTCGGGAATCTCCTGGGGGGCATTCGTCATGGCGGCGTGGCCGAAGGCCATCCCCATGGCCGAGACGCTGGGGGAGTGGCACAGACGAGCGCAGTGGTCGATGTTGTTCGTCCTTAATGTCGCCCGCGCGAAACGTTGGAGGATGTAATTATCTTCGTTGGTACACTTGGCACTTCCGAAAATCCCCAGCGAGTTCGGACCGTGCTCTGCAAGAAGGCGTCGAAGCCTCGAGGCGACCAGCTCGAGCGCCTCGTCCCACGTCGCCTCCCGGAAGAGGTGGCGCGGATCGGCCCCTTTGGGGGGAACGCGAGGCGTCCCCTCTTGGCGAATCAGGGGGGCGGTGAGCCGGTCCGGATGCCTGGCGTACTCGAAGCCATAGCGGCCTTTGACACAGACGGAGCCTCGATTAGCCGGGCCGTCGTCAGCGCCTGTCGCGACGACGATCCGATCGCCATGAGTATAGACGTTCATGGTACAGCCGACGCCGCAGTACGGGCAGATGGTGCGCGTCGGGCGGACCTCGGCTTCCGAGACCCGCGGGCTCGACGCATCGAAGAGGGCACCCGTTGGGCAAACGGAGACGCACGCGCCACAGGCGACACAGCCCGCCTCCTTCATTTCCCGGTCGAACGCGGTCGCCACACGGGCGGCGGCCCCGCGGCCCACCATGGCTAACACATCGCAGATTGCGATCTCCCGACAGGCCTGTTCGCATCGGCCGCACCCGATGCATTTAGACAGGTCAACAGAGATCAGCGAATGGCGATCGTCAATCCGGTCCGGCCTGAGACCACTTGGTGCCCATACCCTCTCGATGCGATGCCGCTCGACGAGATCGCTAAGTTCGCACCGACCGAGGACATCGCCCTTCGGTGCATCGTGTGGATACTCGGACCAGTGCAACTCCAAAATCACGCGACGCGAAGTCTGGACCCGTGCGTTGTCGGTCCACACGTGCATTCCCATCTCTACTGGGGTGACGCAGGACGGCAAGAGTCGTGGCCACCCTTCCACCTCGACCACGCAAAGCCGACATTTTCCTGATGGGGTGAGGTGGGGGTGATAGCACAGGGTTGGGACATGGATTCCCCGGGAGCGGCATGCCTCAAGCAGGGTCGTTCCCTCAGGAACAGTGTTGGGGATGCCGTTGAGAGTGAAGGTCCTTTCGGTCATCACACCTTCCGTGGGCGCCTGCCACAGACGCCGACAGGACAGTGGCCCGGCACATGGGCCGTGATTTCCCCGGGGAAGTGTGTCAGGACGGACAGGAGGGGATTTGCCGCGACCTGGCCCAGGCCGCAGCGGGACGAGTCGTGCAAGACCATCCCCAGCTCCCGGATCCGGGTCTCGGCGTCAGCACGAATCCGCGGGTCCAAAAGTCTGTCGAGTTCTTTCACCAGAGCCGGCGTTCCGAGTCGGCAGGGGTCGCAAGCGCCACACGATTCTTTTGCAAAGAAGAGGCTCTCTCGCCGAGCCAGATCGAGGAGGCAGTTTTGCTCTCCGACCACCACAACGGCTCCGGAGCCAAGATCAACCCCCTTAGAACGAAGAGGAGCGATTTCGAGTGGGATGTCGAGCTCCTCCGAGGGCAGAAACCCTCCAGATGCTCCTCCCACGAGAAAGGCCTTGAGGGGTCTCTTTCCCCGAAGACCGCCGCCGTAGCTAAAGATCAACTCGCGAGCGGAAAGCCCCCTGGGAAGCTCGTAATTGCCGGGGCGGGCGACATCACCGGAGAGGCAGTAGATCTTGACACCGGCTGATCCATTCTTCCCCAGACTGTGGTACCAGGCGGGGCCTTTTTCGAGGATCGCGGGGACGGCTGCCAAGGTTTCGACATTGTTCACCAAGGTGGGGCGGCCGAAGAGGCCGCGATCGCTCGGAAAAGGGGGCTTCACGCGTGGTAGTGCCGGGCGTCCCTCGAGACTCTCAAGCATGGCCGTCTCATCCCCTGCGACATAGGACCCGGCCCCTACCCGCAGGTGAAGATTAAAGGAAAAAGAGCTCCCCGCGACCGAAGCCCCTAAGAAGCCTGCCTCTCGCGCTTCCGCCAATGCGGCAGCGATACGCTCCCGGGCGAGGCGGTACTCTCCTCGAAGGTAGATGAAGCCTTGGGAGGCTCCGACGGCGTACGCGGCAAGAATGGTCCCCTCGAGCAGCAGATGCGGGTCTCGCTCCAAGATAGCTCGATCCTTAAAGGTTCCGGGCTCTCCCTCATCAGCGTTGACCACGATGAACTTCTGCGCTTCCGACGCCTGGCGTACCGTCGCCCATTTCCGTCCGGCGGGAAAACCGGCCCCGCCGGCCCCGAGGAGGCCACTGTCCCTGACCGCGGAAATGACAGCATCGGCGCTGGAGGTCCGAATAACCCGTTCGAGCGTGGTGTATCCGCCGTGGACTCGGAAGACGTTGAGGCGGTAACTGTGGGGACGATGCAGATTCCGGAATGTCACCCTGGTCGGGGTGAGTCGCACCTGGCCACCCGTCTCCATATGAGGTTGCCGGTCAAGGCGGCCTTCGACAAGGGATTGTGCCACACGAGTGGCCGCACGCGGGGTAAGGCGGCGTGACGAACCTCCAACGACGGCCACCGGCGCGAGATCACAACAACCCTGACAGGGGATTTCTTCAAGGCTGAACCCGAGGTCCGGCCGTTGTTCTAGCGCGCGGTGCAGGATTTTGGTAACCTGTCCTCCGCCTCGCACCGCGCACGGTGTATTCATACAGAGGCCAATGCGAAGGTCGGGCGGTGCACTGTGCAGGAGATCGTAGAACTCCACGATAGCAAACAGGTCGACCCTCGGGACCCGCAGGGCATAGCCCACGTACTCAAGCGCCCGCTCTGGGAGATAGCCCCATATCTCCTGGATCTCGAGCAGCAGGGTTAGAAGGGCGGCAGGTTCGTTTCGCCGCCGCTCCACTGTTTGGGAGAGTCGGTTGATCTCTTCACTAGAGAAGATAGAAAGATCAATAGAATTGGACGGAACATTAAATGATTGTACTTGGCTAAACCGCACCGAACACCCTCCGGTCCCACCTTCCACACCCTCTTGCCATGGATCGAGATGATTCAAGGGGAGGGAGGCGTTTTTCTTGATAGCTTTATCGCCGACACTCCGTTGAGCATTTTTGCAACATCAGCCAGCATGTGTTAGCGGGGACACCGGTGATTGAATCTATATTGGTCGGTGGGAGACCCCTGGATTATAAAGGGGGGGGGTGCGCTGCAGCAACCAGAATCCGCGAAGGTCGATAATTGCGAGCTCGGGAAGTGCCATGACTGAAGTTCAGATCGGCGAGATTTTGTTGGACCTTGCGCTGCTCTTCGGGCTCGCCTACCTGCTGGCGGGTCTGCTAGAGCGCGTGCGAATTCCGGGCATCCTCGGGGCCTTGTTTGTCGGCATGGCCTTGCATTACACGCCTCTTGGTGCCCGCCTCCTGTCTCCCGAGATTTACGGGCCTCTTACCTTCCTGGCCCAGCTCGGCGTACTGTTCCTGCTGTTTTATATCGGCCTGCAGATTGACCTCGTCGAGATGCGCGCCATGAGCGGTGACATCATCTGGTGCACCATCTTGAACACCGCGGTGCCCTTTCTTCTTGGCATGGCAGTCATGTTGGCACTAGGCTACGGCTGGACGCTCGCCTTCGTCATTGGGCTCACTCGCATGCCTACCGCCGAGGCGGTCGTCGTTCCGATCCTGGACGAGTTCCATCTCATCCGTACTCGTGTGGGTGAATTCATCGTCGGTGTTGGAACACTGGACGATGTCCTCGAGGTCTTCATGGTCGCTGTTGTCTCGGTGTGGATAGGCGAGAAGGCGGGGGGCTCGGCGAGTGGCCTGGCAAGCGACGTCCTCGGTATCGTGGTAGGGTTGCTGGTTTTTGTCAGCTTAGCCTGGATCAGCTATCGCTGGTTGATACCTTCCTTGAATCGCTGGCTGCCGCGTCAGCCGCGTAACCTGATGCTTCTGGCCATGCTCATCCTGTTCGGTTTCGGTGGCCTATCGGAATACGCGAGCCTGGGCATGGTGGTGGGAGCGATCACCGCTGGGATATTGATGCGACCGGCTTTCGACAACATGGCCGGTGAACAGACCATGCAGGTGATACGAGCCGTCAGTTATGGGTTTCTAGGCCTGGTGTTCTTTTTCTGGGTAGGAATCAGTGCGGATCTTGCCGGCGTGGTGCAAGCTCCCACGCTTGCTATACTGTTGTATCTGGCCGGTACTCTAGGCAAACTGATTGGGGTGTTTCTGATGGTCCCGATGGGCAAACTTAATGTGCGCGAGGCCTGGACCATCGGAGTCGGCCTCGACGCTCGTCTCACCACGGAGATCATTGTGGCGCAGTTGCTCTTGGGTGCGCAACTGATTGACGCGGGTCTGTTCACCGCGCTGGTCACTGCCGCCTCTTTTACCGCACTCACTGTGCCTGTGGTGTTCAGCCTGCTGCTGCGGCGCTGGGGGGACCAATTAAGGGCGCTGCCAACGGCGAGGGAGTAAACTCCTATGGGCGAGGAGCAAAAAAGTTCCCTGAACATCTCGAATGCCGGTGTGCCGACCTGGCATGCCCTGGATGTGAAGGCGGTCATCGAGAGGATCCAGACCGACCCCCATTCCGGGTTGAGCACTGCGGAAGCTGCGCGCCGGTTGGAACAGTACGGGCCCAACACCTTGAAGACCGTGGGTAAGGTTCCCTGGTATGTGGTGTTCGGCCGCCAGTTTCTCAGCGGACTGATCGTCATCCTGGTGGTGGCGGCGGCCATTGCGATGGCCATTGGCGAGGTGACCGATGCCATCACCATTCTGGCGATCGTCGTGCTCAACGGCATCCTCGGGTTTGTGCAGGAATGGAAAGCAGAACGCGCCATCGAGGCGTTGCAACGCATGCTGTCGCCGCACTGTACGGTGGTGCGCGGCAGCTTTGAGCAGGATATCGATGCGGCTGCGTTGGTCCCGGGCGATGTCGTACTGCTCAAGATCGGCGATCGCGTACCCGCCGACCTGCGTCTGGTCGAGGTGCTCAATCTCCGGGTTGATGAGTCTTCCCTAACGGGCGAGTCAGCACCGGTCAGCAAGAGCATTGAGCCGGCAGATCCGACTGCAATGCTTGCCGAACGATCATCCATGGCGTGGATGGGGACGGCGATCACCAACGGTCGCGCCCTTGGCGTGGCGGTCGCGACCGGAATGGCCACCGAGTTCGGGCGCATTGCGCAACTTACCCAGGCTGTGGGCGAAGAAACGACCCCACTGCAACGCAAGCTCGGGGTGCTGGGGAGACAGTTAGGGATCCTCGCCATTGGCGTCTCAATACTGGTGGGGACCACCGGATGGCTGCTGGGCAAGCCGCTGCTCGAGATGTTTCTGACCGGTGTCGCACTGGCGGTAGCAGTAGTCCCTGAGGGGTTACCGGCGGTGGTCACGATTACCCTGGCGGTGGGTATTCGCGCCATGGTCCGGCGCCGCGCTCTTCTGCGCCGCCTGCCGGCGGCTGAGACGCTCGGCGCGGCGACAGTGATCTGCACCGACAAGACGGGCACGCTTACCCAGAACGAGATGACCGTGCAGCGTGTCTGGCTCCCATCGGGCGAGATTGAGGTGACAGGGGTTGGATATGCTCCCACAGGCCACTTTGGGATCGACGGGCACAAGATGGACCACTCCAGTCGTCGCGATTTGATGGCCCTCCTCGAAACGGGGCTGCGCTGTAATCACGCGCGTCTGTATCAAGATACCGATGGTTGGCAGAAGATCGGCGAGCCGACAGAGGCAGCGCTGGTCGTGGCCGCCTGCAAGGCCGGGCTGGATCCTGTGGAGCTCTCCCACAGCGTCACCGAGTTTTCTTTCAATTCCATGCGCAAGCGCATGACCATTGTTGAGGACCGCCCGGAGGGGATGATCGCCCAGACCAAGGGTGCCCCCGAGGTTATTCTGGAGCGCTGCAGTCACATCCTCGACGGGACACAGGAACGTGAGCTCAGCGAGGCTGACCGTGTGGTTGCAGATACCGCCTACCAGTCTCTGGCCGAGCAGGGCCTGCGTACGCTTGCGCTGGCACGCCGCAGCTTGCCACCGGGCATTCCGCTGAATGCGGAGCAGGTGGAACGGGACCTCACCCTGCTCGGTGTCGTCGGCATCATCGATCCCCCACGCCCAGAGGTGCCTGACGCTATTCGATTAGCCTACACCGCAGGCATACAGGTCATCATGATCACCGGCGATGCCCCAGCCACTGCGCTGTCCATCGCCCGGCGCATCCGCATGCGCGCGCAACGAGCCATCAGTGGCAGGGAACTCGACAGCATGGACGATGCCGCGCTGCGCGCTGCCCTGGCAGAGGATGCGGTGTTCGCGCGCACCACGCCCGAGCACAAGCTGCGCATTGTCAGCCTCCTTCAGGAGGCGGGGCAGGTCGCTGGCATGACCGGCGACGGGGTCAACGATGCCCCGGCCTTGAAGAAGGCAGACATCGGCATCGCCATGGGCCTGCGCGGTACCGATGTGGCGAAGGGTGCATCAGATATGATCCTTACCGATGACAATTTTGCCTCCATCATTGGCGCGGTCGAAGAAGGCCGACGCCAGTATGACAACATCCAAAAATTCGTCCGGTATCTGCTCTCTTCCAATACTGCTGAGGTGATAGCCATCTTTGTCAACATCGTGCTGGGCGGTCCGCTCATCCTGCTGCCGGTGCAGATTCTCTGGATGAACCTGGTGACCGATGGGATGACCGCTGTGGCGTTGGGCGTTGAGCCAGTGGAAAAAGGGATCATGCACCGTCCTCCACGCCCGCCGCGCGAACCAATCCTGGACCGCCTTGGTATCATGATGATCCTGCTGCTCGGGGGTTACATGGGGGCTGGCACGTTGTGGCTGTTCCACCACTACCTGGCCAGTGGCCAGGAAAATGCCGTGGCCCTGGCGCAGACTGTGGCCTTCACCGGGCTGATCCTGCTGGAAAAGATGAACGTATTTAACTTCCGCTCCCTGCGCGAGCCGCTGGCAGCGGTCGGCTTCTTCTCCAATCCCTGGTTGCTCCTCGCCTGGACGACCACCGTCGGCCTGCAAGTGTGCGCCGTTTATGTCCCCTTCCTGCAACAGGCCTTACACACCGTTCCGCTGGGCTGGGCCGACTGGGGCCTGATGCTTGTCGTCGCCGCCCCTGTTTTTGTCATTACTGAAACGGTCAAGTGGTACCGCCGACGCTGGAACACGCTTAACAAGGAAGTGGTGCCTGACGCATACGCGAGGCGCGGGCCGTAACGGGAGGATTTTCCCGGCTTGATAGCAACGATTTTGTCGTAAAATGAGCCGATGGCTCGATTAGGCATTGCACAAAGGAAACATATGGGCCGGACCATCCTGTTGACCGACGCCGTCCCGGAAGGAGTTGGTTGATGGACGCGAGCAAGAGAATTCTGATTGCCATGGATGATTCAGACGCTTCGAACCGGGCAGTTGTCTATACGGCACGGATGATCGGTGGAAAGAAGGGCTTCCGGATCCGCCTGTTTCACGTGCTCGCGCCTCTGCCCCCTAAGCTGATGGAGTTTGAATCAGCCCAGGAGCCCAAGCGAGATCGGAGGGGAGACGCAAAACGCGAAGAGGCCCATGCTCAATGGATTGCCCAGGGTAAGAAGGCGGCGCAGCCGGTGTTTGCCAGGGCAAAATCAATCCTTCGCAAGGCCCGGATCCCCGCCCACGCAGTCGAGACGGAGCTTTTCACGCCGGGCACGGATCAAGACCTGGCGACCCACATTTTGGAGGGGGCACGGGTGAGCCAGTGCAACACAATCGTAGTCGGGCGAGCGTCATTTTTCGGCCTGAGGGAAATTCTCCAACAGCATGCGCATGTGGCAGACGAACTGATTCGAAAGGCTCAGGGACTCAGCGTGTGGGTCGTTGAGTAGGCAATTTTGTCCGGCGTCAGAAGGCGATGAATATCCTGACGCTGACCATCTGATTGCTGGCCGGAAAGATGTGATGGTTAAGATCGTCGAGAAATCCATTTCTTTCAGGATCCCCCTGGAGGAGGACTGCCCCATCCTCCTGGCCCAGGTCCCAAACATAATCAGGCACCACCACTTCCTCTATCAAGTGGCGGATCCCGACCGGAAGTGGGCAATGGTGAGGCCGATCCTGGAGATGGTGGCCGCGGGTGAGAGTGGCTTCAACAGAGCGAGGTTCGTGGTCTTCCCCGAGGCCTCGATCCCATTCCGTTACAAGGACGAGATCTTACAGCTCATCGAAAGCCGTTTTCCCCCCAACACCGTTGTCATCTTCGGATTCGAGCATATCCTCTTTAGCCAGTACTGTCAGCTGCTGAACGAATACCTCGCATTCAACGAGGAGGCCTGCGAGCTAGTCTGTAAAGAACGGGAGTCCGGTGAGGAGGACCAGCCGGTCAACTGTTGCATGATCGCCGTCAAGGATGATTCGGGGCGGCTTCAATGCTACGTCGAGGCCAAGACACATCCATTCATCGGCGAGGAGTTTTTGGATCAACCACACGACCTCTACAAAGGGCGGCACCTCTACCTCTTCCGCTCCAGTCTCTCCCCGTTGAACTTCATGGCCTTGATTTGCCTCGACTACATCTACCGGGACCGGCATGGCTCGAATGCCATCGCCATCATTCGAAAGGCCAACGAGATCTTCTACAAAGAGAGACAGCAGCTGGACTTCCTCTTCGTCATCCAATCAAACCCGAAGCCGGAGCACAGGGTCTTTGTTGACACGACCGTCGGCTTTTACGGCGAGCACCTCATCTTCGCCCCGGGCGTGAAATATGGGGCCACACTGTTCCTGAACTCCTCGGGGGAGACTTTGATCGAGGGGGTGACCTCGGGAACCTTCGGCTATAGCAGCATCGTCGTCCACAAAGACCGGCGTCTACCTTTGACGGCCGTGGCGGAGTACTCCACAGACGACCTCAACGGGGGCCCCGTCTCAAGGCTTCGCTTCGGCGCAGAGACCCGCCTTTACTTTGTCGAGCTGGCACTCTTTCACTCGCGAGACCCCCGCACCACGCGCACCCCCCTCAAGATCCTGGGCATTTTTTGTTGGGAGGAGGAGAAGTGGCGAAAGCTGCAAGGGGAAGAGATCATCTCTGGCATGGGGGCAACGCTAGAGGAGGAACCCTAGGCAAAGCCATCCGGCCCCTAGTCTCCAGTTCATCCTTGACCTCACTGAGGCGGTTGCGCTTCCCCTTTAGTGATGGATTCCCTGGCCAGGTAAGCGTCGCCACAGTTGTTTTCCACCAACAATAGCTCCACCAGTTAGCCGTTCGCGCCCCCGGTCATGCGAGGTGGGGCAGTTCGAAGCCGGAGTGTAGGGCGCTTATAGGAGGAATGAGGCCGTGATCTTTGCCTTTCCGGTGGTTGAATTCGTCGATGTGGCGGATAGGCTTCCTCGCCTCCATCCGGGCCTTCTTGCATCCGCGATCTTCGTAGCTGTGTTGGTGCTCGTGGTTGTCATGGCATACCGTTGCACGGCCCCTCGGTATCCCACGTCACGATGAGGGCTTGAATCTTTCCGCAGCATGCTGCATGTCCTTGCCATGAGATCATCACAAGTGGCTTCACCATAAAGAGTTCCGCGCCGCGCTTTCCTTTATGCATGCGATAGAGGCGTGGTGATGTCCTACTATGAATCATTGCGTGTGGGTGTGACGCATCAAATTAGGGGCATGGGACTCAATTGTCCCATTGAGGAAAGAAGGCCCCACCAGTTTTCCAGTTTCCGATCATGGAAAAACAAGACGTTGGACAGGGTGGATCATCTGGGGCAGGACACTGGTGCCCCTGCTCCTCCACCGGATTGGTACACGTCCCTTTTAGAAACTGAAACTTATGCTCGGTTGTGTCATTGGAACGGTCGTTGCTGAGTCCCTACGATATTTTGTTCGGGGTATGGGAGTAATGCTGCCCAATGCCCGCGCACAGCGGATCGAAAACCACTTTGCCAAAAGGTGCTCGACAGCCAGAGAGACAGGGGGTAGGCTCTAGCTAGGCTGGCCGAGGGTCACAGGGTGGCCCATGTCGTTGCTACCATCAGCAGTATCGATTGCGTCATGGAGGAGGCAGATCGGTAGCGTGGCGCACGGTGGGACAAGCGGGATCAGCCTCCACGTCCGGGGGCTCAGCAAAGCGTTTCGGGGGACGTGGGCCCTGCGGGGCCTCGACCTGGATCTAGGGCCCGGCGAGACGCTGGTCCTCTTCGGCCCGAACGGCTCGGGAAAAACGACCCTCCTCAAGATCCTGTCGACGCTGCTCAGGCCGACGCGAGGGACGGGAACGCTGGGTGGGGCGGATCTGGTGCGGGAGCGCGAGAAGGTGCGGCGGCGTATCGGACTGCTGTCGCATGGAAGCTTTCTCTACGAAGACCTGACGCCCCGGGAGAATCTCGTCTTTGGCGCGGCCATGCGCGGTGGTCGGCCGGCCGACGGGACCATTGCGGCGGCGATCGAGCGGGTGGGGCTGGAGGCGGTGGCGGATGAGCGGGTGCAGACGCTCTCGAGTGGGATGAAGCGGCGGGTGACCCTGGCCCGGTTGCTGCTGAACACGGCAGACCTGTGGCTCTTGGACGAGCCCTACACGAATCTGGACCGGGAGGCGACGAAGGTGCTCGAAGAGGTATTACAAGAGCACCAGGAACAGGGGGGCATGGCGGTGATGGCGACCCACAACTTCCTGGACGGCTTCAAACTGGCGACGCGCCTGGGGATCCTGGCGCGGGGCCGACTGATTCTGGACGAGCCGCGCGAGAGTATGACGTTTCCGGCATTTCAGGAGCTGTACACCTTGCGGGCGGAGGGGGGAGGGCGGTGAGCTTTCTGGCGCTCACGGGGCAGATCCTACGCAAAGATTTTCGCATCGAGGTGCGGAGCCGCGAGGGGGTGAACACGCTCCTCTTTTTCAGCACGCTGCTCGTCTTCCTGTTTCGGTTTGCCATCGGTTCCACCGAAACGCAGGTCCGCGAGGCGGCACCGGGGCTCCTCTGGTTGGCCTTCATTCTGACCGGGCTGTGGGGGATGGCCCGCACCTTCCAGGTCGAACGAGAAAATGACTGCCTCGAGTTTCTCCGGCTCGCCCCTGGGGATCTGGGAGGGCTCTATCTGGGGAAGCTCATCGTGGGATGCTGTCTGATGTGGGCAACCGAGCTGGCGATCCTGGCCATGTTCGGACTCTTCTTTCATCTTGATATGTGGCCGGTCATCGGTTCCCTGATCCCGGTCCTGATCTTGGGGACGGTCGGCTTTGTGGCGATCGGGACCCTCTTTGCCGCGATCACCGCGAACTTGAAGGCCCGCGAGGTGATGTTGCCCTTGCTCCTCTTTCCGCTGATGGTTCCCATCCTTCTAGCGGCAAGCCGCCTGACCGACCTTGGCCTGGCTGGAGACAGCCTGTGGGCAGAAGCGCATTGGCTTCGCCTGTTGATCGGTTTTGATGTGGTCTTTGTTGTGCTCGGCTATCTGACCTTTCCCTTTGTCATGGAGGACTGAGCATGGATCGGCTGGCAAGGATCCTTGGGGTGGGTGCCGGAGTACTCTTGGCGATCGGCCTCTGGATGGGGCTGGTTCAGGCCCCTCCGGACGCTGTACAAGGGGATGTGCAGCGGATCATGTACATCCATGTGCCGAGCATCTTGACGGCCTACCTGGCCTTCACGGTGGTGCTCGTGGCCAGCATCGCTTACCTCTTGCGGGGCAGCCGGGGCTGGGATCGGCTCGCGCATGCGTCGGCTGAGGTGGGCGTGGTGTTCACCGGGATCACGTTAGCCACGGGGTCCATCTGGGGCAAGCCGACCTGGGGGGTATGGTGGACCTGGGATGCACGTCTGACCGGGACGGCGGTGCTCTTCCTTATCTATGTCGGATACTTGATGCTGCGCTCCGTGGTGGACGACCGGGACCGGGCGGGCCGGTATGCGGCGGTGGTGGGGATCTTGGGCTTCTTTGATATAATCTTCACGCACATGGCGGTAAAGTGGTTTCGGACGCTGCACCAGGCCTCAACGTTAGAGAAGGGGGCGATCGATCCGGCACTGTATCTGCCGCTGATGGTGAACCTGGGGGCGTTCGTCACGTTGTACATCTACTTCCTGTTACGGCGAGTGCGGCTGGGGACGTTGGAAGAGGCGGTGGAAGCGGAGGTCTTGGGAGGCTAAAATGGGACCCTGGGGGTACATTGGGTTGGCATACGGGATTGCGGCGGTCGCCCTGGGTGGGTACCGATGCAGCTTGGGGGTGCGGCTGCGGCGGTGGCGGGCCCGCCTGGACCGGGCCGCGGCAGGCCGGGCAGAGGATGTGCCATGAGTGGGCGGACCCGACGGCTGCTGATTGGTGGTTTGATCATTGGGGGAGTGCTGGGCTACCTAATCTGGACGGGGACCGAGCAGGCCTTGGTCTACTTTTACACGCCGAGCGAACTCCAGGCGCATGCGGCGGCGCGCGGAGTCCAGCGGATCCGGCTGGGGGGGATGGTGGTCGAGGGGTCGCTGGTACACGCGCCCGAGACATTGAGCTACAAATTTCAATTGACGGACGGGGGAGCGAAGGTCCCGGTGCGGTTCACGGGAATTCCGCCGGATCTGTTCAAGGAAGGGACCGGGGCCATCGTAGAGGGCCAGATGGGGGCTGACGGGGTGTTTGCCGCAGACCTGATCATGGCCAAGCACAGTGAAGAGTACCGGCCGCCCGCGGAAGATCAGCCCTCGCCGAAGGAACTGTATCGGTCGCTTATCAAGAAGAAGTAAAGGAGTTCAGGGTCCAGAGTTCACAGTAGATAAATTTCGAATTTCGAATTGCGAAATTGTTCGGTCATCGGTCATCGGTTATCGAGCTCTAAGCTCTCAACTCTCGACACTCAACTCTGACTTCGGTCATCGGTCGTCAGTAATCGGTCATCGAGGAGAACGGGTGCAGTGACAGCGCAGCTTGGAAACATTGCCCTCTGGATAGGACTCGCGCTTGCGCTCTATGGGGTGTTGGCGGCGGTCCTGGGCCATCGGCGGCAGAGCGGTGTCCTCCTCGAGTCCGGCTATAGCGCCGTCCTGGCGCACTGCGCCTTGGTGACCATTGCCCTGCTCAGCCTGGAGTATGCCCTGATCACCTCCGACTTCAGCATTGAGTATGTGGCGTTTAACAGCAGCGAGAATTACTCGATCGGGTACAAGATCGCCGGCCTCTGGGGAGCTTTGGAAGGCTCACTGTTGCTCTGGGCCTGGATGCAGGCCGTGTTAGCCGCACAGGTGGTCCTCATGTACCGGCGGAAACACCGGGATTTCATACCGTACGTGAGTGCCGTCCTGATGGGCATCTCCGCCTTCTTCCTCCTGGTGCTGCTGATCCCGGCGAATCCCTTTGAACAACACTTCCCCGTGCCTCTCGAAGGACGGGGTCTGAATCCTCTCTTGGAAGATACCAGCATGCTGATCCATCCCCTCTTGCTCTATTCGGGCTATGTCGGCTTTACCGTCCCGTACGCCTTTGCTATGGCCGCCTTGATTACCGGTCGGCTCACAGAGGAGTGGCTTTATATCACGCGGCGTTGGGCGGTCACCGCGTGGGTGTTCCTGACCAGCGGGATCATTTACGGCGGCTGGTGGTCCTACCATGTGCTCGGATGGGGAGGGTATTGGGCTTGGGACCCGGTGGAGAATGCGTCCTTCATGCCCTGGCTGGTCGGGACCGCTTACATTCATTCAGTGATGACCCAGGAGAAGCGCGGGATGCTCAAGGTCTGGAACCTGACCCTCATCACGCTCACCTTCGCGCTGGTCATTTTCGGCACGTTTCTGACCCGTAGCGGGATCCTCAATTCGGTGCATGCCTTCACCCAGGGGGCTGTTGGCTATTTCTTTCTGGCCTTTCTTGCTGTGATCCTCCTTTCCACCGTGACCCTGCTCACCTATCGCGCTGATCAGCTCAGAACCGAAGGGACCGTGGACTCGTTCCTCTCCCGCGAGAGTGCCTTCCTGTTCAATAATCTCCTCCTGATCACCTTCTGCTTTACCGTCTTTCTAGGGACGATCTTTCCCCTCCTGGCCGAGGCCATTCGCGGGGTTAAAGTGAGCGTGGGTGAGCCCTACTTCAACTATGTGGCCGCCCCCATCGCGTTAGGGCTCCTTTTTCTGATGGGGGTGGGGCCGGTGATTCCCTGGCGAGGGGGGTCATGGGGCAGTTTGCGGCGTAATCTGTTGGGTCCGGGTATTGTGGGGCTTGCCGCCGGATGTGTAACATTCGTTTTTGGTATTCGAGGCCCGTGGGTCGTGGCGACCTACGCGCTGGCCGTGTTTGTCTCGGCCATCGTGGTCCAGGAGTACTACAGGGGAATCCGGGCCAGAAGGAAGACCGCAGGCGAGGGGCCGCTCCAGGCCCTGGGGCAACTCTTTATCCGAAACCGGCGCCGGTACGGGGGATTCATCATCCATTTGGGAGTCGCATTGTTGGCCGTCGGGATCGCCTCTTCGTCCGCCTTCCAAAGGGAAGAGGAAAAGATGCTCAAAAGGGGGGAAGTGCTCGAGGCAGGCAGCTACCAGGTCCGCTTCGATCGGCTCACCGGGAGCGAGGGGCCGACCCATGTCAAGGTGCACGGGGTTTTTACCATCTTCAACGACAACCACGAGGTGGGACAGATGACACCTGCCCTGCGGTTTTATGAAAAACGGCAGGAGCCCATCGCCGAAGTGGACTACTGGATCGGCTTTCAGGAGGATCTCTACGTAATCCTCGGGAGCTTCGATCGGGAAGGGGGTTGGGCCGTGGTCAAGGTCTTGGTCAACCCCATGGTCTCGTGGATCTGGATAGGCGGGGCGGTCATGGTGCTCGGAACGCTGATCGCCATGTTGCCCAGCCGACTCCTTTCCGCGAGATCAGCGGGGGAGAAGCCATGAAAAAGGTCTTGATTCCGCTGTCGGTCGTCCCCATTTTGCTTCTTCTGGCCTACGGATTCTGGACCGATCCCAGGTTCGTCCCCTCCCCCTTGATCGAGAAGCCGGCGCCACTATTTGCCCTGAGCCTCTTCGATGGTGAGCCTCTGAGCTTGGACGGGCTGCGGGGGAAGGTGGTGGTCGTGAACTTTTGGGCCTCGTGGTGTTTTCCGGCGTGCTACGAAGAGGCCCCTGTCCTGGAGGGGGCCTGGCGCACCTACAAGGACAGAGATGTCGTGGTCGTCGGGGTCAACGTCCAGGATACGGAGAAGGCGGCCC
>Ga0255058_10000236_pt1 | contig 32837 bp, 28 predicted proteins | sample Cases_109_9_MG_FD_188637 | JGI IMG/M metagenome (GOLD analysis project Ga0255058, IMG submission 188637) | Seawater microbial communities from Amundsen Gulf, Northwest Territories, Canada - Cases_109_9 | ecosystem: Environmental > Aquatic > Marine > Gulf | place: Canada: Northwest Territories... | reverse complement strand
AAAGAGACGGATAAATCCGTCTCCACCTAGGGCTCGCTTAAAAATAACTTGATTTTTTTCAACACAGCTCAGGCCATCTTTGTCCGATCTGAAATATGTGCTCTGAAAATACCAATTTAATTTTGTGCGAGCCTTTCATGTAATATAGAAAGGAGGAAAGAAAAATGTTAGATATTAAGGGCTCGGTGGCGGTTATTACCGGAGGAGGCAGCGGAATCGGCGAAAGCGTGGCAAAGTACTGGGTAAAGAATGGGGGAAGGGTAGTCCTTGGTGATATTGCTGAGGACAGCCTGTCCCGGGTCGAAAAAGAGATTCAGGGGATGGGCGGTGAAGTCGCCACTTTGGTTTGTGATGTTACCAAAGAAAATGATAATGCCGATTTGGCCGCACTGGCCATTGAGAAATTTGATGCCATCAACCTCGTGCTTCCCTGTGCAGGGATTATCAAGGATGGGCTTTTTTTGGCTCCGGATCGAGAAACCGGCAAGATTAAAGGCAAAATGAGTCTGGAACAGTTTCAATCGGTTCTTGATATCAATTTGACCGGCGTTTTTCTCACCATCCGTGAGTGTGGAGAGCAGATGATCAATCATGATTGTAAAGGGTTAATCTGCCTTATCTCCTCCACAGGTTCCCTGGGAACCGCCGGTCAGCTTAATTATTCGTCGACCAAAGCCGCCATGTCGGTGATGCCCAAAGTAATCGGCGCCGAATTTTTCCGTAAAAAAGTGGCCCATAGGATACGCTGTGTAGCGATTGCGCCGGGCTATGTGGGAACCGAACTGGTGAAAGGGATGAATCAAAAAGCGCTGGAAAAAATTATTGAGAATGTCCCGATAAATCGACTTGTGGAACCCGAAGAAGTCGCCTCTTTGATTGGTGAAATGTATCGAAACGAGGCGATAAACGGAGAGGTATATTTTATCCACGGGGGGCTTCGCCTGGGTTCCAAAGGATAGCAGGGCAAATTGAAAATTTGCAGGAAAATGAATGTGGAAGTGTTTTTCCAAATGGCAATATAGCGTTCAAATCGGGTTTTAAAATGGGTTTTAGCAACCATTATGGTAAGAGTTGAAAAAATAGACTCACGGATCTGGGCTATCATTCTGTCCGATATGAGAACGAGCTGGTTGGTCTGGGATAAAAAGAAAATTCTGATAGATACCGGGCTTCCGGCGGATGCGCCTCATCTGTTTTCCGGACTTGAAAAGTTGTCTTTAACTCCCAAAGACATCGACTTTTTGGCTCTTACCCATATACATATCGACCATGCGGGCAGCGCAGGACATTTAGCAAAAGAGAATCCCGGCCTGAAAATATTTGTTCATGAAAAAGGCGCCGAACATCTAATACATCCGATTAGACTGATGGATAGTGTCAAAAGAGCATACGGCGATAAATTTTCTGCTGTTGGAACCATGTTGAAAATATCCTCCCCCCAGCGGGTTATCCCTGTGACGACAGGGGATCATATTGATCTGGGGGATTCCAAGCTCAAGGTCTATGATACACCGGGACATGCCCGACACCATGTTGTCTATTTTGACAAGACGTCTGATTCGGTTTTTTCAGGCGATGCCCTGGGGAGTAGATATCCGGGTTTGCCAAGTTTTGTACTTTCGCCCCCTCCTGATTACGATAAAGAACTTGCCCGGCAATCGATCGATTTAATCCATGGCTTGCATCCGAAAAAAATTAATTTCACCCATTGTGGACAATACGATCTCGATGGACAATCTGATTTTTATGAGAAATTGAAAGCCAAACACGATTCATGGATTAACCATGTGTTGGAGATTCTCAATGAACGGCAGGATATGAGCCATTCGGAAATTTTCGATAAATTTGTCGCAAAAGTGCCCGACCTTAAACATTATCCTGCTCAATTTTTTTCTTTTAATTTGAGTCTAAAAGGCATCTTAAACTATCTAAAGCGGCTGGGTCAGATATAAGGAATCATATGTTTTTTCAACAAGTTGAAGTGGGTGATCAATCTGTTTTCGCGTATCTTATCGGTGATCTGAACGTGGGTGAGGCCGGAGTGGTGGATCCAGCCGATGATGTGGATAAACTGATTGATATGGCTAAAAATAATCAGTTAGAGATTAAATTTATCCTCAATACCCATGGCCATGTGGACCATGTCATGGGAAATGCCGAAATGAAGGAAAAAACCGGGGCCAGGATCGTTATTCATGAAGCGGAAGCCGAGTATTTAGAAAAAATCGGAGATTTCTGGCTCAATATGTTTAATGCGCGGAAATCTCCGCCTGCAGACATGATTTTGCAGGACGGTAATATATTTCGTATCGGTGAAATTGAATGGGATGTGTTCCACACCCCCGGGCATACGCCAGGGGGTGTATGTCTTTATAATTCAGGCCATGGCCTCTGTTTAACAGGGGACACATTGTTTGTCGGCTCGGTTGGGCGAACCGACGGTCCCAAGGCATCATGGGCGCAGCTTCTAAATTCCATTCAAACCAAACTGATGATTTTGCCCGATGAGACCAAGATTTTTCCTGGACATAATTACGGCATGTCTCCAACCTCAACCATCGGACATGAACGTGTGGCCAATCCCTTTTTGAACGGAACATTCAGTGCTGAAATGTTCTGATTTTGCTTGCCTTGTTTCTTCCCGGGTTGTTTCCTTTTTTAGCAGAACAAAGCGCTACTTTTTTTAAGGAGTACAGCAGTATGCAAACCATTAAAAACAGTCTATTGAATCTCATCATGCACCCTGAAAGCGTGGCGGTTATTGGCGCTTCGAACAACATGCTTAATATGGGAACCTCACTTTTGAACAATCTGCTTTCCTTCGGTTTCAAAGGAAACATCTATCCTGTGCATCCAAAATCAGGAGAAGTGTTGGGCCTTAAAGCATATCGGAATGTGTTGGAAATCCCTGCCATACCGGATCTCGCCCTTGTAGTCGTGCCGACCCGGATCGTTGCTCAAGTGATGCGAGAGTGCGGAGAAAAAGGAATCCGACGCGCCATCATTGTATCCGGTGGATTCAGGGAATCCGGTGAAGAGGGACGACGTCTGGAAGAAGAGTTGCTCAGAGTTACAAAACAATTCGGGATCCGATTCATCGGACCCAACTGCATCGGAGTCGTAAATCCTGCCCATCGGTTCAATACCACGTTTTTTCATTACGATGCTTCGATGAAGGGCTTTATCGGTATGGTGTCGCAAAGCGGCAGTTTTATTACCCAGATGTTCTATCATTTGAACAAGTTTGGATTGGGATTCAGCCAGGGATTCAGTGTGGGTAATCAGACCGACATCGATATGGCGGATTGTGTGGAATACCTGGCAGAGTGTGATCGAACCAGAGTCATTGGTCTTTATATTGAAGGATTGGTGCAACCTAAAAAGTTTAGTCGCATTGCACAGGAAGTTTCCAAGCACAAGCCCATTGTGGCATTATACGTGGGTGGCACCGAAGCAGGCAGCCGGGCCGGTTTCTCCCATACCGGCGCCCTCTCAGGGGCCGATAGAATCTATGAAGGTTTTTTTCGACAGTGCGGAATCATCCGGGCCCGCAGCATTGAAGAGCTTTTTGACTTTTGCTGGACCCTGGGCACCCAACCGTTGATGCATGATAATCGAGTGGCAGTCTTCACGAACTCGGGGGGACCAGGCGCTTGTGCAGCTGACGCCGCGAACAGGGCCGGCCTTCGGGTGCCTCTTTTATCTGCAAAAACCCAAGAAAAAATCCGAGAAGCGGTTCCCCATACCGGCTCCTTAAATAATCCCATCGACCTCACATACACCCGAAACTATGAGGACATTTACGATCTTATTCCGCGCACACTTCTTGAAGATCAAGGTTTTGACGGTATTTTGATGTACTTTCTTCCAACTTCGGATTATTTTAAACGACTTTTGAACAAGGCTGAATCCCCCTTTTTTCATACCGTTGAAGATTTTGAACAATACATGCTGGATCTTTTTATTCGCTTTACGAAGCTGGTTAAATCTTACCAAAAGCCCTTCCTGGGCTCGTCCTTTTTATTGAGAAGCGAACGACTCACTCGGGAGTTGGAAGATCTTGGGATTCCGATTCTGCCCAGCCCCGAACGATCGGCAAACGCCATGGGTGCTTTGTATCGCTACTCTTTAATGCGTAAATTGATGATCGAGGAAAGCTGAATCAAATTTCAAATCCGATTCAATGATTGAAAATTGTTTCGAAATCGCGGCATAAGGACTTAAATTTTTTTAGCATTGCCGGCTTTACGCCTGATCATCCGCTTCACCTTGTATTCCATTATTGTTTCGTTCGTTTGGTTAATCACCCGATGAAGAAATGTGATGATGCCTCGATTCGCTTTTTTAGTCTCCCTTTTTTCAATGACTTCTATTTCGACGGAAATGGTATCCCCGATAAATAATGGTTTTAAAACCGCTAATTCCATTCCCAAAAAGGCCATCCCGGTGTGATTGAGAATACCAGTAAGCAAGGTTAAGCCTTCTGCAAATGAGAATGCCAAAGCGCCTGGCGCAATCCGCCGTTTATAGGGCGACTCTTTCTCCACGTACACCTGATCCATAAAAAGAGGCTCGAAAAAACCGCATTGGGTCGAAAAGTTTATCAGGTCTGTTTCGGTTATCGTTCTTTTAGATGAATGATATGTTTTATCCGGTATAAAATCCTCATAATACAATCCTTCTATCAAAACTATCCCCTCCTTTCTTTTTTCAGAATTTGATCAGCAACAATGTTTTTCATAATTTCCGGGGTCCCACCGGCGATTTCCAGGGCCTTTGCATCACGTAACCAGCGTTCAAACGGTTTATCCCGATAACAGCCATGGCTTCCGGTTATTCTGATAGCCGCCATTATGGTTTCAACGGCCACTTCGCCACAGAAAAGCTTGGCCATTGAGGCGGTGGCGGAAGAATCACCTCCAGTTTCATCAAGCGTTGCCCCTTTATTCCGTAAAAGTTCCGCCGCTTCCAATTGAGTATACAATTCGGCAACTATCCAGCGGATTCCCTGAAAATCGGCAACATTTTGATCCCCTACTTTACGCGTTCCGGCAAAATTCAGGGCTTCTTCTATAGCGGCTTTGGCCATTCCGAGAAATACGCTGGCGTTTCCCAAACGGCTGAAATTGAAGGTATTGATAAAAATCGACAATCCCTCACCTTCTTGACCCAGGATATTTTTTTTGGGGATAGGGCTTTCCTTTAATTCAAATTCGTAAATCGGAGAAGCCCTAAGCCCAATTGGATCGAGCTTACGTTTGATTTTAAACCCCGACGTCCCCTTCTCGAGTAAAAAAATAGTCAAGCCACGTTCGGTTCGGGCCAGTAGATTCAGGATATCGGCCTCCGCAGCATCATTGATGTGGCTTTTAACGCCGTTCAAAATGTAATTGTCTTTTGTTTTCCTGGCAAAGGTCTTGATTTTGGCAAAGCTGGAGCCGGCGGCAGGTTCGGATATCGCGGTGGCGGCATGAAGTTTGCCGCTCGCCAGGCCTGGCAAAAATCGGTTTTTTTGTACCTGGGTCCCATGGTTCATTATCATTTTCTGTGTCTGAAATATGCCATTGTGATGATAGCCGGCGCTCAATCTGCCTAATTCTTCACTTAATAAACAGTATTCCATGGTTCCCAGAGCCAACCCGCCAAATTCCTGCGGTACAATTACGCCCAGAAATCCTTGCTCACCGAATTTAAGAAAAGCTTCTTTGGCAAATATCGATCGGCGATCATATTCTGCAACTTTTGGCGCCATTTCCTTTTCAATAAATTCTCTGGCCTTTTGCTGGAATTGAAGCTGTTTTTGATTGTATGAGAAATCCATTCATCCCTCCTGGTCCGGACAGACTAGAAATTCACGACGCAAATTTAATGATTGATTAACTAGAATTGGCTGAGCTCCCACAGGCAGCCATACATCTTATTCGGGGGTAAGAAAATACTTTTTGAGTCTGACCACCTGTCCAGGGGTTCAATGCCAAAATGCTCCAGATGCCGGATCGATTCAGAGAGGTTACCGACTTCTAAAGCCAGGTGGTGAATTCCCTCGGGAATACCCCTTGATGAATTATTTTGAAAATCGTACAAAAGATCAAAACATGCATCTCCGACAACAAATCGATCACATGAGCAATCAAAATGCTCGTCCCTGTCGCTGCTAATCCTTCTAGCGCCCAGCTTGTGAAGAAAAAAATCACGTCCTTTTTCCGGGCTGTTTATCCCAATAGCAACGTGGTCTAAACGTTTAATCATCAGATTACGAGTTTGTTTCTGGGGTTTTCGTTGCACCAGCTGCATGCCCGTCCTGAGCGTCGATGATGGATGCAGAAAAGTAAATCGCATTCCTTTATGCATGGTTTTCCCAAAAATCCGGACCCCCTTTTCCTCCAGGTGGCGGGCTGCCTGCTCGATATCAGCCACTCCAAAAGCCAGGTGATGAAAACCTTCTCCATGTTTTTTCATGAAATCGATTAAAAACCCCTTTTCTCCCCGCGGCGCCATGAGTTCGAGTTCGTTTTTCGAGCCCAACGAAAACACAAGATTGGTATGGACACCATCGGGCGGACAGGAAAGATTCATAACTAGATCCAGTTGAAATGCATTGGAAAAAAATTCCGTTGCCTGCTCCATATCATATATCGCGAGGGCGATGTGGTCGATCTGTTTATATATTGTATCACAGTCGCTTGATTTTTCTTTTTCGTCCTTCATCCCGAAAATTCCATTTTAAACACTATTGTTTTGTTTTTGTTATATTTTTTTATTCTGTATATTCATGGTGGGTGGTTTCAGGCGATAGGTTTTGAAAGGGTAGGTTTTATGTACGTGTTGTTAGGGGCTCGCCTAAAATAGCTTAAGATTTTAGAACGAGCCCCTATTGATGGTGATGATTGTTTCATATTCGACGGTTAGACCCTGACTGATGTTACAAATCGGCAGCAGGAGTATACCGCAACAAAAATGATTACACAAGATAATCAATAATTGGAAAGGGGGAGTTATTTATAAAAAAATAACTCGTTTCTTACCACGTGCCTGTTTTACCTGCTTGGAAGTGTGCCAGGGCCGGGTAAGAGCAGGTGATAATCCCTATGATGATGATATAATATCCTGTAAATTTTCCTACCGGTGCTTTTAAGGCAAATGTCAGGAAGAAAAGGAAAAAAGCAACTCCCCAGGTTAGCCACAGAATTCCAAACTGGGGGACTTTCGGCATTTTTTTGCCTAAAATTTGGAACCACCCAAGAGCTAGGGAAAAAATGCAAATTGACATCGGCAAAGCATACCATCCCAACGTCGTAAAGTCGGCCTTAACTTCGAACCCTCTTATGATGCTCGCCCCCTCGAACGCAATCATCAGATAGGCTATAGAAAATGTAAGACAGCTCGCTCCAACTATAACCGAGACGGTCTCCCCAAATGCACTGTACAGATCTTTCGCGGCGATGTACAATGCCATTATTGTAATCAAAACGCCGCCTATAAGGTTAAAGGCAACCACACCGGCCAGATTTGATGCATGGCCAAGCAAGAACATTCCGTTAACAAACAATAGTCCGCCTACCAAATATAAAACGATGTATACCATTTTGCCCTCCTTTAGGTTTTTAACAACAAAATAGTTCTTGGTTAAAGAAAAAAAGTTTTCCCTAATGTCCTTTTTTATTAAAGGGCATAATCAGCCCCCGTCCTTTTTTATTCGCATCACCTCCTTTTAAAACATCGGTTTAGGTGTGTTGGATCAAAGTTAGTGGTGAGTATAGGAAGACGTCATTTTTTAAATCGATTAAAAAATTTTTGTTGAGAGAGCAATTATAGGTTTGGAAAAAGAGATATGGTTATAGAAAACAAAAAGGCGTAGGTACAATTAACGAATCCCCTAAATTAGGTTCGCATCAAAATACGCTGATTGCATCAGGTCGATGAAAGAGCTCTGAAATGGCGTTCGCTAAATAAATCTAATGTAGCTTACCATTGAAATACAATGATCCGTAATGAATATTTCAAACACTATTAACGTATTAAATTTAACGTTGTCAAGAAGATTTGAATAAAAATCTGCTTTGTGTTTTTTACGTTTCATCCGGTCCTGAGGGGGCATGAAAACTAATATTTACAACCGGGCAGTTTGCAGGTGGCCTTTTCTACCACCTCAATCAATACATTACCCGTGTCCTTCGGGTGCAGGAATAGCGTTTTCTCAAAGCATGGGGTGCATTGTATGCCACCGGATACATCACGAATATTTTTCTTCTTTAGTTGCTGATAAATCGTGTCGAGGTCCTCTACTTCATAACAAATATGATGAATTCCTCCCCCGCCCTTTAAAAATTTACTCAATCCGTCTTCAGGATCGGTTGGCTCCACCAATTCAATATAGGTGTTATTAAGCGGTAAAAACGCAACTTTTGCTGAAAAAACATCGACATTGAATTTTGCGTCAACTTTTAACCCAAAAACCTCCTCATAAGGTTTTTTAGCTTCATCTATATCCTTTACCACAATTCCGATGTGATGCACATCCAGATCCTGCCAATTCATAATGTTATCTCCTGATATTTACTTATTTAACGGATAGTTTCCTAATCCCCGTATCAAAGGCAGCGTCGGTTTTGTCCTACGCCGAAGACGGGCCCTAGAATGCAATTCTGGCCTAGACCGGGATATTCTTTTTGAGGACCGATTTCTCTGTTCAGAGTAAAGGGTACTGATTTTTAAAGCACAAAGCCAGAGAGTCCGTTGCTATTCGCTCGACTATGATTCAGGCTCATCTGTTTTGAAACGGTGTCTATCTGCATTCAGTATTCTGTCTTCTATTTTTTGTGACTCAGGTTCCGACGATGAACCACCCGATGGACCAAAACCCAAATTGGTTTTCAATGTGTCCCAAAATTTACCCATAATTCCCTCCTTTTTATAAGTGTTTACATCAAAATTAAAGTTTCACGCTTCGCATCCAGCAGGAGCGTTGGCTTCGCCCTTTGCCGAAGGTGAGTCTTTGTAAAATCCTAAATGTAAAAACTGATTCATAATTAATTCATAGGACCGTCAATTACAAGCTTTTTTGAATTTTTCCCCATCTTACAAGCGCGTTGGCCGCTGCGATCCATGTATGGGCGGAATTCAAAACAGGTACGCCGATTTCCTCAATGGCGCGGGACATTTTTTTCGTATAAGGACCCCCTGTTGCACCACACAGGATCGGTTTCGGGGATTTTTGGTTTATTTCTTCCAGGACTTCCACAATCCCCTCATCCAACGGCGTATCCTGGAAAACAAACCAGTTCATGATAACATGTACAGCGGGATCTTTTATCAGAGACTCCATGGCAAAAGCATAGTCGTCGGATGTGCCGGATCCGGTTACATCGACCGGATTTTTGCAAATATAAAAGTCAGGAAAATGGGATTCCATCTCCTGTATGGAGTAGGATTCGAGTTCAGCGATCCCCAAACCATAACGACCAAACATGTCAATGGCGTTTACCATCGGACCGGCGCCGTTGCTGATCATTGATATTCCTTGACCTTGGGCCGACGGCTGCATGGAGAGCGCTTTAGTGGCCGCTATGAGTTCATCGTACGAGTCGACCGTTAGAATTCCAGATTGCTTGAAGGCGCCTGAATAAACACCATAGGCTCCTCCGTATGCGCCGGTATGGGACTGGGCCGCCTCAGCTGAGCGCTTGGTCCGGCCTGATTTATACAGTACAATCGGTTTTTTATATTTAAAAATCACGTCCCGGGCCGCCCGCAGAAATTTTCGTCCATCACCCAGCCCTTCCACATAGGAGGCAATAACCTTGGTATCCGGGTCCTGAGCCAGATAGGCGATCATATCTGCTTCATCCACATCAACCCGATTGCCGTATGAAATCATTTTACTGGCCCCTGTTATTTCACATTCCTCTAGAAAACTGCAACCGTATGTGCCGCTTTGGGTAATAAAAGCGATGTTTCCCAGGGGGGGGCGGATCATTCGTTCGTAAACCTGGAAAAAGGCATCAAACCGATTCCGTGCATTAAAACATCCGATGCAGTTTGGACCAATAATTCGGATGCCGTATTTACGAGATCTTTTTTGAATTTCTTTTTCAAGAACAACCTGTTCTCCACCCAGTTCTTTCCCTCCTCCTGATATAATCAGCATGGCCGAAATGCCCAGTTGGTGACATTGATCTAAAATATCGGGTACGAGTGCTAAACCGACCACTACGACCGCCAGGTCTATCTTCCGGGGTACATCTCGAAGATTCTCATAGCTTTCAAGACCAAAAACCTTTTTCCCACCCCGGGTGATTGGGAACACCTGTCCTTCGAATTGGTGATTGATCAAACTGTCTGCGATGGCGTTACCGATTTTACCAGGTGTGGTGGAAGCGCCGATCAGCGCTACTGCTTTGGGCGCAAACAAATTGTCCATATGGGTGATATTGGGCTTTTCCTCGCTAATGCTCGGCTCCATGGCATCTTTGGAAAGGATGATTTTTGCATCGAGGGCGACCGTTTCCTGCCGGGTGAGGAGCAAAGGATTAAAATCCATTGATTTATACAAGCCGGCTGCATCGATACCCAATTGACCGATCTTAAGCAATGTTTGGATAAATGACTTCTCGTCCAAGGGAGGCTTTCCCCGAAAGCCCCGGATTAATATCTTTCCTTTTATTTCCCCGATCATTTCTTCAACATCTTTTTGGGTTACCGGTAAAACCCTGAAAGTGATATCTTCCAGCAGATCAATGAATACGCCGCCGGTGCCTAGCATAACAACAGGGCCGAAATGAGGGTCGTTCTGAAGGCCCACAATAAACTCCGCACCGCTCGGCGCCATTTTTTCCAATAAAAATCCTTCCAAATTTTCTTTTCGTTCAGAAAAGGCGTTTTGCATTTCATCGAAAGAAACCTTCAACTCTTCAGGAGACCGCAGATTTAAAACCACCCCCTTGAGTTCCGTCTTATGCAGTATTTCAGTTGAAACCGCTTTCAACACCATCGGATAACCGGCTTTTTCGGCAAATTGGATCCCTTCTTCAGATGTTTTAACTACCACCCCTTCCGGTATACGGATGCCATAGCCCTCGATGATCTGCTTCGACACATGTTCCGGAACAATTGTGGCTCCTCTTGAAATATAGGTTTTGCAAAAGTCCCTCATCGCAGCTTTTTCCATGTTGATCATCTCCTGAAGGCAAAGAAGTAGAACTTGAATTTTTATTTAAATTATATAAATTGTTTAGTACAGAAAGCAGACATTTTTGTCAAGAGAGATTGATTGTTGCCTCTGAAATGAGGCCCGGCGGGTGTTGTCGGGGTTAATTAATTTTTCCGAATTGATTAGACGATTTTATATATCTTGACATTCCTAAAATAACTATCTTATATTTACCGTTTAAATTTAAGTTTCGCACCCCATTTTACCATAGCCTCGTTTCCGTTTCCGGGGTGGGGATGCACACAGAGCTTCTTAAAATCAAAGGCGTAAAGCAAGGGGTTTAACCTATCATCATTTTAACATGGAGCTCTTTTTGCATTTGTCCTTTAATAGAAAGTAATAGAAAGTAAAAAAAACAAGAGAGGTGATTGAATGGGGACGTTGAATGCCGAGGATCAGGAATCAAAACTGAAGGTCCTGTCCGAATTTATCAAATCAGATACGGAAAAGATATATATGGTAATTGGGTCTGAGGAAGCCGGTCTATACAGAATTTTAGATGATAGCATGTCCATGGCATCCCGGCGTAAAGGGAATCTATTGTTTCGATACGAGATCTGGGAGAAAGAACATTCCAGGCATTTTCTTTACCGGTGGCTTCACGAAACTGTTTTTGGTCAAGCGTTTGTCGGTTTCGGCCCATGGAGTGATGTCGTTGGTAAACAGCCCCAATTGATGAATCAATTGCAATTATTGATTGAGCGGGACATCCGGCCCCTTGAAATCCGGTTCATGGAAGCCATACGATTTCTTTCTCGTGGACTAGATGCTGAAGAACGCATGATTCTTTCTATTGTACCCCGAACGGCCATGCATGACAAAGTGCTGGTCGATTTTTTCCAGACGGTGTTACGTTTCATGCCGATACGGGCCAAGTTGCTGATCTTCCAGGATCAGGAGGATGTTTTAGCAAAGCAATCGGACTTTTCACCTTCTAATCGTATAGTACTTGATGGTGTCTTTGATAAACAGACAGCCAAGATTAAGGAGCAATATACTTCTTGTTGCCAGGCCGATGACCTTTCTGGACAACTGATTCAGATGCTGGCCCATATGGTCCATCCGGTCGACCTGGAATTGCTCTCGGAGATAACCGGAAAGCCCAAAGATCGGCTGATGAAAGCTTTAAAATCATCAGATTTGGAAGATTTGCTGGAGCAAGATTCTGAAGGCTGTTTTCGACTATCGTATCCACGTACGTTTTCTGTGACAGGGGCCGGGTCCGGAGATTTTGTTCACAGCGATAAACAGGCGGTGGAGTATTTAAAAAAGCGACTTTCGGATGAATCCGATCATTATCCAGATGCGTTATACCATTCTCTAGGGTTGTTTCGTACCGAAGACCCTGAGTTTAATGCATCCCACGTCCTAGCCGCGTATCAAACAAAATTGAATATGGGAGGCAGTGATATTTGTGAGCAGGAACTGGATCGCGCGCTGAATTTGATCGGTAACGAACAAGACCAGCTTCGAACACGGCTTCTCATGACCCTTGGAGAGATTCGTGAGTCCCGCAATCGCCACCGTGAAGCTTTGGAACCAATAGATAAAGCTATTGAGCTGCTAAGAAAATCAGATAATCTATCCGACCTTCAACATGCATTCGTACTGAAAGGGCAGGCGGCCTTTTCTGTTCGAGAGATCGATATTGCGAAGACAGCGATGGAGGAATCCTTAAGCTTGGCTCGAAAAATGGAAAAAACGGAGCTGATAGCCGATGTGTTAAGCCAGTTGGCATATATTTATTTTTCGTCCAAGCAACTTCAAAAAGCCGAAAACTTGTATCGGGAATCGTTGGGTTTGTTCCAAAAGTTATCCAAAAAGAACAAAGAAGTGGGTCGGAGAGGCGAAGCTGCCCAATGGGCGAATCTGGGGCATACCGCCTATGGAAGTGGCGACTTTAAAAAAGCGGAAGAATTCCATTTAAAAGCCCAGGAAATATATGAAGCACTGGCAGACCTTAAATCGCGAGCCAACCAGTCGGGATACCTCGGTCATGTCTATTTTGCGGCAAAGAATTTTGAGAAGGCCATTAAAGCTTACGAGCAGGCGGCACAATTGGAAGAGGAGATGGGTGAACCGCTAAAAGCTGCCCAGCGCCATGCAAGTGTCGGCCACACCTTTTACGCTCAACGAAAAGTAGATTTGGCGGTACGTTCGTTTCAAAATTCTTTAGAGAAGCATCGAGAATTGGGCAACCCGGAAGGCGAAGCTGCCCAACTATCGAATCTGGGCCTTGTAAAAGGGGATATGGGGGAATCAGATGAGGCGGTTGGATTTTTTGAGCAAGCCGCTCATATTTATCGAGAATTGAGGGATGAAGTCAACGAAGTGACACAGATCATCCGAATGGGGCATGTTCGGCGTGCCCAAAAACAATATGATGAGGCGGTTAAATTTTATCAAGACGCATTGAGCCGATTCCAAAAGCTCAAATATCTGACCGGAGAGGGAGATTTGGAGCTCGATTTGGGTCAGCTGTATTCCGAAAAAAAAGAATGGGGCAAATCGCTGGGGTGCTTTAATCGCGCATTAAAAGTTTTTAAAAAAATCGGTCACCAGGAAAAAGAATCTTTATGTTACGTACTCATCGGACATGGGGAACGCGGCCGGGGTCAATTGGATCCTGCTATGCACTCCTATCAGAAGGCCCTGGATCTCTATAAAAAAGTGGACAATTTGACCGGTGTGGCCAATGTGGCGTCCCAGATGGGACTCCTTCAATATGAGCGAAAAAATTATGGCGAGGCTGAGCGGCTTTACCGTGACGCTCTGGAGCATTTCCGGAAAAAAGAAGACACTGAAGGGGAAGCCAACCTGCTTTCAAATCTTGGAACGCTCTATTACCAAACCGAGCAATTGGACAAAGCCCAGGAAGAATTTAAAAAGGCTCTATCCCTGCTTCGAAAGATGGATCATCCGCTGGGTATTTCCGGTGTGCTTTCGAATCTGAGCCACGTATTTGAAAGCAAGGGCGAATATGGTGATGCCTATGCCCAATTGAATGAGGCGAAGAAGATTTACGAGCAGTTGAAAATGCCCCGGGAAGTTGAGGCCATCCATCAGCATATCGCAAGGCTGGATCAGAAAGCGGGCCAGTCACTGGGCAAAATGCGGTCCGAGCTGTTTCCTGGATTATCCAACAGCAAGGCGAAATCAAATCAATATGAAACCAAAGTAGGGCGAAATGACCCCTGTCCCTGTGGAAGTGGCAAGAAATATAAAAAATGCTGCGGGCATGAATAAGGGGTTCAAGATTATAGCAGACAACTGGAGGATATCATGGGAGAAGAGCAGGTTAGGGATATCGTAAAACAGATAGTGGACATCACGGACGAAGATTGGGAAACTTTCAAAACGGGCAGCCCGGGTGTATACAAATTCTTTACCCAAATAGAACAAGTCGGCAAACACCGTATTGTGGCGGAGGTCATTGAGTCCCACTATTGTGCGGCGGGGCTCAAGAAGGGGCAGAAAATCGTAATCGAAGGAGGGGCGCTGGTACCTGAAAAGTCAACCGCACCGCTATGCATGCGTGCCATTGGGCCGCTCACCGGTTTTGTAAATACGATTTTGGAGAAGATAGTAGATGGACAGGATCCGAATGATCGGGTATTTAAAGTAGCAGAGTGCCTGGATCCCGGACTGGAGGCAGGCGGGCTGGGTAAGGTGAAATTCGCTGTACGGACAGAGCCGATGTAGTCTATCTCCTTACCATCCGGGTATGCATTGTTACGGTGGCAAATTAAAAGCCTGAAGCACATTTCGTGACGTGACATTAGCCACCTCTTCCAGCGAGATTTTGCGAAGGACAGCTATTTCTAGCGCGGTGTAGCGGATGAACGCAGGTTCGTTTTTCCGACCCTTGCGTGGGGCGGGTGTCAGATGCGGCGCATCGGTCTCGATTAGCAGATGTTCCAGGGGTGCTTTTTGGGCAACCTCTCTTAAATCACGGGATCGGGGATAGGTGACCGGGCCTGGAACGGAGAGATAGAACCCCCAATCCAGATACTTTTGCGCTAGGTTCCAATCCCCCGAAAAGCAGTGAATGATCCCGCCGGCCAGTTTGGCCTGAAAGGCGGAAAGAATTTCATACACATCAACATGTGCTTTTCGGTCGTGGATGATTACGGGAAGACGGGTAGTCACTGCAATTTCCAGCATGTGGCGAAACAACTTGATTTGATTTTGCTTGGATGAATGGAAGTGATGATAGTCTAGGCCGATTTCCCCCAAAGCAACCACCGACGGTTTTTCGGCAAGTCTTTCGGCCTGGGCCAAGCGGTCTGAATCAGATCCATCGGCCCAATGGGGATGGTAACCGGCAGCAGCAAATACCAAAGAATATTTTTCGGCAATCTTTATACAATTTCTGCTGCTTGAGGGGGTTACCCCGATGGTGATGATTCTTTCCACACCGGCTTTTTTGGCCCGATCCAGCACAGCAGGAAGTCGGTCCCGAAAGTATGGCGCATCAAGGTGGGCGTGGGAGTCGATGAGCATAAAACGCCTATCAAACGGTTATTTAAATTTTGCTTTGCGTTTTTCCAAGAATGCCTTTGTCCCCTCTTTAAAATCTTCTGCTTTCAAAGAGGCCACCATTAGACCGGCCGTGTCACTTACATAAAAGAGATTCGGGTCCTTCATGCAGACTTCAACCGCTTTTTTTGACAACCGCATGGCCATGCCCGAGTTGCTGACAATATTTGCCAGCAATGACTCTGCGCGTTCAAAAAGTGCATCCGGTGGTGTGATTTCTTCAATCAGGCCGATTTTAAAGGCGGTTTCTGCATCTATTCTTTCCCCTGTCATGATCAGCTTTTTGGCCTGAGAGGGGCCGACCGCCCTGACCAGTCGGGTGATATATTCGTAACTTTCCACAATTCCGAGTTTTGATGAAGGCACACCAAGTTGCGCATTGTCGCCGGCTATTCTGAAGTCACAACACAGTGCCAGTTCTAGCCCTGTACCAAGGGCATACTTTTCAATAGCCGCGAAGGTCGGTGACGGAAATTTTTCTAAAAGAGAAAACGTCTTTTCTCTGAGACGATGAAACTTTCTTATGCCTTCTTCATCCAGGCCGGTAAGTTCTTTAATATCTGCGCCGGAAGCAAAACACCCTCCCTGGCCGAAAAGCATCAACGCTTTAATGCTGCTATCACCGCTATGTTCTTTTATTCCGGATTCAAGCTCTCTCAAAACCTGAGTATTGACAGCATTGAAAACGGATTTTCGATTCAAGGAGACCCGCAGAATGTTGTCATTTTTTTCAAATATAACGAATGCCATGTTTCAGTCTAAAACTCCCTATTTTATTGCCATCCACACGAATCGTCGTGATGTGCGTTTTCGCCGCCAGTTCAAATAGATCGATAATATATTCTTGATAGTTTAGGCATCGATCCGATCACCCGGCTTTAATCCTTCTTGATTTGCAAATTCATTGGCAGGCATTTTTTTCCCTTTGTCCGATTTGATTTTGCCGATGATGAGCTTAGCGCCCAAAGCGGCCACATGCATTCCCTCGTCATCAATTTGAAGGATTGTGCTCGGTGTTTTATCGATTGGCGCTTCAGTCAGTTTAGCTCCATAAAGTCGGATCTTTTCTTTTTTAAAAACAGCACATGCGCCGGGCTGCGGATCGCAGCCGCGCACAAAATTATAAACTTCCTGCGCCGGCTTGTTCCAATCAATGGATGATACTTTGTCATCACATGGGGGTTCGTATGTAGCCTCGGCCTCATTTTGCGCAATTTTGGGCGCCCGGTCTTCCTTTATCGCTTCAATCGATTCGATAATCGCTTCCACCCCCAGTGGAAAAAGATAGTTAAAATAGAGGGAACCGGTGGTATCATCCGGATTGATGTCGATTTTCTTCTGAAGAAGTATAGGTCCGGTGTCGATCCCTCCGTCCGGCCAAAAGATGCTTAACCCGGTGCGGGTATCCCCCATGATTACCGCCCAATTGATGGCACTGGCACCGCGATGCCGGGGTAGAAGCGATGGATGGTAATTGATCGTCCCTTTAGAAGGTATCTCAAAGAATCGCTCCGGGATAATATCTGTTACAAATGCCATAACGGTGAGGTCGGGGTTAAGCTCCTTGAACTCGCTAAATACTTGATCATCTTTATAAGTCTTGGGTTGGAAAACCGGAATGTTTTTAGAGAGGGCGAGTTCGTTGAGCGGATCAGGCCTACCGGCCGGTTTGTCCGGCGGTGCATAAACCGCCACGATGTTCTCACCTTTTTCCAGCAAAGTCTCCAATACTTTTGCCCCAAATGCTGCCTGACCAATCAGTATGATACGCATCCTTATGCCTCCTTTTATTTTAAAATTCTTCTGAGCACAGTGCCAATTCTGCTGGGTCAACGGCCCGGGGAATTTCAGACCCGCCTTGAATGATTACCTTATGAAGTCCGGTTGACTCTAAAATTTTTTGGGCCTGTTCCATTATTTTCGGATTGAGAAATGGCCAATCCCGGAGTTGAAAGGCGGGTTGGTATTCAATCAATGTAACCGGCATTTCAGGGTTGATCTCGGCAATGCTTCGGCCAATGTCTTCTATTTCGGCTTTCGAGTGAATGCGTGGATGGCAGGGTAAACTGACGGCCATAAATATCTTTTTGCTGTAAGTATCGTTCAAGTAGCGAACCGCGTTCCATGAGGTTTCCAGATACTGCCGGGCAATTTTTTTCGATCGTGTCCCACACGCCTTGATGAATGTGTCCAAACGGAGGGCTTTCAAGTCGGGAGATATGTCCGTTATGCCCGCCGACACCAGTTCGTCAATGTAGTCAGGGGTTAAAAGCGATGCATTGGTATCCAACTGTATGCGGCCGTCAGGAACGGCGTTGTGAAGCGCCTTTACTAATTCCGTAAGCCACGTGCGGTTCAGGGTCGGTTCTCCACCCGAAATACCGATCCAAAAATCTCGTTCAGGATCAAGATCCAGTTTTGTTACGGCTTCCTTGGGGTGAATGGCACTTCCGGATGAAGAAAAGGTCAGATTCCAATTGTGGCATAAATCGCAGTGATAGTTGCACCCGTGGGTAAAAACAGACGGATGGTAGTGGGGTGCAGGACGCATCAGGGTTACGGTTCGCTTGGGCGCGGCCTGTTGAAGAATCTCAGGGACTGTGATGATCTCCATCTTTTCCCGGAGGGGGGTTACACAACTACGGTCCAGTACCCCATCTATTAAAACAGCGCAGTTCCAACAACCGCCGGTACTGCAGTGGGGTTGAATACTTCCTGCCTTGGATCCGGGCTCATCTGTTACCCTGCCCAGTTCGCGCAACGCTTCCAGCACGGAAACAGGTCCTCGGGTAGTATACTTTTCTCCGTCTACCGTAAAATGAATCCTGGGTTTCGGATCAGCAAGGGGCTGAAGGCGTATGGCGCCCTGGGGACACCCTTTGATGCAGGCACCACACCCGATACACCCCGTTTGTATCTTGGAACACGCTACGGAGTGGCGGCAAAATCCGCAATCCAGACAGGTTTCACCCCGCACCGCAATGAACCGTTTACCGCTCATTCCCAGGTCAGTGTTATATTAGCGGCGACATCAGCAAACTCAAATGCGAACTCTTTCCAAAACCTAGCCTCTAATTCAGGGGTGACGTCTTCCATCCTCTCAACGCTCAGTTTCTGTAAAAATTCCACCTTGTCGGGTAAATTCACCACCAGATCGTCTATCCGGGCGATGGGGACAAAATCAAAGGGGTGTTCGCATTCTATGTGGGGCCAAACAATGTCTCCTTTGAACGCCATTGCGCCGCCATCGAGCGCTACATAAACTTCAACAGGAAAGTCCGGGCGTTTAAAAAGCTGTTTTACGTAGCCGGCAATCAAGGTACGCGTCAAAGTTGCTGCCGTAACCCTTTCCTCTTTCGGTCCTAAAAACGTCAATTCATTTCCTCCTTTATCTGGTTTTAGAAAAATAAGGGGGGGAACTTGCAGACAAGTACCCCCCCCTTTGTTGTTATTTAGATTGTTGAGATCATAAAAGAGAACGAACGCTTAAGACTTACTTGAAGTAATCCATCTTCGGTTCGTATCCGAACTCTTCCTCTGTTATGGGTTCCCAGGAATCCATGACAGGCATTTCCGGCAGGTCGTTCAGTGCCGGCAAAAATCCCTTCATGGTGCTGCGACGGGAATGTTTGCCTCTGAGCGGCAGCTCGTCCCATGGAATATGGACATACATGAGGGAGTAAACCGGACCGATCACCGCCTTGTTGACCAGGTGCTGATCCATGATGCAGTTCATGATTACAGGGCCTGTTTTTTCAGCATAGTCATAAGCCTCTTTCAGTTGCTCCCTGAATTGCTCTTCACGGTTGCAGACCTGGCCGAGAACAGGACCGTTTCCGGCAAAAACATCAGCCAGTTTGTCATAGCGTGTATCGATCGATCTTTCTGCACCGGTTAATTTTACACCCATCCATTCAGCGCCGACTACGTCCTGATCGCCCATGATGTCCCAGTTGGGGCCGTACCACGGATATTTCATACCCGGCATCCAACCGCTGTTGTTGCTGATACAATAGACAATCGGAAGCTTGTACTGCACCGCCACATGGATATCCATGGCTGCGTTGCACATACCCGAGTCACCCATCAGAGAGAGGAACGGAATCCTGGAGCCGTTTTCTAAATCACCGATGGCCGCTCCGATGGCCTGTCCCACACCGTGACCTACACCGGCCTGATCGTTGGCCGTTATGCATGATGCGGGCCTCGTGAAGCAGAGATAGGGCATGACAAAGTCACTCATGGTGTAACCGTCGATGGATACGCGGACGGCGCTGCCATACAGTTCCTCGTTCACTTCGCGGATAATCTGAGAACAGTATCCGTGATGGAGAATATCTTTGCTCTTATAACGTGGATGATCAGGACCGTACTTGTAAGCACGTGCTTTTCGGGATTCGATTGCCTCAGACATGGATTTCTTGCAGCGTTCGGCCCATTCTTCGCGTTCAGGACCAACCTGGTCATATCCGTTCTTCTTGATGCACTCGTTCAGCTGCTTCATAACAACTTTTGTGTTGCCGACCAGTTCCGCTTTGGTGTTGATATAGGTCCAGACATAATCGTTGCTCGGAGCAATCTGGACCGATTCGGGCCAACCACCGGCGTAACCGTCAAAGAATCCGACTTTAAGCCCGACGGGAATTATCAGATCGAATTCGTTCCTGAAGGGCGGAAAGCCCCGGTGGTGGTTTTCATGCTTCTCACTGATCGCCGCCCGGCCGATGCGCCGTGTATTAAATGGGATTTGGGTCAGATTGACGAATTCCTCAAGCTCAGGTCCGGCTTGATCCCATGACGCATAATCCCCCAGGATCATAAAGGGTCTCTTGGCCTCGAAGATCGCTTTCGCGGCCTTTTCGATGGCTGCCGGATCAGCCCCTGAAGCGATCGGTACTAGAGTATCTTCCTGGCGCCAGTTGGGAACGTAATCCGCATGTTGCGGGAAAAAGGCTCCCCAGTAATGCGCACGGGCTTCGTCTTTCATGAACAGACAGTCAACACCCAATTCAAATGCAACCGGACCCATGGGCGCTGTAAGGGCAATGCGGAAACCGCGGGTCATGAACTGCTTGACCGACCACGGATAAAACACACGCTGTGACCACTTAGTGACATGCTCAAAGAATTCTGCCATAATACTTTCCTGGATGGTGTTGTATAAATTGTCGTGCTCTTGTTCAATACCACCTCCCAGAAAGATAATGGGTGAATTACTTAAGAAAGCCTGTTGCATGGCGCTGAAAGCGTTTCCTGTGCCCGGTCCCACGGTACCGAACGCAACCGCCGGTTTTTGTGTAACCTGTGAATAGGCCTCTGCGGCATATACGGCGTTTTGTTCGTGCCCGAAAATAATCAGTTTGATACCGATGCGTGAGATGGCATCAACGAAATGCCAGATGTGACCGCCGGGAACCCCCCAGGCGATGGTGACACCCTGTTCACGGAGGATCTCGGCCACATATTTACCTACTGTGGGATACATCTCTCGTTGTCCAAGCGGAATTTCTAATTGTTTCTGCGCTTCTTCATCGAACTCAATTCCAAGTCTTGGCATTTTTTAGTACCTCCTTCTTGATTTAAATCCATTGATAAATTGATAATGGTCTAAAATAATCTATCTTGGGTCTATGGAAATAGACTCTCAGACTTGCCGTCTAAAGTTTGAATCGCCCTGCCTCACCTCCTTTCATCGATTAAGTTCCGGTTCTTAATAGAGTCTATGAAAAAATGAGTATGTTGTTAAACTCCGTCCAGTAAGGTTTTTCAGGCTGTGATGGGTTAATTGCCGATGCTGGAGTGTAAGAGATTTATTCCTCATAAATTCATAAAGTAAAGTAAGAGAACCTTCATGTAAAGCGATAAAAGATGTTAACTTATAAAAAAAAAAAATCAATGTCAACAAGGATTTTGAATTTTCGATGCGTTGCGCACAATTTTTTTTAATATATCACACTGTGGCATGTCAATGGATTTATTAATTGACTAACACCTTCTGATCGCATAAAAAAATTTCCATAGAAGACGAATCGGAACACCGGGTGAGGTTGGGGGAAAGGGTTTTTTTGATATGCGAATCCAGAAAGCCGGAGTGATCACCGACCAAATTTTATTATTGGGGTCACGCCACAGCTCGATGTACCTAGTCATGGGAGATAAATACGCATTGCTAGGAGGAGGAGTCGCCTGGGAAGTCCCTCGTTTGGAGGCCCAGCTGGATCGATTTCGCATAGACCGTAACCGGATCCAATATCTTGTCATCTCCCACGCCCATCACGATCACTGTGGGGTCGTACCCTATCTGATCGCAAAGTATCCGCATATACAAAAGATCGCTTCACCGTACTGCACCCATATTTTTAAAAAAAGCCAACCGGCTCGCCTGATGCGGGAGGTCAACCGTAAAATCCTTGAATCTTTGAACCGCCCCCATTTCCATGATGGGATTCCTCTCGATTTTCGATCCTTTCCGATTGATCGGCAGGTAGCAGATGGCGATCGGATCGAATTGGGTGGTGGATTGACCTTACGCTTTTACCTGACCCCCGGCCATTCGCGCTGTTCGCTGACCACATATGTTCCCGAGTTGAAAGCACTGTTTCCTGCAGACGCCCTGCCATTTCCGGAAACCGGCAAAAGGGAGCTTACCGTCACGGCAAACCATGATTACGATGAATATATCAGTAGTCTGAAAAAAATTGAGCTCCTTCCGATCTCTATGGTTGGTTATGAACACGGCGGTGTTCTAACCGGTGAGGAGGTTGCAGCAATTATCCCGAAAAGCCTTGTCGCTACGCGTGAACAAAGGCAGCGCATCCAAAAACGCAATGAAGAATTGCAGGATATCGATCTGTTGGTGGAGGAGATGGCTGAGAAGTACCGTTCGCTGGAGCTGTTTCAACAGGTCCCCCTTGATATCATGCGTGCGATAACAAAGCGGATGGTTAAAAGTGCGCTGGGATTAATCGATCCATCAAAAGCTAATCGAGCTTCGAAGACCTGATCGTTGGAATCGCAACTCCAACCCCCAGGAGAGTGACAACCGCCCCTACCCAGATGGCCTGGTTCCATCCGGAAAAATGGGAGATCAGCCATCCTGTCAGAGCAGGTGCAATCACCCCGGCGACATTTCCAGAAGTATTCATAATCGAAGAGAGGATACCCGCATGGCGGGGGGCCATGTCCACAGATAGGGCCCAGTATGCAGGGGTTGAAAGTGCCTTTCCTGCGGCGGATAACGTTAAAAAAGTTACGGCCAGAATAGGATCATGAATCCAGACCAGACCCAGTAATAACAGCCCGGAAATTCCCATACCTGAATAGAGCATAAGTTTGCGGCTGAACTCCCGCGACTTTCCGATTTTAATTAGGTAGTCCGAAAACCAGCCGGACACATTCATGAAAATCCCCGCGGCCAGGGCCGGCAGGGCGGCGCCGATTCCCATGGCGGTAGTTGAAAACCCGTGGACTTGGCGCAAATAGGTGGGGAGCCAGACCAGAAAGAGAGTGCCTCCATAGTTGTGGCAGAAATAAGATAACATCAGCCCGAGGGCCGACCGGTGGGTGAGAAGCTGTTTCCAGGGGATCGGTTCACGGGGAAGTTCTGTCACCGCAGCCTTATTGCCCCGATCCTTTGGTGCAAAGCTGAGCCACAGGAAGAGCAAAATGAATCCGATGAAACCGAAAATATAGAATATGGCCGGCCAATTCCAAAGCCGTATGATCCAGGATCCCAGGGGAAAGCCGATCACAATGCCCAAGGTGATCCCCGAAAGGGTGAACCCTTGAACTTTGACCTGATCATGCGTCGGCACATGGCGTGCGATCAAATTGTTGATACTCGGAAAATTTACCCCCTGTCCCATGCCGACCATGTATCGGCACAGGAACATCGTCCAGACCTGGCTGAAAAACGGGTTGATAAATGTAAACAACGAGTAGCAAGCTATACCGATTGCCATTGCTCTATAAGACCCGAACCGATCGGCTATCACACCGCCGGGAATCATAAAAAGCACATAACCGGTGAAAAAACCGGAGAAGATGAAGCCGATCTGAGTTTCATTCCAGTTGTAAGCCTGCATGAGAAACGGGGCGGCGAGGGAGATATTTACGCGATCAAGACAACAGATGATGTTGGAAAAAAAGCACAAAAAAATAGTGGGTCGATGTTGTGGATATTGATATGCGGATTTCGGCTTTATCATTTTTTGCAAAAAAATACTGAACGGCGAAAACGAGCGGACAACAGGGTTCTTCAGAGTATGGACAGCCTCCTAACAGATTTATCTGAAATATACAAACTCAAGTTTTGCACCCCCAATGGAGCACGGTGCCGCATCTGGAAAAATTTCTTTTTACCCTATGCCTAATGCGACTTTCTTTAAAATATCAGATGCGAAACTTGAGTATACAAATAAATTTGACACCGCATTTGAAACGGTTCAGGCGGTTCAGCACGCAAAATTTCTTGTGGTGGCAACAGAGCGGGGTTCAGTAAAACCAAATGCGGCACCTGATTGACGGCAAATGAAATCTAATAATCGAGGGGTTAATTTGACTTGACTCAAATACTCCTTTTTGTTAAAGAATCCATTTTTATCAACAATTACAATAAAATTATCCAAAGGATCACAGCGTATTTCAGAAACAAAAATAAAAAATATTGGCGTTTGAAGAGAAAGTTAAACCATATGGTTTTCTATAGTTGGGCGGACCCTTTGTTGCCCAGTTTATCCACATATTCTTTAAATAATTTTTAATTAAGGAGGTAGATGTCATGAGAGAAGCTGTAATCGTAAGTGGTGCCAGGACAGCGGTTGGAAATTTTCAGGGAACCTTAAAGGACATTCCTGCGGCTCAGTTGGGTGCCGTCTGCATAAAGGAATCGTTGAAAAGGGCCGGCCTAAGGCCAAAACCGAGTGCATACATGGTCGATGCCGGGCCAGACCCGCTGAAAGATGTCGGTATCCTGGAATTGGAGAAAAAGTATATGGATTGGGATGATTCCCACCAGGAGGTGGAAATAGATGAGGTTCTCATGGGCAATGTGGTTCAGGCCGGGCAGGGTCAAAATCCTGCGCGCCAGGCAACCATCTATGCTGGTTTGCCCAAGGAGACTCCGGCGACCACCATAAATAAAGTCTGTGCGTCTGGAATAAAGTCGATTGCACTGGCGGCACAGGCTATTCGAGTCGGTGATGCAGATGTGATCGTGGCCGGCGGTATGGAGAATATGAGTCTGATCCCCTATATGCTGCCAAAATTACGGGATGGGGCCAGGATGTTTAATGTCGAAGCGGTTGACCTGATGGTGCATGACGGCCTGTGGGAGCTCTTTTATGACTACCATATGGGTGTCACCGCCGAAAACATTAGTGAAAAATACCAGATAAGCCGCGAAGATCAGGATCAGTTGTCCCTCGAAAGCCACCAACGCGCCTGTGCGGCGATCACTGCCGGAACCTCTAAGGATGAGATTGCACCGGTGACCATTCCGCAGCGAAGAGGTGATCCGCTTATTTTTGAGGTGGATGAAAGACCGATGGAGACGAGTTTGGAAAAGATGGCCAAACTAAAACCATTTTTTAAGAAAGACGGCACCGTCACGGCGGGTAATGCTTCCGGAATCAATGACGCCGGGGCTGCAGTGCTCGTAATGTCAAAAGAAAAAGCGGATGAATTGGGCCTTAAACCGCTGGCCTACATCAAATCCTATGCTGCGGGTGCGGTTGATCCGGCTTATATGGGATGCGGGGTGATGCCTGCCGTAAGACTGGCCCTGAAGAAGGCCGGATGGACATTGGATGATGTTGAATGCACCGAGTTGAACGAAGCTTTTGCCTCGCAGACCCTTGCCTGTATGCGGGAGTTGGGTATGGATTGGGAAAAGACCAATGTCAATGGTGGCGGTATCTCCATTGGGCATCCCATCGGCTGTACAGGCGCAAGAATCACATACGCCCTGGCCATGGAGATGAATCGCAAGGACTATAAAAAGGGCCTGGCCTCACTCTGTATCGGCGGCGGTATGGGTTTTGGTCTGACTTTGGAAAGAAAATAACATAAAAAATCTAAACCATTGTGCCCCTTTTTTCTAAGGGGCATAATCAATTAATTTGGTTTTGCCTCACCAAGTTTTGATGAACCGACAGAAATGTACATTTTCCCCTTCTCGGAGCGGGAAAGGTTTATAGGAGGTTGTAAGTGAACGTAGCCGATGGTTTGAGAATAAATTCGTGGCGTAACCCCGAAAAAATAGCAGCTGTTTTTGAAGATAAACGCGTGACCTATGCGGAGCTTAATGTCCGCGCGAATCAACTTGCGCATGCGATGCTTAAAAAAGAATTTGAACGCCAGGACAAAATCTCAATCCTTATGTATAACAATATCGAGTTTCTGGAAATCTATCATGGTTTGATACGGGCCGCCCTTATTTCCGTTCCGATCAATTTTCGTTTGATTCCGGCCGAACTTGAATATATTATCAACAACTCCGATTCTGCGGGTCTTTTCATTGGGATTGAATTATTTGAAAAGATCAATCCGGATAATATCCCCCTGGTCAAGAAAGAAAATATCATTATTATTTCGCCCAAAGAAATAACGCCTGAAGGCTATCTGAACTATGAAGATTTCATTGCAGGCTGCCCAGGAAATGAACCGGAAAATGTCGATCAAAAAGAAAACGATATTTTCTATTTCGGGTATACATCCGGTACCACCGGATTTCCTAAAGGGGCGATGAATACCACCCGGGGGACATTGGATATTATCAAAAACATTTTCGTCCGTACTGCGGGAAAAAAGCATATCGATTTATCCAAGCGGGTTATGCTGGCCATTATTCCGATTTGTCATTCCAATAGTGTCTGGGCCACCTTGATAACCTTTTGGTGTGGAGGTACCAATGTCATCTTTCCTTCCGGACAATTTCATCCGGAAAAGGTATTGCAACTCATAGAGAAGGAAAAAGTAACAACCAGTTCAATGGTCCCGACCATGATCATTAAAATTCTGTCGCTGTCCGATGAAGTCAAAAATAAGTTTGACATGAGCTCGTTGACTTCACTTGGGTCTTCTTCGGCCCCCTTGCTAACCAAAACCAAAGAAGAGGCCATGGAGTTCTTTAAAAATGTTCGGTTCAGTGAAGGCTACGGGTCGACAGAAACCGGCGCGCTGACAACCTTGCGTTACAGGGACCAGATGCGAAAGATTCGCAGCATCGGACAGCCCAATCCTGGAATAGAGATCAAGCTGATCAATGAAGAGGGCAATGTCATCACCGAACCGGACAAGCTGGGGGTCCTGTGGGCCAAGGCCCGTTCCGCCTTCATTGGATACTATAAGGATGAAGCCAAAACCAAACAGTCGATTGACGGCGAGTGGTCCTCACCCGGGGACATCGCATATTTTGACGAGGAAGGCTATTATTATCTGGCGGACCGCAAACACGATATGATCATCAGCGGTGGCGAAAATATTTATCCGGCTGAAATCGAAGAGGTGGTCGCTAGGTTGCCCCAAGTGTCTGAGGTGACGGTATTTGGTGTACCCCATGAGCATTGGGGTGAAGAGGTCAAAGCGGTGGTGATACTGAAAGAGGGGCAAACCATCGGTGAGAAGGAGCTTTTGGACTATTGCAAAGATCATCTGGCAGGTTATAAGCGTCCCCGTTCTGCCGATTTTGTGGATGACTTCCCGCGAACAGCTACCGGTAAGGTCCTAAAACGTATTCTTAAAAAACCTTACTGGGAAAATCAGGAAAGAAATATATAAACAAAGACCCCACTTCAACCGGTGGGGTCTTTGTTCGCAAATTTGGTCTTAATGGCCGGCCTTCAGGGTGGGTTGGAGATATCTCCCTTAAAGCTTACACCATGAATCATCGCCCGTCGAACACTTTCCCCATCGATAATCACGACCCTCAAACTCCTTTTGAATGAATTCTTCAGAGGCTGGTTCGTATCGTGAAGGATCGGCCCACAGCATCTGGGGTGGTCCGTAGGGGGGAATATATTTCAGATCGTTGGCCGGGATATTCCATTTGACAGGATATCGGATCGGTCGACCCGCTTTGGTGGTCCATACCGGAAGTGTTTTTTCCATGGTCCATTCAAATACTCTTCCGATCTGCAGCATGAGTTCAATGTCAACACCGGTGTCGATTCCCATTTCATCCAGCATCACCACACAATCTTCGGTCGGACAGTTCCCCACTTCCCAGGAATTGGTATAAATCGGTCCGCTTCCCTTTCCTGGAACACCATCGACCATAAAGGCCGGCTGTCCGCCGCCCATCCCTAGGGAAGTTTCGATAAGACGGGCACCTGCCATAATCGCGGCCATGGTGTTGGAGAGTGCCATCCCACGGCATTCATGGAAATGGGCAACACGGAACTTGATCTTGTCATCGTATTTTCCATAGCGATCGACAAGGGCTGCCATATATTCATAGGACCTGGTGGGATTGGATTCTCCGGTGGTATCACAGGGCGTAAAATGTTTTATGCCTTGGTCAAGGCCCCAATCCATGAGTTCAAATGTGTGCTCTATCGGTACCGGCCCGGCCAGAGGTGAACCATAAACACAGGCAAGGGCCATGTCGGTTTCAAACCCGTTGGCCTGAGCGATCTTTATAAATTCAGGAATTTCCTTTTTATACTCTTCTCGAGTTCGCCCTGCATTGCGGCGGCCGTGAAGGTCTTCGGTGGAAATGGTAAACGCCAGGCTGCTTGGTGGATATCCCTTCTGGGCCATATCCGCAGCCCGTTCAAAGGCCTTTCGGGTCATACCGTAGCATTTTAGGTGCGGTTTTTCTTCCTTCACTATCTTCAACTTGTGAACCGCTTCTAAAATTTTTTCCGCATCTCGGCTCTGGACCAAAATCCTGGGATGGCCAAAATTCGTGACCTCTATTTTTTTAAAACCCCCTCTGACAAAATATTCTGCGTACCACAATTTTGCTTCCGTTGATATCGCTCTATCTACGTGCTGCAATCCATCCCTGAGTAAAAGCTCAAGCATTTCTACTTTTTGTGGCAAAGCACCTTTAAAATCAAAACTCATTTTTACCCCCATTCTTTTTCATTTTAAATTTTTCCACCTATGGTCAGCATCAATTTCCGAACCGGAGTATACACAATATATTCTAGGTTGTAAAATAAATTTTGTCTATTGTTTGCCGGATACAGATATGAGATGATATGTTTTTGAAAAAGGAGTGAAATCGTAAACAATGGAGACAGGTTAGATGACCGCATCTGCTCAAAAAAAACACGTGATCATTGCTGCCCAGTGTAATGATCATTCTGCTCGTTTGGCCGAAATACCCGCAACCCGTTTTTTTACCGATGCCGATACCTTTGCCCGGGTCCAGCTTCTGGTAACTGAATACTACGGATTTGATGCGCCCAACAATACTTGGGATGTGTACAATATAGAGGCCGAAGCCATGGGACAAAAAATTGTCTACCCCCCGGGCGGCATCCCAGATGTTGACCGCACTCGGCCTTTGATTGATTCTCCGGCCAGTTTGGATAAGATCCGAATCCCGGATCCATATAAATCAGGTCGGATGCCCTGGGTACATGAAGTCAATAAAAAATTCATCGAGTTGACCGGTCGACCTGCCCGGGTCTATTTTTGTGCACCCTTCAGCCTGGCCGTTAATGTCAGAGGCTATGAAAATCTCATCATGGATATTGAAACTAACCCGGATTTTGCTCACCGCCTATTTGAATTCCTTTGTGACAAGGTTATCGCCCCTTTTATCCAAGCCATGCGAAGTGAAATCGGCCAGCCGGATGCGCTGGCGGATGGAAATGATGCCTGGGCATCACCGCCCCTGATCACTTTAAAAATAATGGAAGAATTTGTAGTCCGCTATGCGGATCGTCTTCGTCAACATGCGGGTAAAAAAGTGGTCACAAGGGGGAACTGGGGAGATGCAACGGGTCACGATCCGGGATTCCCGGAACGCTTTATGGCGTTGAAGCTTAAAGCTTGTCCCGGCTTTCTCAGCGTCCTCGATCCCGATCTCTTTGAACTGGGTCCGAAAAGGATCAAGGCGTTCGCACAAAAGCATGATGCCTATCTAACCGCAGGTATGGATGCCACGGTGTTGAAGGAGGGTCCTATTGAAGCCATCGTCGAGAGGATCAGAAATTATATCGATGGGATGGCCAGAGACGGCCGCTGTGCCGTGTATTTAAACCAAATTCCGGGGGATACGCCCCCCGAACATATCCACGCAGCGGTGGCAGCCTGTCACGCCTATGGCCGGTTCCCTATTCCTGAGAGCCTAGATGAAGTGAATTTTGAACTTCCGGAACCGGAGCACTTCACTGAATTTCTGCGCCGCAGAGATGAAAGCATTCATTTTTAACCATCTCGAAACTCGAGCATTAAATTTAGGGATGATCTATTGGCTCTTCATGGGATTTTGGGTCGGGAATCGTTCCAAGGCATTCTTTGTTGAAACGAATAGGCTGCCTGAAGCACCAGATCATCCCGGAGCCGTGGACCGATGATCTGCAGTCCAACCGGCAGGCCATTTTTGGTAAAACCGGCCGGAACACTGGCAGCAGGATTTCCTGAAAAATTAAACGGATAAGTAAATCCAAGCAATCCCAAAAGCGATATGGATTCCCCGTCGATTTCAAGGGGGGGAGGGCCCCCGGCATCAAAGGCTTCATTCGGCATGGTGGGCGTCAACAGCAGGTCAAACCGGTCAAATAGCTGCCATAGAACTCGGTTCAATTCGGTCTTTAATTTTTGGGCTTCTAGATGATCCTTAAACGAAAACGACCGCGATTCATTCAGGAGCATCACCAAAGACCGCCCCAATTCCGGACTGTTTTTTTCCAGTATCTGTTGCATTTGGGCGAAAAAATCGCAGTTGATGAGTTTGGACCAACTCTTAACTACATCCGGTAATGTCTCTTCCCAGAGCTCAACCGTGTGGCCCATCTCTTCAAAACATCTAGCCGCTTTTTCCACTCCGAGTTTTATCTCTTTTTGTACTCTGACATAGCCCAGAGTCGGACTGTAGGCTATCTTTAGTCCAGTGGGTATCTTATTCAGACATTCAACAAATGATCGCTCCGGTCGAGGCAAGGAGCCAGGATCACAGGGGTGATCGCCCGCCACACAATCCAGAAAAAGAGCGGCATCTTCAACTTGTCGGGTCAAAGGACCCAGAACCGGAATCGGATGCATCAACAGAAGCTGAAGGGGGCCTGGAAAATTGTCCATCGGAATTCTGCCAAAGGATGTCTTTAGTCCAAAGCATCCGGTATAAGCGGCCGGGATGCGAATGGAACCGCCTGCATCCGATCCTGTAGCCAGGGGTACCATGCCTGCGGTTACCGCCACCGCAGAACCTCCGCTGGATCCACCCGGTGTGCGCTCCGTGTTCCACGGATTGCGCGTCACACCATGCAAACGGTTTTTTGTAAAGATGGTAAATCCGAATTCAGGTGTGTTGGTTTTTCCCAAGACGATGGCTCCGGCGGTTTTGAGCCGCTGTATCTGGGTCGAATCGTTTTGGGACAGATTATTTTTATAAAGGGTTGATCCAAAACTTGTTACCATCCCTTGGACGTCTTCCAGATCTTTTGCACCAATAGGAATGCCGGCCAAGGGTCCGGGATCCTCCCCGGATACGATCCGATCCGTCATCGTCCTTGCCTCATTCATGGCCTGTTCAGCATGAACGGAGACAAATGCATTGAGAACAGGATTGGTCGCCTCAATTTTTTTAATGGTTTCCTCCATCAGTTCCAAAGGCGAAATTTCTTTTGTCCTGATGAGCCTTGATAACTCCTGGGCAGATTTGTAATTGAGGGATGACATAAAACGCCTCCTGATTGTTAGAAGTTATTTCAAAACATAGATTTTTCGTTTTGTGTTCGCCATTTCAAAAAGCCAAAAAATCGGGTTCCATTGCAACGGAACTATCTTGAAATTAAAAACAGATTGCACGACGCTTTGATTGATAGTGGTAAGGTTGATATGGTTTGCTTTGTAAAAGGGCAACTTAGAAATCAAACCGCTCATTGTCAATCGAAAAGGCAATACCAGGGCATCAAAGGTGCGAAACTAGAGGTATTTATGTATAAAACCTTTGAGTGCTTCGGGCCTTTGTGTTAAAAAAATCGATCCTGAATATATATGTCCAAATTTAGAATCCGAAACTGCTTTTACTTGGTTGCTTTACAATTTTTGTTGAGGAAAAAGACTTATATTGTTTTCAGCTGGTTTCAATACCAAAGAGGAGGTTTCCATGGCAGATCATATTGAAAAAGTGGCACAGATGATTATAGAGGCTAAAAAAGTGGCTGTTTTCACCGGTGCCGGTGTCAGTACGGAATCTGGGATTTCGGATTTTCGCAGCCCCGATGGTATTTGGTCTCGATACGACCCGGAGGATTTTACGATCCAACGCTTTGTTTCTGACAAAGATGCCAGAAAACGAAACTGGCAATTTCGAAAAGAACTGGTATCCGCCGATTACAAGCCGAACCCTGCCCACCTTGCGGTCGCAGAACTGGAAAAGCTGGGCAAACTTTCATGTGTTATTACGCAAAATATCGATGGATTACACCATGCAGCCGGAAATTCTGAAGAAAAGATCATCGAATTGCACGGCACGATTAAATATGCGAAATGTTTAGAATGTGATGACAGGCTGCTGCTGGTCGATGTTTTGAAACGAATCGAGGATGGCGAGGAAGACCTACATTGCAAAAAATGCAGCGGATTGCTCAAGGCAGCTACGATCTCCTTTGGTGAGGCCATGCCGATAGATGAGATGAACCGATCCGAGCAGTGCAGTAAAGCATGCGACCTGTTTATTGTCATCGGCTCGTCTTTGGTGGTGTTCCCGGCAGCCAATATGCCGGTACTGGCAAAGCGCGCGGGAGCCAAGCTGGTAATTATTAATTATACACCGACCGATATGGATTCCATGGCGGATGTCGTCATTCATGAAAAAGCAGGTGTTACGATGAATGCAATTCTAGATAAAATAAAACGAAATTCATCATGATGTGATCAACGAATTTCATCGGGTTGTTTTACATTACCA
>Ga0255058_10000235_pt1 | contig 32854 bp, 32 predicted proteins | sample Cases_109_9_MG_FD_188637 | JGI IMG/M metagenome (GOLD analysis project Ga0255058, IMG submission 188637) | Seawater microbial communities from Amundsen Gulf, Northwest Territories, Canada - Cases_109_9 | ecosystem: Environmental > Aquatic > Marine > Gulf | place: Canada: Northwest Territories... | reverse complement strand
GCGGTATCGGCCGACGCCTCGTCCTCCTCTCGTCCCACCCTGAAGCTACACGCCGGGGGTGCCGCGTCGGTCCGAAGCGGCACCCCCGCCCCCACGCCATCGTATCCTCTCGCTCCAAATGAACACCGAGCCCCCAATCATCGTCGCAGAAGGACTGGTCAAGACTTACGGGACGATCGAGGCGCTTCGAGGCGTCGATCTCTCGGTGCCGCCCGGCACCGTGCAGGCGCTCCTGGGCCCGAATGGCGCCGGGAAGACCACGGTGGTCCGCATCCTCACCACCCTCCTCGAACAGACGGCGGGGACGGCCCAGGTCGCCGGATTCGACGTGATCGACCAGGCGGCTCAGCTTCGCGGGGTCATCGGCCTCGCCGGCCAATACGCCGCGGTCGACGAGATCCTTACCGGCATGGAGAACCTCGTCATGGTCGGCAGGCTCTACGGGCTCCGCACCAAGGAGGCCAGGCGCCGAGCCGACGAGATCCTCGAACTATTCGACCTGACCGACGCCGCGGACCGGCTGGTCAAGACGTACTCGGGCGGGATGCGTCGCCGGCTCGATCTCGGCGCAAGCCTGGTGGGCCGGCCACAGGTCTTATTCCTCGACGAGCCGACGACGGGCCTCGATCTTCGGGCGCGGATCAACCTGTGGGAATTCATCAACAAGCTCGTTGACGAAGGAACGACCCTGCTGCTGACCACCCAGTACCTCGAGGAGGCCGACTTCCTCGCCGACGCCATCAGCGTGATCGATCACGGGTTGATCATTGCCGCCGGCACTTCCCAGGAGTTGAAGCAGCTGGTCGGTGGAGACGTCCTCGACTTCCAGGTCGCGGTCAGGTCAGAGGTGGTTGCCGCCGCCGCTGCGGTGCGCAGCATCGGGACCGAAGCGCCGAGCATCGACGAGGAGAGCGGTCGGGTCCGCCTCCCCGTTGCCGAACCCGTCGGGGTCATCACCGAGGCGGTGCGCAGTCTCGACCGGGAGAACATCAAACTGAGAGACCTCGCCATCACCCGACCCACACTCGACGACGTGTTTCTCACCCTTACCGGCAAGGAGATCCCGGCCGAGCAGGAGGCCGTCGATGACGCTGCCCGCACCGCCAGGAGCCGGACATGACCGATACGACCCAAACACCGACCCAGACCACGCTGCGACAGGGGAGCATCGAGCGCTTCCTCTCCGATGCCGCGGTCCTCACGAAGCGCAACCTGCTCAAGTACCGCAGGGTGCCGACGTTGCTGGTGTTCTCGACCGTCCAGCCGGTGATGCTGGTGTTGATCTTCGTGCTGGTGTTCGGCGGTGCGATCAACCTGCCCGGGGGCGTGAGCTACACGAATTTCATCATGGCCGGCATCTTCGCCCAGGTGGCGATCTTCGGATCGACCCAGACCGGTGTTGGACTGGCCGATGACATGGGCAAGGGACTCATCGATCGGTTCCGCTCGCTGCCGATGAGTCGAAGCGCAGTGCTGATCGGCAGGACGGGGTCGGACGCAGTGCGCAATGTCCTCGTAATGATCCTGGTTACCGCGGTCGGTTTCCTGCTGGGGTTCCGTTTCGAAGGAGGCGTTGCTGCCGGCGTCCTGGCGGTGTTGCTCGGTGTGCTCTTCGGCTATGCGTTCTCCTGGATCTCCGCCTCGATCGGTCTCGCCGTCAAGGACGTGGAAACTGCTCAGGCGGCGACGTTCGTGTGGATCTTCCCGCTGGTCTTTGCCAGCTCCGCCTTCGCCCCCATTGCCACCTTCCCCGGCTGGCTCCAGGCCATCGCTCGCATCAATCCGGTGACCAGCGTCGTCAACGCCATGCGCGCCCTGATCCTTGGCACCCCGCTCCAGCCCTGGTTGTGGCGGTCCTTTGTGTGGATTGCGATCCTGCTGATCATCTTTATCCCGCTTGCGGTCCGCGAGTACCGAAGGGCCCTCGCCTAAGAGCCGTCGCTCGCTTGACCCAAATCCGCGTACCCAGGGTTCACAGCGTCATATAGCAGCTCCAGAACCCTGGGTACGCGTCCGGGTGACCTTGCTCAGCATCCTCCTATCGGGGATATCCGATCGTTGCCAGGGACGCCGCGATCTCGTCGAAGATGACCGGGTCATCGACCGTGGCCGGCATTTCCCACGGCTCGTCGTCGGCGATCTTGGCGATCGTGCCACGCAGGATCTTCCCCGACCTCGTCTTTGGCAGCCGGTCGACGACGACCCCTTGCTTGAACGACGCCACCGGGCCGATCTGCTCGCGCACCGCCGCTATCACATCCTCCACGACCCCGGCGTGGTCACGCTCCGCGCCCACCTTCAGTACCAGGAATCCAACGGGGACCTGGCCCTTCAGCTCGTCGGCAACCCCGACCACGGCACATTCGGCGACATCCCCATGGCCGGCGAGCACCTCCTCGACCGCCCCCGTGGAGAGGCGGTGCCCGGCAACATTGATGATGTCGTCGGTCCTGGACATGATGAACACGTTCCCGTCCTCATCGATGTAGCCCGCGTCGGCAGTCTGGTAGAAGCCGGGAAACTCGGTCAGGTAGGTGTTGACGAACCGATCGTCCGCCTCCCAGAGCGTTGGCAGCGACGACGGTGGCATCGGCAGCCGGACGCACAGAGCGCCGATTTCGCCGGCGGCAAGCTCCTTGGCGTCGGCGTCGAGTACCGCGATGTCCCATCCGGGCGCCGGGTGGCCCGATGAGCCGGGAACGATCGGCAACATCTCGATGCCAAGGCAGTTGGCCACGATCCCCCACCCGGTCTCGGTCTGCCACCAGTGGTCGATCACCGGCACGCCGAGCTGTTCGGTCGACCAGGCCAGGGTGTCTGGGTCACAGCGTTCACCAGCCAGGAACAGTGAACGGAACCGTGACAGGTCGTAATCGCCGATGTGTGCGCCGTCGGGATCCTGCTGGCGGATCGCCCGGATCGCTGTCGGTGCCGTGAACATCGAGACAACGCCGTGATCCGCGATCACCCGCCAGAAGGCGCCGGCGTCGGGGGTTCCCACCGGCTTGCCCTCGTACAGCACGGTGGTGCAGCCGTGGAGGAGCGGCCCGTAGACGATATATGAGTGACCGACAACCCAGCCCACGTCCGACGCCGCCCAGTACACCTCGCCCGGGCTCACGTCGTACATGTTCTGCATCGTCCACTTCAGGGCCACGGCGTGGCCGCCGTTGTCGCGGATAATTCCCTTTGGCTCGCCAGTCGTTCCCGACGTGTACAGGATGTAGAGCGGATCGGTCGCTGCCACCGGGACCCAGTCGTGCGGGACGGCGGTGGCCATCTCCTCGTCCCAGTCGAGGTCACGGCCCGGTTGCAGGTCGGCGGTGGCCATCTCCCGCTGATACATGACGACGTGCTCGGGTTGATGCGTGGCAATGTCGATGGCTCCCTCGAGCAGCGGCTGGTATTCGATGACGCGGTCGATCTCGATGCCGCAAGACGCAGTGACGATGAGCTTTGGCCGGCAGTCGTCGATGCGCACGGCGAGCTCCTTCGAGGCAAACCCGCCGAACACCACCGAGTGGACGGCACCCAGCCTGGCGCAGGCCAGCATGGCGATGACGGCCTGGGGGATCATCGGCATGTAGATGACGATCCGGTCGCCCCGTTCCACCCCGGCCCGGGCCAGCACACCGGCGAAAAGTGCCACCTGGTCGCGCAGCTCGGAGTAGGTGTAGGTGGTGCTCGACGCAGTCACTGCGCTGTCATAGATCAGAGCCGGTTGGTCACCTCGACCGCCGTCGGCGTGCCGGTCCAGGGCGTTGTAACAGGTGTTGAGCTCGCCGCCCACGAACCAGCGGGCCGCCGGGGAGGCGTCGGCGTCGAGCACGGTGTCCCACGGTTTCACCCACTCGATCGCGGCAGCCGCCTCCGCCCAGAACTCCTCGGGTGAATCGAGCGATCTGCGGTGGGTCGAGGCGATATCGGCTGCGGTCACGCGACCAACCTAACCGCTAACACGGATCCCGTTCATCAAAGCCCATCGGGATCGGCGCACCGTCGCCGACGTCCTCGGTGATCGGATCACCATTCTCCGGGAAGGTCTGGATGAAACCGAATATTCGGAGGTCGGTGGCTTCGCCGAAGGTCCCCTCGGGAACAAAGAAGGTCAACTCGTCCAGATTCGGCCCAACGACGACGGTGACCGGAATGGTGCCGTCGGCGCAGTTCGGTCGATCGTCGAGGCAGAACCCGCTGGCGAACGGCTCTTCGCCCTTTGGGATCGTCCATCCGAAGCCATACACGTCGCTCTCGACGCTTCGAATGTTCACCTGATAGGTCATGTGGAACTCGTTCGGATCGGGAATCGGCTCCTCGAGCGTCCACTTGATCCAATGCTCCCCCGCAAACCGCCCACTCTCGATCGGGAGCAGTGTCGCGATCTCGAGCACGCCGGCGCCCTCCTCGTCCTACGCTTCCTCGGTCGCCGGGGGAGGGGTGATCACGTTCTCGAGATCGGTGATGCGCTGCTGCTCGGCGATGAGGCGCTGTTCCTCATCGATGGCGCGCTGTTCCTCATCGTCGGGGCCACACGCAGCGATGATCAAAGCCAGCACAACCACTGGCCACAGGAGTCGCCTCGCGCCCGTCATTGACGCAACGCTACTCCGCTCAGCTACCCCGAGCCAGGCGCACGACGACCGAGCCCTGGTAGGTTCGCGGCGTGACGCTCAGCGACAAGGATCTGGCAACCCTCACCGCGATCGTCGACACGCTGCTGCCCGGCGTCGACGGCGACGGCCCGGCGTGGACCACACCCGGTCGGGCCCTCGGCCTGGCCGACCGGTTTTCCGACGTGTTCGCCCGCTTGCCAAACGACCAGCACCGCAAAGACCTCCGCCAGTTCCTGATGCTGCTCAACTCGAGCATCGGCGGCCTGCTGCTGTACGGCAAGCCCAAACGATTCAGCGCACTTGCCGCACCCGAACAGGCGAACGCCATTCGGTCCATGGAGAGCCACCGGCTCAGCCTGATTCGCGGCGGGATCAAGGCCTTGAAGACCCTGACTGCGCTGCTGTGGGTAACCACCGATGACCCCGACGTTCATCCGGTGGCGTGGAGTGCGATGGGCTACCCCGGTCCGAATGGACCCCCACCGCATATGGCCAAGACGGTGCCGATCACCGAGGTGAACGGCGACACGACGATGTCCTGTGACGTGGTCGTGGTCGGAAGCGGAGCGGGTGGCGGCACCGCGGCCGGTGTGCTCGCCGCCGCCGGCCTCGATGTCATCGTCCTCGAGGCGGGCGGCTACCACAACGAATCCGACTTCACCCACCTCGAGTCCGACGCCTACCGGGACCTGTATCTCGACGGGGCCCTCAACACGACCGCGGACGGCGGGATGGTCGTCCTCTCGGGGGCCACCCTCGGCGGCGGCACGGTCATCAACTACACGACGTCGTTCCCAACTCCGCCCGAGGTGCGGATCGAGTGGGACACCACCGCCGGGTTCAGCGAGGTGTTCACCGGTGAGCAATACGACCAGAGCACCGGGGCGGTGCAAACCCGGCTCCAAGTCAACCAGGACTACGGCTTCCCGTCACCGCGGGCACAGCTGCTGGAGAAGGGCCTCAGAGAGCTCGGCTGGCATGTCGACGAGATGCCGCGCAACGCCGTGGGGTGTACCGAGGATTCGTGCGGCTACTGCACGATGGGGTGTCGGATCGGTGCGAAGCAGTCGACGCTGCTGACCTATCTCGCCGACGCTGCGGCCAACGGAGCCCGGATCGTCACCGGGGCATCCGTGGACCTGGTCACGACCGACAACGCCACCGCCACCGGTGTCACTGCGACGGTCGGTGGCCGGGCGCTTACCGTGGAGGCTAAGGCGGTGGTGCTGGCGGCCGGATCGCTCAACACCCCGGCAATTCTGATGCGTAGCGGCCTCGGCGGGGCTGCGGCGGGTGACTATCTACGGCTGCACCCGGTCACCGCGGTATGGGCTCGTTTCGAAGAACGTGTCGACCCCTGGTCCGGGATCCTGCAGGCTCGCTACTCCGACGAGTTCGCCAACCTCGACGGGAAGGGCTACGGCTTCAAATTCGAGACCGCACCGGTCCATCCGCTCTTCCCTGCTGCTTTCCTCGGCTGGGAGGATGGTGCTTCGTTCAAGCGCGACGTGCTCGGGTTAGGCCATCTCGACGTCGGCGGGATCCTGCTGCGCGACCGCGACCACGGGAAGGTGAAGCTGCGCAAGGACGGCACCCCGGTGTGGAAATACGCCATCTCCAAATACGACCAGGGCCACATCAGGGAAGGGGTGCGGCGGGCCGCCCAGCTCTATGCCGCCGCCGGCGCCGAGGAGCTGTTCTCCTCGACGATCCGCCCGGTCAGGTGGAGGCCGGGCAGCGGCCGAACCCTCGAGGACTTCGCCGCCGATGTTGATGCGATCGGTTACGGCTCCAACCAGACCAACTACTTCACTTTTCACCAGATGGGGACTGCCCGCATGGGCAGCGATCCGGCCACGTCGGTGGTGGGGCCGGAGAACGAGGCCCATGATACGGTGTACCTCTTCGTCATGGATGGATCGTGTTTCCCAACCGCTTCGGGGATCAATCCAATGCTGTCCATCGCCGCAGTCGCCCATCGAGGGGCGAGCCAACTCGCGGAGCGAATGGCTTAGGAGGGTGCGAGCAATCCTCCAGCGGGTCGTCGCGGTCGGGAGAAACTGAGTTGCTGCTGGCCTCTCGAGCGAGGGGGCGGCGCCGAGCACTCGTCATGGTTCAGCACCCGCCTGGCGTTAGGCGCCGTTGTCTCGAAGCTTGATGAAGCCGATGAAGCTCTCGACTTCGACGGCTTGTTCCTCGGTGAGCGGCTCGCCGTCGTACTCGAGGCGGTTCCTGGCGAGCAGCGCCTCCACCGCGGCTTCGTGTCCGTGGAGCATTGCCGAGAAGTCATCCTCAAACCCATCGGCGAGCTCGTCGTATCCCCACAGGCGCAGCAGCTTCTGCCCGTCGCGTGGTCCGAACAGGACGGCGAGTACCTTCGCCTTGTCCTCCCGGGGGACCGCGTCGCCGCGGACGTAGTAGCGGATGGCCGAGCCAGAGACCTCGCCGGTGAGGTCGGCGAGCCTCGGAGATGACATGCCGCGGCGCCGCATCAGCCAGCCGAGGTAGGCGGCTCCGCTCTCGTCATGGTTCGTGGTCATGAACCGCAAAGGGTAGTGCCGCTGGTCCCCTGTCGCTGTCTGGCGAACCTCCGAGAAACGGGTCAAGAACCGACACCCGTGATTCCGAATCGTTGTTCGGTCGGCGCCGTTGAACGGCCGCCTCGATCGGACGGCGCGCCTAACGACCCCACTCGGTGAGACGGCGCCCGATGAACACTTCGAGCGCCTGGATGTCCTTCTCCAGGTCTTGGCGTAACTCGGCGTCCGTCTCCTTGGTGAGACGCGTCGATGCCATGCTTCCCCGCCTGGTGAAAGCCCGTTCGTGGAGCGAGCGGAGTTGCCATGACCGGTTGAGCGCCCGCCAATAGGAGGGGTTGGCTTTGAGGCGGCGAGAGACCGTCGATTCGAGTCGCTGATCCGCCGTAACGTCGCGTCGCCCCTTGTCCGTCGACAACTCGGTCGGGACGACTCCGATGTGGGCGTGCACGGCACCGATGGTGCCTTGGGGGTCGGCAGCCAGTTGCTCGGAGGTGATCACGAGCATTTGCTTCTTGTTGAAATGCTTGAGGAAGGCGCCGACGTGGCTGATGTACCGGCTGGTTTCTCGATAGTTCGGGTCATCGGCCACGGCCGCGGCGAAGGCCCGGGTCTCGCTGCCTGCGCTAACCCGGTGCCGGAACATCGAACGCATCCGCTCCATGGGCTCGCGGACCAGGTAGATCAGCCTGGCGTCTGGGATCACCGAGTGCATTCGCTTTGGCACGCCTGGGTCGAGGTGGGTGTCGGCGTATGCAGGGGAGCTTTCACCGCGAGTCTGGTCCCAGGCGCAGGTGCCGAAGCGCAACGCGTACCAGCCGACCCCCTTGTCCCAGGATCCGTTCTCGAGAAAGAAGTCGAGGCCCTCGCGAGGGCTCATGCACACGTCCCGGTGGTCGTTGAGCCATGCGTTGAGGGTCTCGGTTCCGGCCCTTGCGGCACCGATCACCACGAAGGAGGGCAGCGATGACTGATTGTCGCCTTCGGGCATTGGGGACTCCGTTGGAGAATTGTGTTCGACGGGGCCGAGAACGGATTTCGAGGCCTGCTGGGTGCATCGGCACGCCGAAGGGGGCCTTGAGCGGGTGGCCAGCTCGATCGAGGCCTGCAGTACCCCCGCCGATGCTTGCAGGGCCCCTACCTCCCTGGCGCCAGCTGACACCCCGGCAACCGTTGACGATGCGGCTGCCGTGTCTGCGGATCACCGGAAGCTGGACCCTGACTCCTGTTCGGAAACCGCATATACCGCCTACCGAAAAAGCGGGCTTCGAGTTCTCTGCCTATGGAACGAGAGCGTGACCGGCGCACGATGCCTGAATCAGACCTCCGACTTTGCGGCGGACACGCGGTCGATTTCCATTGGAAGGAGAAGGCATGGCTAGAAGAGTCGGGCGATGTTGTTGGTTTCGTTGACCTCTTCGATGTCCGACTTGGGGTCGACCGTCACATCGAAAAATTCGTAGCACTCGTCATTGTTCAGCACCTTCCTACCCGTCGGCGTCCGTGGTCGCGCTGGCGAACAACACGTGGAACGGCTGGCAGTAGATGACGATGCTGAACGGCGTGTCCGGCAGCTCGTAGTCGGCGGGGATGTCGTAGTTCTGCGCACCGCGGTTGCCCTTGAGGGAACCGAGGTCGATGTAGCCGCCGGCGGTGACATCGTCGCGTGACTCGGGATTCGGCACCGGACTGATGAGCGCATGAAGATCGGGCCCGTTAGTGACGTCGAAGTCTTCGAGCCGCAGCACACGTGATCCGTCGGCGAGCTCGTAGAGGCGTCGAGGTGATCGGCGCCGCTGGCGTCCCATGGTGCAAGGCCGAATGCGGCCACCATGGCAAACAGCACCAGGATGGCGGCAAAGGGCACCGCCCTTCGTACATCAGTCATCGTCCCTCCCTTCCTTGTAGTCGCGATGACGGGATGGGTTCGGAGCACCGGCCGGGACGGTTCATTCGATACGCTGGCCCCCAGCGTGTCGGGAAAGGGAGTCGGTTACCGTTGCCGGTCTGCTGTTGGTTGTTTCGATTCGGACATAGCCTGGACTCATGCGGGTGCTGATCGTCGAAGATGAAGCCGATCTTGCCGACGCCCTCACCGTCGGTCTGCGCCGGGAGGGGTACGCGGTCGACGCGGCCCCGGACGGAGCCACCGCCTTGGACCGCCTTTCCTACACTCCATACGACGCGGTGCTGCTCGATTTGAATCTGCCGGACATCGATGGTCTCGAGGTGTGCCGGGCAATCCGGATGGAACCAGACGCGACTACCCGGGTGCTGATGCTCACCGCACGCGACTCGATCGAGGAGCGGGTCGCCGGGCTCGACGAGGACGCCGATGACTACCTGGCCAAGCCGTTCGCCCTGCCCGAGCTGCTTGCCCGCCTCCGTGCCCTGCTCCGCAGAGACTCGATGGCTGGGAGCGCGGTCGTCGAGGTGAGCGGGCTCCGTCTCGATGCTGCCCGCCATGAGGTGGCCCATGACGAGGCGGCGCTTGATCTCACCAGCAAGGAGTTCGCCCTGCTCCGCTATTTCATGCTGCATCCCGGTGAGGTGATCAGCACGGAGCGGCTTCTCGATCACGTCTGGGACGAGCACGCCGACCCGTTCACTCATACAGTGCGGGTGACGATCTCGAATCTTCGCCGCAAGTTGCGCGACGCCGGCTGCGACGACCTCATCGAGACGGTGGTCGGTGCGGGCTATCGGCTGCGCCAGGTGGTCTGAGCCCGCCGCGGCCCAGCCAAGCTGAGCCGTGGCCGGAGCACTCGCCCGAAGCGGCAAGAGCGGATTGAGCCGCACGACCGTCATCCCTACCGCTATTTGGGCGCTCGTCGTAGATTCCGGTCATGCGATCCATTCGGTCCCGGCTGATGCTGATCCTCACCACACTGATCTCTGGCACCACGGCGCTGATCGCCGTCATTTCCTACCTGCTGGCGGGACCAGGCGTCTCGTTGGTGCTCACGATTGGATGGCTGTCCCTCGCCGTGCTCGCCACGGGCTGGCTCGTCGGTTCGCACCTTGATGAAGAACGGATCGAGCAATCCGCTCATGCCGATCGACGGCTCGCCCGACTCGAAGCGCGAACCGAAGAGCGCTGGGCATCGGTGCAAGACCTCGCCCACGAGCTGCGTAACCCATTGGCCGTGATGGCCACCACGCTTGATGTCGCCCGCGGCGACCGGGACGCAACCGTCGCCGACCTGAGACGATCCGCCGGCGTGGTGCGCCGAGCCGTCGATCGCGCTGCCGGAACCGTCGACGATCTCATCATCTTCGCCCGCAACGAGACACCGGAGGCCAAGCGCACCGAGGTCGACCTGTATCGGCTGCTCGCCGAGGTCGTCGCCGAGCACCAGGGACCGATTGACGCCCAGCGGCTCACCGTCGAGCGAATCCGCGCCGCCGTTGTGGTCGGGGGCGACCGCAAAGCACTCAAACGAGGGCTCGCCAACCTGATCGGCAACGCCGTTCGCCTCAGTCGACCCTATTCCGTGCTCCGCGTCGGCGCCGGGACACATTGTGGCTTCGCGTGGGTCGGGGTCGACGACCAGGGCCCCGGCTTGGACCCTCGCCAGCATGGCCGGGTGTTCCAACGACACTGGTCTGACGACCAGGCCAGCCTGGGGGGCGAGTCGCGCACGGGCCTCGGTCTCGCCATCACCCGCCAGATCGCCGAACATCACGGAGGGCTGGTGACGCTTCGTTCCGAGCTGGGCGGCGGCGCTGAGTTCGTCATCTGGATCCCGCAGTCGCTCGACGCCGATCCCACCGAAATCACCGCAGACGGTGTCCACCCGGCATGGAGCCCCCTCCTCGAACCAAACCCAGGGCCCGTAGCGGCACATATGACCGCTACGAGCCCTGGGCTCGTAGCGGTACCTATGACCACTGGGAGCCCGCGGAATCCCCGAAACCGTTGAGCCCTGGGCTCGTAGCGGTACCTATGACGCTGGGGGCCCTGGGCTCGTAGCGGCAATTTCTTTATCCGAGGTTGACACGCGATCGCGTAGGTTGCGGAGGTTCGACTCAGAGGAGCTCCGTTGACGATCGACACCGACAAGACCATTGTGACCGGTCGCACTTGGCGCGACTTGCCGCCGGAGCCTCCGGTCGGGGACCCGCTCGACGCCGCCCCCCTTCCCGTTGAGGTCCCGACGTTGGTCGAACCGGAGCCTGCCGCGGCCTGGTCGTGGCGGAGATGGGCGGCGGGCCTCCTGGTGCTCATCGTCCTCCTCCTGCTGTGGTTGCTCCTGCCCCGCAGCGACGACCCGGTGGCTCCGCCGACCACCGTGCCGGCGACCGAGTCGACCGACCCTGCACCCACCGAGCCCACCCCGCAGGCACCGCAGGGCAACCCCCAGGTACCGCCTGCGGCCGGTGCCGATGAGCCGGTAGCCGACGTTGCGGCCGCCCTGCTCCCCTCGGTGGTCCATATCGAATCCGGCTTTGGCGAGGGATCGGGGTTCGTGTTCGACGAGGAGGGGCTGATCTTCACCGCGGCCCACGTCGTTTCGGGGGCCCAGGAGGTTGGCATCACCCTCGCCGACGGGCGCCAGACCACGGGAACGGTGGTGTCCCGGAATCTCGATGAGGACGTCGCCGTCCTTGCCACCCGCGCCGAAGACCTGGTTGCGGCTTCGCTCGGTGATGGCGGCGAGGTTCGCATCGGCCAGACCGCAATTGCGGTGGGAAGCCCGTTCGGCCTCGAGCAGAGCGTCACCGTGGGGGTCGTCTCCGGCCTTGACCGCAGCCTCGACGTGGCGGGGCGCACCATCTCCGGGCTCATCCAGACCGACGCCGCCATCAACGTCGGAAACAGCGGAGGCCCGTTGGCCAATGCCGCCGGAGCGGTCGTCGGCATCAACATTGCCATTGCGACCGCATCGGGAGGCTCTGATGGCGTCGGGTTCGCGGTCCCGATCGACGTTGCCCTCGCTGTCGCCGACGGAATCACCCCGGACAGCCCGCCGGCTCCGATCGACAGCGTCAGCCCCTCCGGTCCGCTCGGGCTCGACCCCCTCGCCGACCTGTTCGGACCGAACCTCGGTTTTGGTGATTTCGACCAGATGCTTGATCTGTTGGACGGGCTCGGCCTGCTGCCGGACGGGGTCCAGGATCTCGTGGACGACCTCGGCCAGCTCGGACAGGGCCTCGACGGCCTCGGTCTCGACGGACTTGGCCTTGACGGCCTGAGCGGCGGATCGGGCGACACCCTCTTCGATCTCGGGCCGCTCCCACCCGGCTATGACGAGACCGGGATCACGTTGCACACGACCAACGGGGTCACCACCCAGGTGGCCTCGATCTCTGGCCCCGTCGGCACCATCACGGTACGGGCGACCGCAGGCACCGAAGCGTCCCGATCGCTGGAGTCCGCCCTCGGGGACCTCACCACAGTTCGCGGGCAACTCGGCAAGCTCGACGTCTCCGCGACCCGGGTCGCATTGCGCTGGGTGGAGCTCGACCGCTATCTCGAGGCCCTGGCTCCGGCCGCCGTTGGAAGCGCGACCGTCATGAACGTCGTCGAAGCCATGGAGGTCGGCTGATGGAGTACCCAGCCCTGCGCACCAACCAGCTCGAACAAGCGCTGTTCGAGATGCGCAAAGTCGTCGTCGGCCAGGACCGCGTTCTCGAGCGGCTCATGGTCGCCCTGCTCGCCAACGGCCACTGCCTGCTCGAGGGTGTCCCCGGCTTGGGCAAGACCATCACGCTGCGCACCCTGGCCAGGGTCCTCGGCGGATCGTTCTCCCGCATCCAGTTCACGCCGGATCTCGTCCCATCAGACATCGTCGGCACCCGCATCTACCGGGCGTCCGAGGAGCGGTTCGACGTCGAAGTCGGTCCGGTGCTCGCCAACTTCGTACTCGCCGACGAGATCAACCGGGCACCGGCAAAGGTGCAATCGGCGATGCTCGAGGTGATGGCGGAACGCCAGGTCACCATCGGCGACCGTACCTTCGCCGCACCAAAGCCCTTCCTGGTGATGGCGACCCAAAACCCGATCGAATCCGAGGGCGTCTATCCGCTCCCGGAGGCGCAGCGAGACCGCTTTCTGATGCGGATTCCGGTCGGGTACCCGACCTCGCAGGAGGAAAAGGAGATCGTGCGCAGGATGGCGGTCGGCCCCGAGGCCGCCGATCCGATCCTCGACCCCGCAGACGTGCTCGGCATGCAGGAGGCCACCACCGGAATCTTCGTCGACCCCGCGGTCTCGGACTATGCGGTGGCGATCGTGGTCGCCACCAGGGATACCGCAGCAGCGGGAATCCCAGAGCTCGACCGGTACATCGCCTATGGGGCCAGCCCCCGGGCCTCGATCGGGTTGATCGCCGCCGGTCGGGCGATGGCGGTGCTCCGCGGCCGCAACTACGTCCTACCCCAGGACGTGTACGACGTGGCCTATGACGTGCTCAATCACCGGCTGGTGCTCTCGTACGAGGCGCTTGCCGAAGGCGTGAGCGTCGACGACGTGCTCGTCGAGTTGCTCTCGACGATGCCCGCGCCGCGGATCACCGTTCGCGGCGAGGACCTCGTCGCCTCGTGATCGGCCTCCGGGACCGCCACGCCGCGCTGCGGACCATCGAGCTCGAGGTGCTGCGCCGCCTCGACGGCATCCTCCAGGGCGACTACCAAGGGTTCATCCCGGGCCACGGCACCGAGCTCGGAGAGGCCCGGGCCTACCAGGCGGGCGACGACGTGCGTCGGATCGACTGGAACCTCACCGCCCGTACCAACCAGCCGCACATCCGCGATGCGATCGCGGATCGCGAGCTGGAGACCACCCTGGTTGTGGACCTGTCGGCGTCGATGTCCTTTGGCACCGCGCTTCGGGAGAAACGGGATCTGGCCGTTGCCGCCGCCGGTGCGGTGGGATTGCTCACCCAACGCGGCGGCAACCGAATCGGTGGCATCCTCCTCGAGGGAGCCAACCAGACGGGGTTCCCGGCCCGGAGCGGCCGACGCCACCTCCAGGGCGTGCTGCTTCGGATGCTCGACACCCCGCGCGACGGGGGTGCCGCCGATCTCGCCGCCGGTCTCCGTGAGTGCGACCGAGTCTCGCGCCGGCGCGGCCTGGTCGTGGTGATCTCCGACTTCCTCGATGCCGGGCCGTGGCACCAGCCGCTCGCGGTCCTCAGTCGGCGCCACGACACGATGTGCATCGAGGTGCTCGACCCCCGCGAGAGCGAACTCCCCGAGGTGGGCTCGCTGACCTTCGTCGATCCGGAGACCGGGCGGAAGCGCTGGGTCAACACCAATTCCGCGGTGTTGCGCAAGCGATTCGGCTCCGCCGCAGCCCGGCAGCGCCGGGAGATCGGCCGCCGCATTCGCGCCGCCGGAGCCGACCACATGGTCCTCCGCACCGATCGGGACTGGGTCGCCGACCTGGTGATGCACATCGCCCGCCGGCGCCGCGGTCGAACGACGGGGAGGCGGCCGTGAACTTCCTCGCCCCCGACCGTCTGTGGCTGATGCTCATCCCGCTGCTCGGTGTTGCGGGCTATCTCTGGTCGCTGCGCCGCCACGAGCAGTTTGCGGTCCGTTTTTCCAATTTCGAGCTCTTGGATTCGGTCATGCCAGACCGCCCGGGTTGGCGGCGCCACCTGCCGGCGGTGGCCGCGCTCCTCGGCGTCGTCGCACTCGTCATGGCTATCGCCCGCCCGGTGATGGCCGTCACCGCACCGAGAGAGGAAGCGACGGTGATCCTGGCCGTCGACGTGTCGTTGTCGATGGATGCCATGGACATCCCGCCGAGCCGGATCGGCGCCGCCAAGGAGGCGGCGCTCCGTTTCGTCGACCTGGCCCCCGAAGACCTGCGCATCGGTGTCGTCGCCTTCGCCGGTATCGCCCTTGCCGCCCATGCCCCGAGCAACGACGCCACCGCGGTGCGGTCAGCCATCGAGCGGCTGTCCCTGGCGGAGGGGACTGCGGTGGGCGAGGGCATCTACGCCGCCATCGACCTGATCGCGCTCGATGTTGCTCAGGCGGAGGGGGATGGAGGAGAAGCCGTCCATATCGTCGTCCTGTCCGACGGCGAGACCACGACTGGCCGCTCCGAGGTCGACGCCGCACACGAAGCAGCCAGTCGCGGCCTACCCGTGTCGACGGTGTCGTTCGGGACACCGGCCGGGGCGATCAACTACGCCGGCGAAGTCGTCCCGGTCCCGGTGAACGAAGGTGCACTGCGCCAGGTCGCCGACATCACCGGCGGGCGGTTCACCGGGGCGGCATCGGCCGACGAGTTCCAGGAGATCCTCGACTCGGTGGGCTCACAGGTCGGGTACACCACCGAAGAGCGCGAAGTGTGGGAATGGTTCCTCGGTGCCGGGCTGGGAGTGCTGGTGCTTGCCGGGGTCGGGTCGCTGGTCTGGTTCTCGCGCATCCCGTAGCTAGCCGTTGTCGACCGGATCCGAAATGTTGTCCTTGTTGTTGGCGTTCTGGCCGGTGTTGCCGTCGCCGCTGCCCGTGTCGCTCTTGACGCAGACGTACTGGTCACCGTTCAGGTTGGGGTCCGGCCCATTCTTAGCCGAGGCGTCCTTGATGTGGGTGAGATCCCAGTTGCCGTCGGGGCACACGCCGGCCACGTAGTCGCCGTGGTCGACGGACAGGCCACCGACGCCATCGCCTCGGCGACGGTTGATGCCCGGTCGCGGTGACAGACGGCGACCGCCCAGCCGCCGAGCCCGGCGCCGGTCAGCCTGGCACCCGCTGCGCCTGCGGCGCGGGCCGCGGTGACCAGGGCCTCGAGGCCCGGAGTGCTGACCCCAAAGTCACCGGCGAGGCTGGCGTGCGACTCGTCGAACAGCCGTCCGAGAGCCTCGATTTCCCCCTGCCGAAGCGCCTCCTCGGCAGCGTCGACTCGTCGTGCCTCGGACAGCACGTGACGCGTCCACGCCCGGACCGGCAGCGGGTCGGTCTGCGAGAACCGTCCCTTCGAGAGCAGAGCCGCTTCCGGTTCGGGCACGGCGTACTCCGGCAGTTCGGCGAGGACGTCGCCGAGCTCGGCGGTCACGCTGCCGAGGACCGGTGGATCAAAGCCGAGCAGGAGCGCTGCGGTCCGGGTGCCGACCACTCTTGCGTTGTAGGCGTCGCGGGCCGATCCGCCTTTGGGTGCGGGCTCTCCCGAGTAGCCGGCGACAAAGGCAACGTTCTCCGGAATCGGCACCGGTCGCCGCGCGGTCGGATCGAATTCGATTCTCAGCGCAGTGCCTGCAACCGCATGGACGATGACGGTCTGATCCATCGCCCCGCCTTCGACGCCGACGGCTCGCTCGGCTCGGACGGCGAGGTCGACCAATCGATCGGGCTCGGGCTCGATGCCGCTGAGACGGAGCAACGCCGCTAGCAGGGCCACGCTCAGCGCCGAGGACGAGCTCAGGCCGCCGGTTGCCGGCAGGTCACCGTCGATCGTGAGCCTCGCCCCCATCGGCTCGACCAGGGCAATGACCGGCTCCAGGTATCGCGACCAGGCCGGGTTGTCGGCCCGGTCGGAGCGAAAGACGCCGCTGAACATGGCGGAGGTCGCCTCGACGACCTCATCTCCGATTGCCTCGGCCGTGACGCGAAGCCGCTTTTGGATGGCCACTGGCATGACGGGCAACGACGAATAGTCGGTGTGCTCCCCGATCAGGTTGACCCGGCCCGGGGCAGACGCAGTTGCGTGTTTGTGGGTCATGCTTTGCAGATTCTGGCTCTCTGAAACCAAAAATGCGCCACGACAGTCTGAAAAGTAGCGGGCCAGCCGTGGCGCGGGGGTACCCGGCTCCTGTGGCACGCGACGGTGACGGCTGATCGCAGTCTGGGCTGTGCTCACCGCCTCGCTCCTGGTTCCTCTCGTCGCGCTGATGTTCATCTTCTCCGGGCTCGGCTGGCCGTCCTAGCCTGCCGAGCATGGTGCAGAGCTCCGGCCTCCTCCTCTACCGGCGAACCGAGTCCGGCGGTGTCGAAGCGCTGATCGGGCACATGGGAGGTCCGTATTGGGAGGGAAAGCAGGAGCACGCCTGGTCGGTGCCAAAGGGGCTCCACGACCACGGCGAGCATCAGGCGCTTGCCGTGGCCCTCCGCGAGTTCGAAGAGGAGATGGGTTCGCCGCCACCCGATGGCCCCACCATCGATCTCGGCTCGGTGAAGTCGGGCCGCAAGACCATCACCGTGTTCGCTCGTGAGGGCGACTTTGTGGCTGAGTCTGCGGCTTCGAACACCTTCACGATGGAGTGGCCGCCGGGATCGGGACGCCGGGAGGAGTTCCCCGAAATCGACGAAGCCCTGTGGTGCGGCACCACCGAGGCTCGCTCACTGCTCTCCAAATCGCAGGTCACGTTCATCGATCGCCTGCTCGACCACCTTGCCGCCGACTAGGTTCTTGCTGCCGAACCCGATCATCTCATCGAGAAACGGATCGGCTCCCGGGGGCGAGCGTACGGAAAGCCGCCCAGACGACACGCCCGTCACAGGTACCAGCGCACCGGGGATCGAATCCCTACCATTCCCCCTATGGCAGCAACCATCGTCATCGTCCTGGTCGTCATTGCGCTGATCGTCGGGGTCGTGTTCATCTACAACGGCCTGGTCCGGTCCCGAAACAAGGTCGACAACGCCTGGGCCCAAGTCGATGTCCAACTGAAGCGACGCTACGACCTCATCCCGAACCTCGTCGAGACCGTCAAGGGGTACGCCGCCCACGAGCAGGAGACGTTCGAGCTCGTGGTCGAGGCCCGCACCCAGGCCGTTGGCGCCGGGTCGGTCGAGGAGCAAGGCCAGGCAGAGGATTTCCTCACCGGAGCGCTGCGCAAGCTGTTCGCCCTCGCCGAGGACTACCCCGAGCTGCGGGCGAGCGAGAACTTCCAAGCGCTCCAGGCCCAGCTCGAGGAGAGCGAGAACAAGATCGCCGTGTCCCGCCAGATCTACAACGACACCACCCTTTCCTACAACAACACGGTGCAGACCGTCCCGTCCAACCTCGTCGCCTCCGCCTTCGGATTCGAAGCCAGAGAGTTCTTCGAGATCGGGGGAGACGCCCGCATCGTGCCCGAGGTCGACTTCTGAGACGAAGCCTCGTCGTCGCCGTCCTGGTCGCGGCGTCACTGGCGCTGACAGCCCTTCCTGCCCTCGCCAAGGAATTCACGCTTCCCTCGGCCGATGTCACGATCGAGCTCCAGCCGGACGGGTCGCTCCTGGTGACCGAGCGCATCGAGTTCGCCTTTTCCGGTTCATTTCAGGGGGCATTTCGCGATATTCCGCTGCGGCGAGGCGAGGCGATCACCGATGTGATCGTGATCGAGAACGGCATCCCCTACGAGCCGGGCGCCAGCACCGCCCTTGGCTCAAGCGACCAGCCGGGCACCTTCGGCGTGGAGGACCGCGGCGGCGTGGTGCGGGTCGTCTGGCACTACCGGGCAAGCGACGAGGCGCGAACCTTCGACATCCGGTATCGGGTGACCGGGGTCACCGCCATCTACGACGACGTTGTGGACGTGAACTGGAAGGTGTGGGGCGACGAGTGGGAACAACGGGTGGACCTGGTCGAAGCCACCCTCTCGTATCCCGGCGCGGCCTCGCCGGGTGATGTGCTGGTCTTCGGCCACCCTCTCCAGGTCGACGGCACCACCACGCTCGGTGCCGACGAGGTATCCCCGGCGCTCACCGCAGCCAACGTGCCGGAGCGCACCTTCGTCGAACTGCGTGTCGTGCTGCCGCGTTCGGTCCTCACCTCGACCCAGGGCGGCCAGGTCGTCGCCGGCGACGGGTTGCAGGACATTCTCGACCAGGAAGGTGCACAGACCGCGCGCCACGACCGGGCGGTCGCCATCACCGGTTGGACCCTCCTGGGCCTGTTGATCATGCTGGCGTTGATTCCGGCCGCGCTGTTCGGCGGCTACCTGTACTACGGCAGGGAGCGTCGACCGGCCGGCTACGACCGGGACTACGAACAGGAGCCGCCATCGGACCTGGAACCGACGATGGTCAACGCCCTGGTCAACCAGGGCAGGGCCGACGAGCAGGCGTTCACCGCGGCGCTCTTCGACCTGATCAGACGAGGCGAGCTCACCGCGGAGCCGGTATCGGTAGAGAAGAAGACCTGGCTCGGGCTGCGCACCGAGACCATCACCGACCTCGAGATCGGGATCGGAACCCTCGGCACCGGGCTGACCGCACCGGAGGCACGGGTGCGGACGATCCTGGAGCGGGTGCTCGACGAGGGGCCCGTGCCGCTCAGCGAGTTCCGCACCAAGGTCAGAGAGGACGCCACCGCCAACCACAAGTCGTATGTGGCCTTCCAGGACGCCGCCCACGAAGCGATGCTGCGCCAGGGCCTGCTCGATGAACGCGGGACGAAGTTCCCCTGGATCGTGCTCGGAGTCGCCGTGCTCGTCGGGGTCTTCGCTTGGTTCGTGATCGCACCATGGCTTGGCCGATTGGGCACCCCCGACAACGAGGGTCTGCTGCGGGTGGGTTTGGTTGGTGTGGCGGTGCTCGGCGCCGGACTCGTCTTCATTGCCTCGCGGTTCCGCACCGCCTGGGTGCGGCTGACCCCCGATGGCGCCTTGATGGCGGCTCGCTGGCAGGCGTTCCGCCGCTACCTGACGGACTTCAGCAGAATTCGGGAGGCGCCGCCGATCTCGCTGGCGTTGTGGGACAACTACCTGGTGTACGGCATTGCCATGGGCGTCGCCGAGGACGTGCTCTCCGCGGCCCGCTTCGCCGCTCCCGAGGCGCTCGCCGAGACGTCGGCCATCTATTGGTACAGCCATCAGGGGTACTACGGCGGGCATTCGAGCAACGCCATCGAGGGTATCTCCCGGTCGTTGTCCGGTGCCTTCGCCGCACCATCGTCGAGCGGCGGGGGAGGGGGCTTCAGCGGCGGTGGCGGCGGTGGCGGCGGCGGCGGGGGCGGGGGAGCCTGGTAGGGCGAAGCCCGAGCCGCTGCTCAGGCCAGGCGTTGGATTGCGATCACCTCGGTTAGCTCTCGAAGAACGGTGAGTCGACGCCGGAGGAGAACAGCGACACGACCTCGCTCGCGTCGCCACAGCTGTCGGTGAACCCGAGCTCGAGCCACGCCGAGCATGGCGCCTCCCACACCGCCCACAAGGCGTGCCGGCCCTCGGGTAGCCCGTCGGGGAAGTCGTGGACGAACCACTCGCAGGTCTCCGGTCCCGTCTGGGTTCGGTAGGTGGGACCGCACTGGTCGCTGGTGCCTCGCAACACGTAGTCAGACGTATATCGCGTAGTAGGGCCAATCAAGGAGCGATCGTCTTCCATCGGGAAGACGTAGAGCACCAGGTCGAACCTATCGCCGAGCGGCTCTGGGCCGTCGTTGATGAACCCGTGGCGCACATGGAACGGCTGACCCGCTACCCACTCACCCGATGCCTCGTCAGGACTGTCCGGGTCGGTAAAGACCGCGTCCCGGAGGCAGATGTCAAAACAGACCTCGGACAAGAAGTTCAGATAGCTCGTAGCCGGCAACTCTTTGACGACACCCAGCGCCAACGGCCCAACTCCATCATCACCCAGCACGGCACCCTCAACATCGGGCAACGGGGTGTCCCCGGTCGCCGCGGCTCCCGATGCATCGACCTCCGGCTGTACGTCTTGCTCCTGGTCCTCGCCCGACGAGTCCTCCGCACCCCCATCGCTCTCGCTGAGGAGCTCAACCCAAAGCTCGCCCGCCGGCCCGCTCGGCGTCAGCTGGTCAAACAGTCCACCGGAAAGGGCGAGTCTCTGTAGATCTTGGTCCGAACAGCCAAGCTCGTCGGCTGCACGCGTGAGGAGCATTCCTCCGTCGCGCCCGACCTTTTCAAAGGCTGGCCATGGGGGCCCCGGTGCATTGGCAGTCCCCAGCAGTGCCCAGAACTCTTCCACAGACATGTCACCCAGCTCGTCAAGGAACTCCTGGTTGATCGCGATGAATACATCGGCCACTTCCTCACAGGTTTGGGGGTCGGCGGTTGATGTGGTCGTCGTAGTGGTCGGTGTCGTCGTAGTAGTAGCAGGAGTGGCTGTCGTCGTGGTACTGGTGGGCGTCGTGTCACTACTACACGACGCCGCAACGATTGCGAGGATCGCGATTGTTATTCGGTAATAGTTCATGCTTCGCCTCCACAGGCTTGTTCGAGGATTACCGCTTTTGCTGACTCATCGGGGACTATCGACTCGCAGACTTCGCCTACCACCGCAGCCTGGACCTCTTCTTCGGCGCATCCGAGCTGCTGGATCCGCTGCAGCGCCGTTCCGAATCGAAGGTCGTTGACCATCGACAGCAGCGATTGGGCAAAGCCTTCGGCTGTCATCAGCGCGACCTCTTCCATGTAGCTGTCGTAGAGGTCGACGATGACGTCCGCCAACTCATCGCATGACTGGGCCGCGCTCGCCGGCGTCACGTAGGTGTCGACCAGATCTGCCACCGAGACGACGACCAGCGTGGCGAGCTCGCCGGCGGTATATGCGCCCGGCAACTGGTCGAAGACCACATAGTTTCCAGGGAGCACGGCAATATCGATCGAGTCACCGGGGGCGAGATCGGGTGCAGTTTCCGGCGAGTCCGCGCCGTCTGACTCCGGCCACACCAAACCGAAATGCGCTGCCGCGGTCTCCGCATCGGCGTCGGACACAACGCCCGCTTGGCCGAGGTCGACGGCTCCGTCACGCAACGGGAGATCGGACGGGTCTCCATCGAAGAGCATCGCAACGATCGGTTGACGGGGTTGGTCATCAACATTGGTAATCGTCAACACGACACCGCCGCCGCTATCGATCATTCCCGCCGGTTCGATGACCCAACCTGCCGAGTCGATCGTGGCGGTGACCTGCTCGGTCGGCGCAGGTTGTTCCGGTACCGGACAGCTCAACGAAACAGTGAAACCGGTTTCGTTCGCTGCCGTCTCGAGCGCCTGGCACCTACTCGCCAGTGCATCGGTCGTCCTGACAAAGTCCGGGTCCTGGGAGATGGCCGCCGCGTCCTCGAACGTCGTCAGCCGAGCAGCAAGCAGTGCCGCGGTCTCGTACCAGTCGTTCCGACTTGCTAAATAATCCTCGTGCTGCGTGGCAAGGCTCTGTGGGGCAACGAGGGCGGCCAGCAGGCTCGTATCCGCATCGAACGGCCCGATGACGCAGTCTCCAAAGATCTCCTGGACGTTGACTTCTGCGCCTGCGGTGGCCTCCACGCAATTTTCCTCGCGATTGTCGGCCTCCCCGAGAAGGTCGGAGAGTGCGACCAGGTAGTCCTCGCTCACAGATTGGTCATTGTCCTGACTATCAGGAGTCGTCCCGGACTCGATGGGGGTCTCGGAGCCGGTCTCCGCGACGTCGGTTCCCGCACACGCAGCCGCGAGCAGCAACGCGGCCACCGCAGCAAACTGGAGTCGTCTCATGGTGCCTCTCCTCTGCTGTAGTACACGTGTTGTTGACCCGCGCTCGACGATCCGGCCTCGACCCCGCCGGTCGGTGGCCATTCCTCGGCGCCGATGCGTGGGAAGACCGCTCCTATCCGCTCGATATCGATGGAGGTGGTCACGAGGGTGAAGAGACATGCCTGGTCCGTCGTCGGGAGACCCAGCGCCTGTGCGCGCGCTGAGTCGATGAGCTCGCCGGCTTCGGCAATGGTGAAGGGCTCGACGTCCGCGCCCGTCTCGTCGACCAGGGCACCTTGACGACCAGCGCCAAATCCTGCATGGAGACCGGTGCCGGAACAGCGGCCCGGCCCTTGGTCCTCGATCGCGAACTCGTCGAGGAGTGCCAGGTACACGGTCGTCGGCAAACCGGTTGTGGGAGGCGGTTGACCGACCGGCTGGCTCGACGGGCGGAGCACCACGACGGTACCGAGAACGACCGCAATCATCGCCGCGGCTGCCACGACGAGCACTGCCCTCGAGCGCCGGCGCCGGCCGTACAACCGGTCGATCCCCTCCTGAGTGTCGACCTGGGCTCGCACTCGTTCCACCAGCGCAATGCCCTCGCTGCGGAAGTCGTCCGGGATCACGGTTCCCGCCTCCCCACGCCCAGGCCGCGAAGCACCGCCTCCCGGCCGCGCTGCAGATGGGTCTTCACCGTGGTCTCGGCAACCTCCAGGACTTCTGCGATCTCGGCGATCGAGAGACCGTCGACATAGTGGAGCACAAACGATTCCCGCTGCCGTCGCGGCAACCCACGAACCTCCGTCCACAGTGCCTCGGCGTTCTCGGGATGCGTCTCGAGGGGCGTGCGTTGGCGCAACGCCACGAGGGTCATCGCCTTTGCCTCAGCAACGCGGCGGCGCAGGTGAGATCTCGCCAGGTTGATCGTTACCCGCCGCAGCCACGCTCCCGGCTTGTCGTAGCCAGAGACGGTCTCCCAGGAGCGATACGCGCGGATAAACGCCTCCTGGGCCAGTTCCTCGGCTGCCCACCGCTGCCCGGTGAGCGCATACACGACCGACACCATCTGCGGGAACTCCCGCATGTAAAAGGTATCAAACGGCTCGGCCGCGCGGACAACCTGAGGATCCGCGTCGACCCAATCCGACGGTCTAGCCATCGTTGCTTCCCAGCGCACACCCTTCACACGCACGGCTGCGGTGAAGGTCCACATTGATTGTGGCAACTACCGGTACATCGCGCGGTGAACACCGCTCACAACACCGACGGCAGAAAATGCTCAGTGACCGTCCACGGCACACCGAACCGCAATACCGGGACGGTTCTGTAACCATCCACAGCCGCCGTGGCGCGGCACGGGCCCCGGACGGTGGGTCAAGCGACCTGAAGTTCCATCCGATGAGTGATCATGAGACGGCCAGGACTCGTGATGGTGATGACGCTCGCGATCGTCGCCGGATCTTGCGCCGCCTCCGCCAGCGGCGCCCCCGCCGGGTGGCAGTCGGAGATGCCCACAGGCCTCGAGGACAGTCCGTTCCGAGCCGAAGTCACCGCCCACGTTGCTGCTTCGCTCACCGCCGATCCTCTCGTGTCTGCGTCTTGCATCGACCAGGTCGCGACAACGGTGACGGATGTGTCGTTCACAGACCTCGGAGTCAATGGGATGCGTAATTTCGGCGTGACCGCCGACGACCCCTCGGTGGTCGGCACCGATGTCTTCTTCGCGTCGCTTCCCGCCACAACGAGAGGCCGCGTCGTTGCCGCGATCGCCGACTGCGGTGGCCTGGCATTGCAGCTTTCTGTCGATATTCCCGGTGTGAGCTATGCATCACTTGCCTGTCTGGTCGACCGCCTCTCTGCCTCCGGGTTCTTCGAGATGGGTGATGCCAACGGGGCCGCGACCGCCACGTTCGCATCGGCCAAGACGGACTGTCTCTCGGTGGAAGAGATGGTGGCGTGCGACGATTGGAGTGCCAGGCAGCTTGCGGCACCAGATCCGGTTGTGCTCTCACCGATTGATTGCAAGTCGATCGACGCGGCGCCGTTTGCCGCTGCGCTCGGCTTCGACATCGACAAGTTCGAGCCGTCGGTGATCAAGACCGATGCCGAGCGGCCGGTCGGCTGTGCCTACGGCGACCCGGATGAGGCCGGACCGTGGGTGATGCTCTATGCCGCCACCCAGAAGTCCCAGCTCGAGCTGTACGAGTCGCCGATCCCCCAGGTCGCCGCCACCTGGGCGGACCTTTCTGAGATCCTGGAGTACGCCGGCGTGCTGTTTATTGCAGAAGGCGGGTCGGTGGAATGGCTCGACGACGCGGTCACCGCCATCTTCGACGATGGGAACACCAGCGCCGCGGTCACCGCAGGCGACTATCTCCTGATGGTATCGGCCGGACCGGGCGGCGAGGGGCCGCAACTCTCCCGCACCCACCTGGCCGGCGCCGTCGAGGCCCTGGCGGTCGCCCTCGCCCTTTCGTAGGATTTCATCTGGGTGGGCCGGGGGTCGCCGGCTATGCCACCTTCCACACCCGCCACAACGCCGACGGGTCCTGCAACGGGTTCCCGTGCACGAAGAAGAAATCTGCCGGCCCGCCGACGGATATCTTCCCAGCCTCCGGCTCGCGGAGCAGATCGCCCCCCACCCAGGTCGCCGCCCCCAGCGCCTGCCAGGGCTCAAAGCCGGCGTCGACGAGATGCTCGACTTCCCAGGCGAGGTGGTTGGCGCGCAACGACCCGCCGCCGAAGTCGGTTCCGGCGGCAATGGTCACCCCGGCGTCGATGGCCAGGCGGAGGCTTTCGTAGGCAAGCTCGGTGCGCTCGGCAATGCGAGTGGTGTTCTCTCCGGTGGTGAAGCGCTCGATGGTCGTGGTCGAACCGAACGACGCCCACGACGAGCCGATCGCCAGGGTGGGCACCAGGTAGGTGCCCCGAGCCGCCATGTCCGCGGCGAGCTCGGTATCGAGGTGGGTGCCGTGCTCGACGCAATCCACGCCGCCGGCGACCGCGGCCCGCACGCTCGCGAGGTTGGTGGCGTGAGCGGTCGCCGGCACGCCGCGCTCGGTGGCGACGGCAACGGCACGCTCGACTTCGCCGATCGTCCAGGTGGAGACGTCCGGGTTCGGGCCTTCGATGTAGAGCTTGATGAGGTCGGCACCGTCATCGATCTGCTTGGCGACCACAGCCTCGACGCCGTCACCGTCCTCGACCGACACGGAGAAGCCGAACCCTGAGCCTCGTTCGATCCAGGTGCCGGCGGCCCGGATATACGGCCGGTCGCGTCGGCCCGCCCAGGCGTCGCGGACCGTCAGGGACAGCGCCCGTCCGTCCCGCGGTGGCGCCCCGACGTCGCGGAACCAGCGGATGCCGGCCCGGTGGGCGATTTCGCCGTTCTCATCCGCTGCTGCCAGAAGCTCGTCGGTCGAGTCTTCGATCCGATCGATCCAGTGCGAACCACCGGGCAGCGTCGTGTGGCTGTGGGCGTCGACCAAGCCGGGCACCAGGCTGGTGCCACCGGCGTCGATGATTCGATCGGCCTCGTGATCGTGAGGAGCCTCGTCATCGTGGCCCATCCACTCGACCCGCCCGTCGGCAACGAGAACGCTGCGATCGAGCAGAAGATCGGGTCCGGTGCCGTCGGCGATGGCGGTGGTGCGATACAGGATCCGCATCGCAGCTCAGCCGCCCGGGGAGACCCACATCGGGCGAGGGGCCTCGATCCGGTCGAGGGTCGAGCTGACTTCGGCGAAACGGTCGGTTTCGCCCGTATCCCAGTCGCGCCATGCCTGGGTCAGCTCCTCGCGGTTGCGGGCGACGAAGTTCCACCACATCTGGATCCGCTCGCCGAGCGGCTCGCCGCCGATCAGCATGGCCCTGGTGTTGTCCTGGTCCGCTTCGATGTGCAGGGTCTGCCCCCCGGCGGGGATCAGGCCGAGGTAGCCCGGCTCCACGATCGCCCCGTTGATCTTGACCTTGCCCTCGATGGGGACAAGCCCGTACTCAAACCCGGTGTCGGCAGCGACCTCCACCACGCCCGTGGCAAGGGACAATTCGGCCCCGACCAGCGGCGTGTCGGTTCTTGCCGGAGACGCGGTCCCGTCGAGGTTGCCGAGGATGACCGTCGCCTCCCCGGTACCGAGGTCGTGGGTTGGGAGGTCCGCGTGGTGCTCGAAGGCCGAACCGCCGTGGCGGGTGTCCTCGGGCAGGGCGATCCACATTTGCAACCCGAGCGCACCGGTCTTGGAACCGAGCTCGGCATGGGCAATGCCGTGGCCCGACGTCATCAGGTTCAGCTGACCGGCCCGGATCAGTTGCTCGGTGCCGAGCGAGTCGGAGTGGAGCGCCTCACCGTGCAGCAGCCAGGTCACGGTTTGGAGCCCGATATGGGGGTGGGGCCCGATCTCCATCGGGTCCGGCTCGACTTCGTCGCCGGGAAGCATCATGTCGACGAAGCACCAGGCACCAACGGTGCGCCGGCCCTTGGTCGGCAGGACCCGCATGACACTGAGATTTCCGACCTTGGCGACGCGGCCCTCGCGCACCTCGACGGTGTCGTTGCTGGTCATGGTCTCCACCCTACGGCCTCGACAGCCGCTCGCCTGCCTCCACGGCCAGATCGAGCCGGTTTCCCGGCGGTGCCAGCGGGCACGACCAACGATCGTCCCAAACACACGACGGGTGGTAGCTGTAGTTGAAGTCGAGCACCAGGGCGCCGTCGCGCAATCCGAGATCGGCTCCCTTGGCGGTGTCGAGCAGGTAACGCCCCCCGCCGTAGGTAGGGCCGCCGTTGGTGGCATCAGCAAATGGGAGAAACAGCCCGCCGCCGTAGGAGTCGAGCCAGTAGACGTCGAGGGCGACCCGCCGACCCCCAACGGTGGCTGTTGCGGTGCCGAAGCGGGCGAACCGGGTGTTGCCATCCCCGCTGTGGTCGATCAGCACCGGTTCGTCCTCGACCGCGTCCACCGTTGCGAGCACGAGCCATCCGGGGTCGTAGGCAAAGAACGCCGCGCCGGCGAAGCCGTCTCGCTCGTCGGGTGGCACCGGGCTTTGCGGATGCGTGGCAAAGAGCCGGTCACGGCCCGCCCGCCATTCGGTCCAGGCACCTTCACCGTCGGTCGACCGACGGACCGCGGTGTACAGGTCAGAGACCCGCCTCCGGTAGTCGGCGAGGTCCAGGGTGTTGCTCATGAACCTATATATTGGCTGAGCATGGGCGTTGACTCTTCCAACCCGGGCGTGCTCTTCCTCTGTGTGCACAACGCCGGTCGGTCACAGATGGCGGCAGGGTGGATGCGGCACCTCGCCGACGGGCGCATCGACGTGTACTCGGGCGGCTCAGATCCCGCCGATCGAGTGAACCCGGTAGCGATCGCCGCCATGGCCGAGCGCGGCGTCGATATCGCCGGCGAGCAGCCCCGGCATTGGAGCGACGACAGGATTCGAACGGCGGAAGTGGTCATCACCATGGGCTGTGGCGACACCTGCCCGGTCTACCCCGGGACCCGGTACGTCGACTGGGAGGTCGAGGATCCCTCGGGGCTCTCGCTGGAGGCGATCCGACCGATCCGCGACGAGATCGAGGAACGCGTCCGCGGCCTCCTCGCCGAGCTCGACGAGCTTGGCTGATGGAGCGAAGCGAAGTGTGGGGCCGAACCCTCCATCGCCTCAAGCGGTACGTCGAGTCTGGCGGCGACTCCTAACCTCGCCCGATGCCCAAGCCGATCCGATCTTCGCTCGCCTTCCTCAGCTCGGAACGACTGGTGATGAACACGGCGTTCCGGTTCGTCTATCCGTTCCTCCCCGCCATTGCGAGAGGACTTGGCGTGCCGCTCGAGGCCGCCGGATACCTGGTGAGTGCCCGCTGGGTGGCCGGCCTGGCGACACCGGTCATCCAGCGGGTCGCCGGCAAGGGCGAAGCGCGACGCCGGCTCATCGTCACCGGCTGTCTGCTCTTCATCGCCGGTGCCACCGTCACCGCCATCACCGGGGTCTATGTCGGTGCGCTGGTCGGGTTCGTCCTCATCGGGCTGGCCAAGCCGTCGTACGACATCGCCTCCCAGGCCTATATCGCCGACCGGGTGCCGTACGAGCGGCGGGCCAGGTACCTCGGAATCTTCGAGCTCACCTGGGCGCTCTCGCTGCTCATCGGTGCCCCGATCACCGGCTGGCTGATCGCCAGAGGCGAATGGGTCGCCCCCTTCTGGGCCTTTGCCGCACTGACCGTCGTCGCGCTACTGCTGGTACCCCGATTCGTCGATCCAGACCGTCACATCGAAGGCGCTCCGAACGCAGCCAGCCGATTCTCCATGCCGGGCATGGTGTTTTTGGTGGTCGCCGCCTTTTTCACCCTCGGTGCCGAGATGATGTTCGTGATCTTTGGGGCATGGCTCGAGAACTCTTTCGGCCTGACGCTGGCAGCCCTCGGTGCCGCCGCCGTGCTCATCGGGCTCGCCGAGCTCGCCGGTGAGGGAGCGACCGTGGCGTTCACCGACCGCCTCGGCAAACGCAGAGCGGTGCTGATCGGCCTGTCGATCTCGGCGGTCGGCTTTGCCCTGCTCATCCCGGCGGGGGGCCGGCTCGGGATCGGCCTTGGGCTGCTGGCCGTGGCGTTGTTTGGGTTTGAGTTCACGATCGTTTCGTCGATCCCGCTTGCCACCGAGCTCCAGCCCGACGCACGGGCGCGGTTCCTGGCGTGGATGGTGGTGGCCATGTCGGCCGGGCGGGGGCTCGGCGCCGCGATCGGGCCACTGCTGTTTGGTGCGTTCGGGCTGACCGGTCCCGCGCTCGCCGCCGTTGTCGCCAACGTTATCGCCGCGATCCTGTTGTTCGGATGGGTGCGTGACCGGGGAACCGTCGCTGCGGGATCCAACGGTCGTTAGCGTCGAGGTCGATGAGCAGATATGTGGCGGCGATCGCAGCGGCAGCGCTGCTGGTTGCTGCCTGCACCTCGGGAAGCGAAGCGCCCCAGCAAGGGCTGCTCGCAGTCGTCGATGGGGACGGCCAAATCGGGCTGATCACCATCGAGGGTGAGACGATCGCCACCCTGACCGAGATCGACGGATCGGCGACGGTGTTCCAACCCGTCTGGTCTGGACCCGAAAATCTGGTGTTCGTGGAACAGTCGGGCTTCGGCGGCGCTGTCGTCGTCGCCACGATCGAGGGTGAGCAGCTCAGACGGGTTGAGTTCGTCACGCCGCCGTTCTTCCTATATCCACGCCCCGGTACCAACGACGGCGACATCGTGACGCTGCGAAGCGACCTCGACGGCAGCCTTGCCGCCGAGATACTCCACGCCGACGAGTCGGTCGGCACGCTCGAGGGCGGCTTTCCCTTCTTCCTCACCTGGATGCCGGACGGGCGCCTGGTCGCCCACGTGGGAAACGCTGCCCTCAAGGAGGTGTATCCGGATACGAGAGCAGCGGCCGTTGTCCCCGGACCGTTTGGCGCCCCGGCGGCGTGGGGCGACTCCGTCGTCTACATTCGCGCCGCCGGCTCAACGTCTTTTCTCAGCGTCCTGAGCGGCGAGCAGTCGATCGACCTGGCCACGGTCGGCGGCCCGACCCATCTCGTGGTGGGCGGCGACCGGGTGGCCGTGCGCTCCGTCGGGGGAGTAATGCCGGCTGGCGGTATCGAGATCCTGGCCCGGCAGGTTCCTCTCTTGCCCGCTGAGGCGCTGGTCGTCGTCGGACTCGACGACGGCGTGGTCGAGACCGTGGCACGGGGCGGTATCGCGGCTTTCTTCTGGGATCCCACCGGCCGCCGCCTCCTCTACCTCGACCTTTTCGACGAGGCGTCTTCGCGGCTGGCGTGGCACGTTTGGGAAGACGGTCAGGTCGTTGACTTCCCGCCGTTCATCCCCGACCCGACATGGTGGGTCAGCTTTGCGCCCTTCTTCGATCAGTACGCCCAGTCGATGACCCTGTGGTCGCCCGATAGCAGCGCGTTTGCCTACCCGGGTCGGGTTGGCGACGAGACCGGGGTGTGGGTGCAGCACCTGGATCAGCCCGCTCCGGTTCGGGTCTCTTCGGGATCGTGGGTGGCGTGGAGCCCGGGTGGCTGATCCTGTCGCAGGCGGCGTCCACGGCGTATGGTTGGGTGGATGAGGACGCTGATCGGTACCGCGGATGGCTTGTACGAGCTTGGATCCGAGTCGCCGGCCGTCCTCTCTGGCCACCGGATCGACGCGCTGGCGAGGGGCGAAGGCGAATGGTGGGTGCTGACCGACGGCAGCGACGTGTGGAGCGTGCCGGACGGCACAACGCCGAGCCGCGTGGCAGGCGTGGATGAGGTGCGGCTCAACTGCCTGCTGGCGCGACCCGACGAGGTCTTGCTCGGAGCCGAAGCGGCGCGCCTCTTCCGTCTTCCCGCTGGGGGAGGCACCGGAACGTCGCCAATCGTTGATCAGGCTTTCGAAGAGGCCCCGGGGCGCGACGACTGGTACACGCCTTGGGGCGGGCCTCCCGACGTGCGCTCGCTGGCCGCGGACGTGGACGGATCGGTGTACCTGAACGTACATGTCGGCGGCATCCTCCGCTACCGGGAGGACGACCCGGTGTGGCGCGACACGATGGACATCAACGCCGACGTGCACGAGGTCGTTGCGCACCCTGAGGAGTCGGGGACCGCGCTGGCTGCGACCGCTCGCGGGCTCGCCATCTCTCGCGATGGGGCGGACACCTGGAGGTTCCACAGCGACGGCCTGCACGCCTCGTACTGCCGTGCGGTGGCGGTCACCGAGGATCGAGTGTTCGTATCGGCGTCTCGAAGCAACCGTGGCCAGCAGGCCGCGGTCTACCGGACCGACCCTGCCGGGACCCGGATCCATCGATGCGAAAAGGGCCTGCCCGAGTGGTTTTCCACCAACGTCAACACCGCGTGTCTTCAGGCGAACGGCGAGCTCGTGATGATCGGCGACGCAGACGGCACGGTGTACCAATCTGGCGACGCCGGAGAATCCTGGGCCGCTGTGGCCGAGGGACTGCCCAGCGTCCGGTGCCTAGGGCTCGGGTAGGGCAGTGGGCCGAGGCAGTAGGCGGGCACTGAGCAGGCGCATCGCTCGTCGGCTCGCTAGGCGCCTTCCTTCTTGAGCTCGATCCAGACGGCCGCCGCCTTCGCCAGCACCCGGGCGTCCGAGGTGACGAGGGCAGATCCTGAGTAGAGCTTGCGCCCGTCGACGCCCATCGGCCAGCCCATCGCGATGATCTCTTCACCAATGACCGGCAGCGTGTCGATTGCCGCAGTGAGCCGTCCCAGGACTGCGTAGGGCGCGGTGCCGAGTGCGAAATACGAGGGACAGTCCAGGGCGGCCCAGATGTAGCGTCGATCGAGCGGGCGTCCATGCTCTCCGAGGGAAGTGTCCGGTGTCCACGATGACGCCACCAGGTCGGTTCCTATCACCGGCCCCGGGAAGATCCGCAGCCCGTCTCCCTCGGTGCGTTCCGGTCCGCAGACGAAGCATCCGGGGAAGATGTGGCCCTCGACGGCGAACCGCTGCGAGGCGGCCACGGCTGCGTCCAAGGTGGGTGGCGTCGGAACAGCAAGGTCGAGGTCTGCAGACTCCGCCTCAGCGACCAGCTGATCCCCGTCGAGCAGCCTGCTGTCGGATCCGTCCCCGCGCAGGTTCATCGGCGTATCCAGCGGAGGCGGCACCCGCAAGGTCGCCACCGAGACTCCATCGACGCCCTCGGCGACCACGCCTGCGGCGTACCCGCCGTTCCCGCTCTTCGGGGGGCCGCGAAAACGGTGGTCGATGGTGACGGTTCGTTCCATGGCAAAACCATAGACGGAGCGGCCAGGTGTTCCTGGCTAGCCTCGGTGCATGGCCGGCGACCCACCTGTCCAGCGCTACTTCGTCGATCGTTTCGGGCTGGTGCTGGTGACGGTCGTGGTCACGATCGGCATGCTGCTCCTGGTCGACCTGCCGCGGCGCGGGTCGGCGACTTCGATCGCGGAGGTTGCGGTCACCGTGCTCACGGGCATCACCCTGGTGCTTGCCCTCCTTGCCTCCGGCTCCAACCGGCCCTTGCTGCGACTCGGCATCCTTCTGGTTGGCGGATTCGTGCTCTGGTCGTTGATCTCGTTCATCTCGGCAATCGATTCGGTCGCCTTCCTCCGAGTCGTGTGGTTTCTGCTGGTGGTCGCCACGCCATACCTGGTACTGAGGCGGCTGGTGGGGCATTCACAGGTCAGGGCAGAAACGCTGCTCGGCGCCGCCAGCGTCTATCTGCTGATTGCGATGATGTTCATGTTCCTATTCCTCGCCATCGACATCTTCGAGCCGGGGGGTTTCTTCGGCGCGGCGCAGCCGACTACCTCGTTCATGTACTTCAGCCTGGTGACGACCACCACCCTTGGC
>Ga0255058_10000234_pt1 | contig 32860 bp, 30 predicted proteins | sample Cases_109_9_MG_FD_188637 | JGI IMG/M metagenome (GOLD analysis project Ga0255058, IMG submission 188637) | Seawater microbial communities from Amundsen Gulf, Northwest Territories, Canada - Cases_109_9 | ecosystem: Environmental > Aquatic > Marine > Gulf | place: Canada: Northwest Territories... | reverse complement strand
TGACTGCCACCGTGTCGCCGGGTTTTACTCCAAGCCCGGTCAGCGCGCTCGCGAGGCGCGCAATACGCTCCGCGAAAGTCCTGTAGTCGTAGCGGCGTTTGGCCGCGTAGACGATCTCCTGGCGGGGGGCCGTGGCCAGCGGCGTGTGCAGAAGCTGCCGGATCAGCAGCGGGAAGGGATAGGCGGAATCGGCCGGCTGCGCGGGATTCGAGGACACGGGGCTTTCTCCTCTTCGACCTCGACGGTCACGGCGACAGGATACCCACGACGGCGCCGGTGGAACAGGTGGCAAGGGTTCCCGCAAGGATGGATCGCAGGCCCAGCGCCACCACCTCGTCGCGGCGTTCCGGGACCATGGTCGACAGGCCGCCGATGAGAATGCCGAGGCTGCCGAAGTTGGCGAAGCCGCACATGGCGTAGGTCATGATGAGCTCGCTGCGATCGGAAAGGGCGTCTTCGGGGAGGGCGGCGAGCTGCAGATAGGCGAGGAACTCGTTGAGAACTGTCTTGATGCCCATGAGTGTCCCCGCGGTCATCGCTTCGCTCCAGGGCACGCCCATGAGCCAGCACACCGGCGCCATCAGGTAGCCGAGCAGGCGTTCGAGGGAAATGGGTTGGCCGCCCACATCGGGCAGCAAGGCGAGCGCGGCGTTGACCAGGAAGACCAGCGCCACCAACACCAGGAGCATGGCGATGACGATCAGGAACAGCTCGAGTCCGCTGCGGGTGCCACGGGTGATGGCGTCCATGGTGCTGTTGGCGCCGCGATCCGGCACCAGCTCGCCGGCGGTGGACGCGGTGGTCTGAGGAATCATCAGCAGCGCGATGGTTATCGCGGCCGGAGCGCTGATGAGAGACGCCGTCAGCAGGTTGCCCACCGCGTTGGGTATCACCGGTTCGATGATGGTGGCGTAGAGCACCAGCACGGTGCCGGCGATAGTCGCCATTCCGGTCACCATGATCACAAACAGCTCGCTGCGGCTCAAGGCAGCCAGGTAGGGGCGGATGAACAACGGTGCTTCCACCATACCGACGAACACGTTGGCCGCCGTCCCGAGGCCGACGGCGCCGCCGACGCCCAGGGACTTCTCCAGCGCGACGGCGAATCCCCGGACTATCCACGGCAGGACGCGCCAGTAGGTGAGCACCGCCGTCAAGGCGCTGATCACGATGATCAGCGGCAGGGCGCGGAAGGCGAGCACGAAGCTCGCGCCTGGCTGGGCTTCTTCGAAGGGCAGAGGTCCGCCACCAAGGAAGCCGAACACGAATGATGTGCCCGCTGCGGTGGCGTCCTGGAGCACCAGCACCAGGTCATTCAGGCCTGCAAGGGCGGCCTCCAGCGGCGGCAGCTTCAGCAGCAACGCGGCAAGAGCTATTTGTGTGGCAATGCCGGCGACGGCGACGCGCAAGCTGGCGGCACGGCGGTTCTCGCTGATAGCCCAGGCGAAGCCCAAGAAGACGAGCAACCCGAATGCGCTTTGCAGTGACTGCATCATTCAGGCTGGCAGTGACAAGGGGTCCGGTCAGGGCCGCCGCATGCTGAATACGTTGTCCACCACCGAGTAGTCGAAATACCCCAGCCGGGCGATGGGCTTGAAGACATTCATATCGATCATGCCGTCGCTGACGATGCTGTCATCTATATGTATCCCGATGACCTGTCCGAATACCACCAGATTGGACTGCCCCGGCTTGTCGCACGGCAATTCCACGGTCTGGAGATAGGTGCACTCGAGATGCACCGGACTTTCCTTGACCCGAGGCGGTTTGACCAGCTCGGACGGAACCGGCGTAAGGCCGGAGAGCTCGAACTCGTCGACGGACCGGGCAACCATGGCGGAGGTCGTATTCATGGCCTCGCGGGTCTCCCAGGTGGCGAGGTTACAGACGAATTCGCCTGTGTCCCGGACGTTTTTCACGGAGTCCTTGTAACTGCCTTCGGTGTGCGCGCCGTTGCTCGAGAACATGACCGTGGGCGGCTCGGAGGCAACACCGTTGAAAAAGGAGTAGGGCGCCAGATTGACCACGCCGTTTCCGTCCTGGCTGCTTATCCAGCCGATGGGCCTGGGAACCACCAACGATTTGAAGGGGTTGTGCTTGAGGCCGTGGTGATCTTTGGTCTCATAGAACATGTGGGTTGCGATTCTCCCTGAGTGTGAGCCCGGTGGCCGGTTTATCAGATTACTGCCGGCAGTCCAAGGGCGTCGATGTCGCTCACGCCGCCAACAGCAGGATCACGACCCCGCTGGCCACCAGCATCATTCCCATGAGCTCGACCCCGGTGGTGCGTTCGCGAAAGAACAGCGTCGATATTACCAGGGCGAACAGGAACTCCACTTGGCCGAGAGCCTTGACGTAGGCGGCGCGTTCCACGGTCATGGCGGTGAACCAGCCGATGGACCCGAGCGCCGAGGTGAGTCCTACGAACAATGACACCCGCCATTGTCGCGCCATGATCGAAAATCGCGCCGGGGACCTGACGGCGACGTAGACGACCATAATGAATGTCTGCAGGATAATCATGAGGACCAGGGTCATCCCGGCGCTTAGCAGAAAGTCGTCGATGCCGAAAGACAGGCTCGCTTTGCGTATCGACAATGACGCCAGCGCGAAGCCCAATCCTGACGCGAGGCCGATGGCGGCGGCCCGGTTCCACAGCCGCCCGAGGATCGAAGCGCTGTCCACGTGACTCCGGGCAATGGTGAGGACGACGACGCCGGCGACGCTGATCACGATAGCGATCCAACCCTGAAAGCTTATCCATTCACCGAAGAACAGCGCGCCGATGAAGGCGGTGAGAAAGGCCTCGGTGCGCGCGTAGGTGGTGCCGACCGCAAAGTTCCTGAGTGAGAATAAATAGATGAGCAGCACGGTGGCGATGATCTGAGCGACGCCACCGAGTGCCGTGTAAACGACGAAGGTCGGATTGAGCGGTGGCAAGCTCGTGTCGGACCAGGCCGCGACACATGCCAGATAGACGGCGGCGAAGGGCAGGCCGAAAAGAAAGCGCACCAGGGTGACTGATATCGGGTCCAGGTGCGCCGTGAGATGCTTCTGCCCCGCCGTGCGCACGGTCTGCATGACGACCGCGAACAGCGTGATGGGGATCCAGATCCAGGCAGCCATCAGCGCCCGCCCGAGAGGACGCGCGTCACTCCGAAACCACGTCGCGGGTCGTCACGAGATATAAGACGCCGCCGTCGTCGTTCTCGACTTCTACGAACCACACCATGTACTCGCCCGGCTTGTCTTCGGAGATGATCACGGTCGTCAGAATTCTGCGCGGTATGAAAGAGTGGACGGCGATTCTGCAGTGCGGGGCAGTCGACAACGCCGCGTAGCCGGGTCTCGGTCCCAAGCGATCGAAGATATCGGCGATCTCCTCGACACCTTCCTTACTATGGCAGAAATTCGCCTGCTGCTTTTCCCGCGGTTGGTCGATCGTGTAGTACCAGCTGTCGCCGGCCGCCGCAGAAAGGCTCGACCAGCCGATGACTAGACAACCGCATACTCGCTTGACCCAGGCGCCGTCGAACATGGTCGATTACTTGCCCGCGAACTCCGAGCGCAAAGCCCACATGAGCTCGGTCTCGCTACCAGCCGGTGCGATGATCCACACGCGTTTCAGATAGCGGAATGAAGTGCGCGAAAGGCATCGTCCGAGCCACAGTGCCACGCGTCGCATCTCGACGTTGCCGTGACGGGTACCGATGAGCGGCAGTCCGACCGATTCGATGTGCCGCCACTCGGCTTCCTCGATGACGCCGTTGATGGCCGATGCGATCCATTCCTCGCGCCAGGTAGGTTCGCAGTCTATGTCGTGCACGATGGCAAGAAGTTGCAGCGGCTTGGCTTTTTTCACCAGTACGCTGCCCGGTCTACTGGCAGGCCTCTCGCTGGCCGCCGCAACCAACTCGTCGAACGCCTCTTCGGGCTCCTCGATGATGCCGTCACTGCTCAAGAGCAGATGCGTGTCTTCCTCCACGGCCAGTGCGTCGACGGGAAAGGGTGGCGCGTGTTCCGGCGCCACCACCACGTGCACGGGGCCGAGTCGCCCGGCGCGGCCGTAGTCGTCGGAAATCAGTGAGAGTTTCGATCGCATGGTCTATACGCGGATGCGCCAACCTGATGTTCAAACAGTGTATAGTGCCCGCGCCGGTTTATGAACATCGATTCCGCGGAGTGTTGCATCCGTGAAAAGCATAGTAATCGCAGGCGATGCCTACCAGGTCGGCCGCGGTCTCGGTGAAGCCGCTGCCGGCGCGATCCGCGAAACCGTGATGAACGTGGAGCGCTTCCGGGCGCTCAAACGTGATTGGTCTGGAAGCGATCGGCTGACGGCCCTTCAGGCGGCGGCCCGGCAGGCCTACCCGGAATTCTTGCGCGAAGTCGAAGGGATCGCCGATGGTGCCGGTGTCGACTTCGACGACATTTTTCTGTGGAACTGTCGCGGCGATTTTCCCGGCGGCGGCGATCAGAGCCGCGCCGACATCGCCGGTTGCACTACCATCATGATCCCCGCTGGCGAAACGGAGCCCGCCGTTATCGCCCACAACGAGGACGATCAGGCGGAGCTCGACGGGCAGTGTTTTCTTGTCCGGGTGCGTGCTAGCCATGGCATCGGCTTCACGAGCTTCTATTCTCCGGGCCTGCTGCCGGGGCACACCTTTGCCGTCAACGACGCGGGTCTCGTGCAGGCCATCAATCATATCCGGCCCCACGATCAGACGGTGGGCATTCCGCGCCATATCGTTGCGCGCGCGGTGCTGGCGAGCGCCGATCTGGACGCGGCCGTCGCCGTTCTATCCCGCCGGGACCGGGCCAGCGGCTTCCATCACAATCTCGGGCAGGCCGGCCGTTCGCGGCTGTTGTCCGTGGAAGCGCCGGCCAGCATGTGCGTCGTGCATCACGTCGCTTCTGCTGCAGTGCACACTAATCATCTAGTATTTCCAGAATGCGCCGATATAGTGCAAGAGGTAGCTGATTCCTCGGCAAGCCGCCGGCGGCGTGCCGAGGCGCTAATCTCGGACGGCGCCCTGGAGGGTCGCGATGCGTCGGTAGTGCTCGGCGATCATGCCGATGCGGATTTGCCGATTTGTCGCAAACGCCGGGGCGGCACGGATCCAGGCTACACGCTGGCCACCGCCGTGTTCGAGGTGGCCCGCGAGCGGGTAACCTGGCGCGTGCATTCGCATCCGCTCGAGACGCCCGAATTCAGCGGCACCCAGCAAGTTGCTGGGGAACCGAGCGTCGTCTGACGAGCGGGGCCGCGGTGAGAGCGGCTCGAATGCGGCTTGAAATTGGCACTGCGAGGCACAATATGTGAAGGCATTATGTCCAGTGACGATAAATTGTTGAAATTTCGAATCGGCCAGGTTGTTCGCCATCGGGTGTATCCGTTCCGGGGCGTCGTATTCGACGTGGACCCGGAGTTCAGCAACACCGATGAATGGTGGGAATCCATTCCTGAGGGAGTGCGGCCACGCAAAGACCAGCCTTTTTATCATCTGCTCGCGGAAAACGAGGAGACGACCTACGTCGCCTATGTTTCGGAGCAGAATCTACTGGTCGACGATTCCGGTGGGCCTGTGGATCACCCTCAGCTCGACGAGCTTTTCGGCCAGTTCGAGGACGGCATTTACGAAGTCCTCCCGCGGTACGTCCACTGAGCGACTGCTCGGCCGTGCGACGCTACGGCGGTGGGATCTCCCGCCTGGATTTCCACCGTGAGAACGGTGTCGAGGGGTACCGCCCGGGGCTACCTGTACTCAGATCTGCCACCATTCTTTCTGCGCATGCCGGGATCTTCGGTTATTATTCCTAACTGATTCGCAATTGGCCAGGGTTGTTTCCGAGCATGTTCCGCGCCAGATCCGCTATCCACGCAGCGAAGGCTGCTATTGGAATCGTCGTCATCACCATGGTCTGCATGGGGTGGCTCGCGCCCGCGTCGGCCGAGACTTTCTGGCTTCCCAAGGAGGGCGACAGCGTTGTCGGACATCTACAGGGCGCTGTGGCGACCCGGGAAGACACGCTTCTCGATATCGGGCGCCGCTATAACGTCGGCTACGAGGAGTTGACGCTCGCCAATCCCGGCGTGGATCCGTGGATTCCGGGCGATGGCACGCTGGTCGTCATTCCATCGCGCTACGTGCTTCCCGATGCACCGAGAAACGGTATCGTCCTCAATCTCGCCGAGATGCGCCTTTATTACTACCCGGATCCCGTGAATGCGCCGCGCCGGAGGGTCATCACGCACCCGGTGAGCATCGGGCAAGTAGGCTGGAGCACGCCCCTGGGTACGACCAGGATCGCCGCCAAGGTAACGAACCCCGCCTGGTATCCGCCGGCATCGATTCGTGCCGAGGCGGAAGCCGACGGCAACCCGCTTCCCCTGATGGTGCCTCCCGGCCCGGACAATCCTCTCGGCACCCATGCGCTCGCTTTCGCGAAAAAGGGCTATTTGATCCACGGCACGAACAAACCCTATGGCCTCGGCATGCGTGTCAGCCATGGGTGTATACGTATGTATCCAGAGGATATCGTGACTCTCTACGAGGTGGTGCCGGTGGACACGCCCGTGCACGTCGTCAATCAGCCGGTCAAGACGGGCTGGCGCGGCGGCGTGCTGTATGTGGAGGTGCACCCCATTGCCGGCGAGCTGGAGCTCGGTGGATCGCTGGGCGCCGGTGATGCCATGCGTCAGGTGGTGGCTCTGACCTCGGCCGAGCAGTCGAAGCACATTCGTTGGGAGCAGGTTACGGCCGTCGTGGAAACGTTGACGGGCATTCCTTATGCCGTTTCGGATCCCACCATCGTGCAGCTGAAGCTCGCGCAGACGGTGGATACGGATGTTGGCCCCATTTCTACGGAGCTCGCTTCCGTGCCAGCGGGGCCGTCAACGGGCGATGAGAACAACGTGAGCTTGCGCTGGTCGCGGGGTCTCGCCCTGTGGCCGTATTTTCTGGAAAACACCCGCGTCCAATAAACGGATCGCAGGATCCGCGGCGACAAAACCCAGCCCCCTGTAGCAGCGAGCCCACTGCCGGGTAGCTCCCCTTCGGGGACGCGCGTGCTCGCGCGATCCGGCGCATCTTGCTTTGTATGCGGGAGCGGATCCAAGGGGTCTGGAAGACCCCTTATCTCGATATTGCAGGTTCCGGACGCCGGCAGGCTACGCCTGCTGACAGACTCCACCGGCGGGTAAGGTACGCCAGCCCTGCGAAATCCTGTAGCCGAAGATGGACGGGGACTCGGTGCGAGTCCCCACCAGCATCACTTGGACATGGATTTCTTGAACATGCGGTTGAGCTTCTCGCTGTTCGCGGTGCAGCAAGCCTGTGCCGCATTGGCCGCCGTCAAAGCCTGCTCCGCCTGACGCTGAGCCTCCGTGGCTCTGGACTCGGCGCGTTTCGCCGTCCGTTCTGCACGGTCAGCAGCACCCTTGGCTTCGCGCGCCATGCTGCGAATTTCATCAATCTCAGTGTTCGATGCACAGCCGGTGCCCAAGGTGATAAACATCGCTGCCAAGGCCACCGTCGTCAGTCGTGCGATTTTCGCGGACATGTCGGTCCTCCCTTTTTCGAATTCGCCCCGAATTTACAAGCGGGATTGACCAGCGAAACTGCCGACCCAGCCCGTCGTGCCCGAATAGTAGCCTTGTTTGGCCGCGGACACCAAATAATTAGTAACTACGCTGCATTGAGGCCCAAGGAGATGCTCAGTGCGGCATCCCGGGCAGGCCAATTGCCGGCCATCAGTAGCCTTTCGGCTTACCTTCTTTTATCTGTCCCTGAATGTTGCGAGCCCTGTAGGCGTCGACATTCTTCAGCAGATAACCTTTACCCTGCGGGATCCACTGATAGCAGCGGCGAACACCACTGAAATAGGTGACCCACTCATTACAATAGTTGTCTCCCTCGATTTTCCAGGTCCCGGAGTCGCTACCCGTGAGTCCGATGGCGCCGCGAACGACGCCGTCCGCGTAAAAAACCATGGTCAGAGGATTGGCCATGAAGTTACCTTGGAGGGTATTCCCGGTGATCAGCGAGCGGATCTGGTCGCCGGTGAGCGCTTCCTGGGCCGGGGTCTGATGGCTGACTATCCCCAGGAGCATGGCCATCGCCAGGCCCGGGAACCAACGCCGGCCCGGCGTTCGCGTCGGCGTTCGGTATTGTAACGGTGATGTAACGGTGCGGTCGGACGGCAGGCTTCTGGGCACGGATATTCCTCCCTCCAACTTCAACGGCGAGCGCGGATTTTACACTATCGCCACCGTGCCCGGCTCCTCTCCTCTCCCGATTCCCCCCCAAAGGCAATGAAACCTACGCCCCCGCCAGCCATCTAATTCCTGTGACGCCGTTAGCGGCCGGGACAAGTAGCAATTGACCCGGACCGGCGGCACGGCTAGTGTTGTCGGCAAGCCGGGCCTACCCGCCACGGCTGCTTTTACAGGGACTACGGGCTCCAAGCGAGCGGTGCTCCCTGACATCGATGACGCATCCTGGCCTCATGAGGGTCGCGATGGGTCGATTGGCAACACACTTACACGGAACAGCGATCCTGTTCGAGGAGTGTCAGCTATGTTGAGCGACGTCTTCTGCGCGCGCCTGCCGCGCCATATCTCTCCCCACGTGTTTTCCCGAATCCGCGGCGCTATTGCCTGTAGCTATTTGGCCTGCAGCAATTCGGCCGGCGGCTACCCGGGCTGACTTCGACATTCAGATCGCGACCTGGCCGCCACCGCAAGGCGCGGGCCGGCTCGTCGATCACGCTGCCGGCAGCGCCGCGACCCTAAAGCAATCGCGTAGCCCTCGTGGCGATGCGCTGCGTCGGCAGTCATCATGCAAAGGAGAGTTTCATGGCCATGGCACTTGCACAGGTCACCCTTGACGACAAGTACACTCTGGAATCGGGGCGGATTTTTCTCACCGGTATTCAGGCCCTGGTGCGCCTGCCCATCATGCAGCGTCAGCGCGACGCCGCCGCGGGTCTCAACACCGCCGGGTTCGTTTCCGGCTATCGTGGCTCGCCCCTCGGCGCCCTCGATCAGACGCTGTGGAAGGCACGTCCCTTCCTCGAGCGCAACCACATTCATTTTCAACCTGGCATCAACGAAGACCTCGCCGCCACCAGCGTCTGGGGAACGCAACAGGTCAACATGTTCGATGGCGCCTGCTTCGATGGCGTATTCGGCATGTGGTACGGCAAAGGGCCGGGTGTCGATCGCAGCGGCGATGTGTTCAAGCATGCCAACGCAGCGGGCACCTCCCGCTGCGGCGGGGTGCTGGCCGTTGCCGGCGACGATCACGCGTGCAAGTCCTCGACCCTGCCCCATCAGAGCGAATACGCTTTCATGGATGCGATGATGCCGGTGCTCAATCCCTCCGGCGTGCAGGAAGTTCTGGATCTCGGTCTTCTCGGCTGGGAGCTTTCGCGTTTCTGCGGCTGCTGGATCGGATTCAAGACCATCGCCGAGACCGTCGACTCCTCGGCCTCGGTGAGCGTGGATCCGCAGCGAGTCCGGATCGTCACCCCCGAGGACTTCGCACTTCCCGAGGACGGTTTACATGCTCGCTGGCCGGACAAGCCGCTGGATCAGGAGATGCGTCTGCAGAAGTACAAGCTCTACGCCGCCGTTGCCTTTGCCCGGGCGAACGGCATCAACGAGGTCGTCATCGACAGCCCCATGCCGCGTATCGGCATCATCACCACGGGCAAATCCTATCTGGACGTACGACAGGCTCTGGAAGATCTCGGTATCGACGAGGCACTGGCTGCCCAGATCGGCCTGCGGGTGCTCAAGCTCGGTATGAGCTGGCCGCTGGACCGCGAGGTGGTACGGGATTTCGCCGAAGGCCTCGAAGAGGTGTTGATCGTCGAGGAAAAGCGCGCCGTCATCGAGAATCAGGTCAAAGAGCAACTTTACAATTGGCGTGCCGACGTACGCCCGCGGGTCATCGGAAAGTTCGACGAGGGTGATGAATGGATTCTCCCGTCCACGAGCGAGCTCACGCCGGCACGCATCGCACGGGTGATTGCGGATCGCATCGGCCAGTATCACAGCAGCCCTTACATTCGCCAGCGTCTCGCCTTCCTGGAAGCAAAGGAGGCGGCGCTCGCGCAACCGCGCGCGCTCTTGGAACGGGTGCCCCACTACTGCTCCGGGTGCCCGCACAATACGTCGACCGTGGTGCCCGAGGGGAGCCGTGCCATGGGCGGTATCGGCTGCCACTACATGGCCACCTGGATGGATCGCGACACCGATACCTTCACCCAGATGGGTGGTGAAGGCGTGACCTGGATCGGTCAGGCGCCCTTCACAGAGACGCAGCACGTTTTTCAGAATCTCGGCGATGGCACCTACTTTCACTCTGGATTGCTCGCCATCCGAGCCGCTGTCGCCGCCGGCGTCAATATTACCTACAAGATCCTCTACAACGATGCGGTCGCCATGACCGGTGGCCAGCCCATCGACGGCGTGCTCAGCGTGCCGCAGATCACCCACCAGCTCTATGGCGAAGGCATCCGCCGTCTGGCGGTCGTGAGTGATGAGCCCGGGAAGTACACGAACCTCAGCGAGTTCGCCGCCGGCGTCACATTCCATCACCGCGACGATCTGGACCACGTGCAACGGGAGCTTCGCGAAAGCGCGGGCGTTTCCGTATTGATCTACGATCAAACCTGCGCGGCGGAGAAACGCCGGCGCCGCAAGCGTGGCGAGATGATCGATCCGGCGAAACGCGCCTTCATCAATCCTGCGGTCTGCGAAGGTTGCGGCGATTGCGGCGTGCAATCGAATTGCTTGTCCGTGGTGCCGGTGGAGACGGAGTTCGGGCGCAAGCGCAGTATCGACCAGGGTGCCTGCAACAAGGACATGAGCTGTCTCAAGGGTTTCTGTCCGAGTTTCGTCAGCGTGCACGGCGGCGGCCTGCGCAGGCGATCCGCTTCCGCGTCTACCCTGGCGCCGGCGCCGCTGCCGGAACCCGAGCTGCCGGCCCTCGACGAGGCCTACGGCATCGTCATCACCGGCGTCGGAGGAACCGGGGTTACCACCATCGGCGCGCTGCTCGGTATGGCGGCACATCTGGAGGGCCACGGCTGCTCGGTGCTCGACATGACGGGGCTAGCGCAGAAGTACGGTTCGGTGGTGAGCCACGTGCGCATCGCGAGGCAGCCAGATGACATCCGTGCCGTGCGGATTTCCGCCGGCAGCGCGAGCCTGCTGCTGGGTTGCGATCTGGTGGTGGCCAGCGGATTCGAAGCACTCGCCAAATGCGATGCCGGTCGCACCCACGCCGTGGTCAACGCCCAGGAGTCCATGACGGCGACTTTCCTGCGCCAGCCGGATCTATTGTTTCCCGGCGCCGATATGAAGAGAGCCATCGACGAGGCCGTCGGCGGGCACAGTCTCTACGCCCGCGCGAGCCGATTGGCGACGGCGCTCGTCGGCGATTCCATCGGCGCCAATCTACTGCTGCTGGGGATTGCCTACCAGAAGGGCCTGGTGCCCATCTCCGCGGGCGCCATCGAGCAGGCAATCGTGCTCAACGGCGTCGCCGTGGAGGCCAATCGCGAGGCCTTCAATTGGGGCCGCTACTATGCTGTCGACGCGACCGCGGTGTCGCAGGCGGCAGGCCTCGAGGATTCGCCGCGGGTGCCGCCGACGCTCGACGAGCTCGTCACTAGTCGCGAGTCCCACCTGACCGCCTACCAGGACGCCGCTTATGCGCAGCGCTACAGGGCCCTGGTCGATCGTGCGCGCCAGACGGAAGGCCGGGTACTACCCGGGCGGCAGACTATCGCCGAGGCGGTGGCGCGAAACTATTCCAAGCTGCTCGCCTACAAGGACGAGTACGAAGTCGCGCGCCTGCACACAGACGAGGCATTCACGCGTGCACTGGAAGCGGAGTTCGAGGGCGACTACCGGCTCGCGTTCCATCTCGCGCCGCCTTTGCTCGCGAGGCGTGACCGCCGTACCGGCATTCCCCGCAAGCGCACCTTCGGTGCCTGGGTGCTGCCGGTATTCAAGCTGCTTTCGCGGCTCAAGGGATTGCGGGGCACTGCCTTCGATCCCTTCGGTTACAGCGCCGAGCGCCGCGCCGAGCGAACGCTCATTGCCGAGTACGAGCACACCGTGGAGGAGCTCCTGGACGGATTGTGTCAGGCGAATCACGACGACGCCGTGGCTATCGCCAGCCTGCCGGAACAGGTTCGTGGTTTCGGCCACATCAAGGCGGCCAGCATCGAGCAGATGAGCGTTCGACGTCGCGAGCTGCTGCAGTCATTCAGAAATCCATCCCAGCGCGCCGCCGCCTGAAGCGCCGCGCTTGTTCGATGCAGATTCGATTTTGGGAGTACCAAGCCAATGTCCGTGTTTCAACTAGATGACTTCGACGGTCACGAGCAGGTGGCCTTTTTCAAAGACGACGAGACAGGGTTACGCGCCATCATCGCCGTGCACAATACCAACCTCGGGCCGGCCTTGGGCGGCGTGCGCATGTGGCCCTACACGAGCGACAGCGAAGCCGTGCGCGATGTGCTGCGCTTGTCCCGCGGCATGACCTACAAGTCCGCATTGGCGGGATTGCCGTTCGGCGGCGGTAAGTCGGTCATCATCGGCGATCCGCACCGCGACAAGAGCGACGCACTGATGCGCGCCATGGGCCGCTGTGTCGAAAAGCTCGGCGGGTGCTATATCGCCGCCGAGGACTCCGGTACCAACGTCGACGATCTTCAGCAGATGGCTACGCAGACGGAGTACGTGGCGGGTATCACCAACAAGAGCACCACCGGTGGCGACGTGCGTACCGGCGATCCGTCCCCGGCAACGGCCCGCGGCGTGTTCGTCGGTCTGGAGGCGGCGGTGCGCCACAAGCTCGGCCGTGATGATCTGGAAGGCGTTAAGGTCGCCGTGCAGGGGGTGGGCAATGTGGGCTTGCGTCTCGTGAATTATCTCCGCGAGGCCGGTGCGCGCTGCTGGATCACGGATATCCACGCCGAGCGCGTCGAGCGCGTCGCCGATGAGACGGGCGCAATGCCGGTGGCTGCCCATGACATCGTCGGACTCGACGTGGACGTGTTCGCTCCGTGCGCCCTGGGCGCCGTCTTGAATTCCGACAGCATCCCTAAGCTGCAAGCCAGTGTCGTGGCCGGCGCTGCCAACAATCAACTACAGAACAGCGCGCACGGTGCGACGCTGCTACGCGAAGGAATACTTTACGCGCCTGACTACGTTATCAACGCTGGCGGTGTCATCGACGTCGCCTTCGAGCGTACCGGCTACGATCTCGAGCGGGTGGTGGCGAAGGTTGAGGGAATCGCCTCGTCTCTCAGGGAAATTTTCGAGCGCTCCGACAACGAGCAGCGCCCCACCAGCGAGGTCGCCGACGATGTCGCCCGCGAGCGTTTCATGATGAAGATAGCTGCTTGATACCGTTCGTCGATCGTAGATTGGGCTTCGCAGCGCGCAGCCCAATCTACAGTTTCTCCGGCATCTCCGATTCGAAGCCGTCGGGCTCACCGGCGCCGCACCTACGATTGTGATTTAATTGGGCCGTGACACGAGCGGCATCCAACTTTCACGATCGAGGTGAAAAGGCATGAGAAAGCGCTGGCAGAATCGCCCGGAGGGGTCTAATTGGGGTGATTTCGGCGTCGATGATCAGCGGGGGCGGCTGAACCTTATCACTGCCGAGAAGGTAAGGCAGGGCGTCGCCGAGGTGCGCGACGGCAGGAGCTTCTGTCTCAGCCTGCCGCTGGACTTGCCGGGCGGCAACAGCGTCAATCCGAAGCGCCATCCACCGAAGTTCGGTCCCGTTTTCGAAGACGGTGATCTTTACTTCAACTACGTCTGGAACGATCAGATGCCTGGTGTCATGGATGTCACCAGCGACGAGGTCATGATTCTGTACAGTCAGTATTCGACCCAGTGGGACAGCCTCGCGCACGTGGGCCAGCTGTTCGACGCGGACGGCGACGGCGTCGCAGAGCCCGTGTACTACAACGGCTACCGTGCCTACGAGCATATCGGCGGCGACCGGCAAAGCCAGGAGCTGGGGGCGCGCGCCCTCGGCATCGAGAACATGGCCGAAACCGGTGTACAGGGCCGCGCCGTGCTCGTGGATCTGCATGCGCACTTTGGTAATGAGCGGGCAGTCGTCGACTACGACGCGCTCATGGAGATATTCGACACCGATGGCGTGGTGGTGGAAGAGGGCGACATGTTCCTCATGCACACGGGTTGGGATGATTTGATCCTGTCCATGGGTGGCGAGCCGGACGCCGCCCTGCTGCACGCTTCCTGCGCCGTTCTCGACGGCTACGACGACCGGCTCCTGGACTGGATAACGACGAGCGGCATCGCCATCATCGCCACGGATAACATGGCGGTGGAGGACTCCTGCGGCACCGGCAGCACCCGTGGCGGTCAGTCACGCCTGCCGCTGCACCGTCATTGTCTGTTTCGCTTAGGGCTACATCTGGGTGAGCTGTGGTACCTGTCCGAGCTCGCTGCGGAAATGCGCCGCCAGAAGCGCTTCCGCTGTTTGTTGACGGCGCCGCCGCTGAGAATGCCCGGGGCGGTCGGCTCACCGGTGACGCCGGTAGCCACGTTGTAACGGCCCGGGAGACCAGATCATGAGCATCCGACCATCCGAGCAGATGTTGATCTGGCGTTCTCTGCTGTTCGTGCCCGCGAACAATGGGCGTTTCATCGACAAGGCGCACACTCGCGGAGCCGACGCCATCATTCTCGATCTGGAGGACAGCGTGCCCGCCCATGAGCGCCCGGATGCACGGCGCACGTTGATGGATTCGGCCGGGCTGGTAGCCCGCGGTGGCGCCCATGTGCTCGTTCGTATCAACGCGGAGCCCGAGGAGAGCGCGGCCGACCTGGACGCCGCCGTGCATGCCGGCGTGCACGCGCTGCTGGTTCCCAAGGTAGAGGACCCGGAAACCCTGCGCGCGCTGTCGGTCGATGTCTCGCGCCTCGAGGCGGAACGGGGCATGGCCGTCGGTAGCGTTCGCTTCGTTGTGCTGGTGGAGTCGGCGGCGGGTCTACTGCACGCCGAAGCCATCGCATGCGCCGACGTCCGCAACGTGGCGCTGGAGCTTGGCGGGGAAGACTTTGCGCTCTCCACCGGCATGGTGCCCGACGCCGAGACTCTGGCGCTGCCCAAGCAGATGGCCCTGTACGCGGCCCGCGCTGCCGGGCTCATGCCGCTGGGCATTCTTGGCAGCATCGCCGAGTACGCGGATCTCGACGCCTACCGGGCGACGGCGGAGCGCTCCCGGCGCTTCGGATTCGAAGGCGCCGCCTGCATCCACCCGAGTAACGTGAGCATACTCAACGATGTTTTCACACCCTCGCCCGCGCAAGCCGCGCGCGCGCGGCGAATCGTCGACGCCTACGCCGATGCGCAGCGTACCGGGTCGGGGGCAGTCAGCGTGGACGGCAGAATGGTGGACGTGCCGGTGGTGGAACGCGCGCAGAAGTTACTCGCGCGATTGGAAGCGATCCGCGCGCGCGAGGCGGCGCCCGGTTCGTGAACATGGGCGTGAATGTAGGCGTGAACGCGGATATCCAGCAGCGCATCTACGGGTTTCTCGATGGATCCGGTCTCGACTACGACGTCTTAGCCTGTGATCCGGAGCTCGCCGACACCGCGGTATTCTGCGAGCGCTACGGTATTCCCCTGGGTAATTCCGTCAACACGATACTCGTGAAGGCAAAGACCGGTGGCGAGCGCTTTGCGGCGTGTGTGCTACTCGCCAACACGCGTCTGGATGTGAACCGCGTGGTGCGCAAGCGTTTGCAAGCGCGCCGCGTATCCTTCGCCGGCGCCGACGAGACCCGCGCGCTCACGGGCATGGAAATCGGCGGCGTGACACCGATCTGCCTGCCGGAGGATTTACCCCTGTGGATTGACCAGCGGGTCATGGATGCGCGCTACGTCATCCTCGGCGGCGGCAACCGCTCGAGTAAAATAAGAATATCGCCGCGCATCTTCGAGCAGGTGCCGTCCTGCACGATCATCGATGGCCTGGCGAAGACCCCGGAGCCCGAGGCATAGTGTCGTAATCTCGTAGGTTGGGCTGAGCTAAACCGACGATGACCGACTTGTCAAACACACTCGACCGCCACACCACGTTGATCACCGTCAACCGGCGCCTGTCGCGGGTGTTGCGCGGCGAGTTCGATCGCGCGCAGCTGGCGGCGGGGGCGAAAGTTTGGGAAAGCCCCGACATTCTTCCCTACACATCCTGGCTCAAGCGTAGCTGGAACGACTTCGTTGCCGGCGCTGATCGCTCCCTGCCGGCATTGCTGAGCGCCGAGCAGGATCTGAGTCTCTGGGAGCAGGTTATTTCACATCGCCCGCCCGCCGATACCGGGCAGCCGCTGCTGCAAAGTGCCGAGGCGGCGCGCAATGCTCAGGCGGCCTGGGCGCTGCTGCGCGGCTGGCGTCTCGAGTACGACGATGACCTGGGGTTCGCTGGCGACGAGGTGCGTGCGTTTTGCGGCTGGGCGCGCAGCTATTGCTCACTCTGCCGGCGCGGAAACTGGGTGGACCTCGCGAGCGTCGGCGATCTGCTGGTGGACGGGCTCGCCGCCGTTCACGCCGCCGGCACCAGGCGCGTATTGCTGGCCGGCTTCGACGCGCTCACGCCGCAACAGCAGTCTTTGTTCGCCGCCCTGGGCGAGCTCGGCATCAGAGTCGAAAACCGGCAAGCGCAATCCCACGACGCGAACGCACTGCGATTCGACTTCGCCAGCCGGGACGATGAGCTCGAAGCCGCGGCCCGCTGGGCGAGACAGCGGATCGAGGATGGCGCTTCCGGAACCGTCGGAATCGTCGTCCCGGGACTCGCGGCAGTGCGCCATCGAGTCGAGGCCATCTTCGAAGATGTATTCGCGCCGGGCGCCGCACGTCCCGGGGCCGCGGAACCGGGGCACGCGTTCAATATCTCGCTGGGTCGACCGTTGGCCGAGGTGCCGGTGGTGAGCGACGCGCTGGTCAGCCTGCGGGCAATGGGCGGGCAATTGTCGCTGCCTGACGCCGGGCGCTGGCTGTTGTCTCCTTATCTTGGAGGCGGAGAGTTGACCTGGCGCGCACGCTTCGATGCGCGCTTGCGCGAAATCGGTGAGCCACGCTACACGCTTGCGCGTCTGGGGGAGCTGGCGGCGCGCGTCGATGGCGCGCCGGGGGCCGGCCACATAGATTCTTCCGGTAGCAAAGGCGCGCCATTCGTTGCTCTCCTGGAAGGACTGCAAAGCCGTGGCGTTTCCGGGACGCGGCGCCAACCGGTATCCGAATGGGCCGCGCAATTTTCGTCCTGGCTGGTGCACGCGGGCTGGCCGGGAGATCGGCCGCTCGCGAGTGACGAGTTCCAGGCGGTGGCGGCATTTCGCGAGCTGCTCGGATCTCTGGCAGCGCTGGCGCCGGTTTTGCCGCCCATGGAATTCTCCCACGCCTTATCGCAATTACGGCGGCTCGCCGCGAGACAGGTGTTTCAACCACGATCGGGGGCCGCTGCGGTGCAGATCCTGGGTGTGCTGGAAGCGGTGGGCGTCGAATACTCTCATCTCTGGATCACCGGCCTGCACCACCAGGCGTGGCCGGAGCCCGCGCGCCCCAACCCCTTCCTGCCGGTCGGATTGCAGCGCGAGCTGGGTATGCCCCGGGCCGGCAGCGAGCAGCAATTGCGTTGGGCGCGGGCCTGGACGGCGCGCATGCGGGCGAGCGCCGCGGAGGTTATCGTCAGCCATCCCCGGCAGCAGGGCGATGAGCTGTTGCGACCCAGCGCCCTTATCGCCGATGTGCCGGCGGGCGAGGGAGGCGTGCTGATCAGGAGTCGGGTGCCCGGCGACACCGAGTCCGTGCACGGTGCTGCGCCCACAGCGGAAATTCTCGATGACCAGGTGGCGCCCGCCGTCGATCCGAGCCGTCCGGTGCGCGGCGGCGTGTCGGTGTTCAAGGACCAGGCGGCCTGTCCCTTTCGTGCCTTCGCCATCCACCGCCTCGGCGCCGGCGACGTGGCGGCGCCGGACAGCAGCCTGGATCCGCGGGTGCGCGGTAACCTCGCCCATCGGTTGCTCGAGTTACTGTGGCAGGCTCTTGGCGGGCAGTCACGCATGCTCGCCATGTCGCAAGACGGACGCGCGGAGCTCATCCGCACCACCGCGGGCCGGGTGCTCGCCGACGAGGCGCGGCAGCGACCGCACACTTTGCGCGGGCGCCTGCTGGCCATGGAGCAGAAGCGACTGGAGTCCCTGGCCGACGCGTGGTTGGACATCGAAGCCGGGCGCGCGCCCTTCGAAGTGGAAGCCGAGCACAGCGCGTCCAGCACCATCGCCGGACTACCCGTGACCTTGCGTCCCGATCGCATCGACCGTCTGGACGGCGGCGAGCTGTTCCTGGTGGACTACAAGACCGGGCGCTGCAATCCGAAGGACTGGTTCGGCGAGCGCCCCGATGAACCGCAGCTGCCCGTGTATGCGCTGGCTATGGACGACTTGGGCGCCGGACAGGTGGCCGGCCTCGCATTCGGTGTGTTGCGCCCCGGGGAGCTCGGATACCGCGGTCTGGGGGACGGAGACGAGGTCGCGCCCGGCGTCAGCAGCGTCGCATCGTCGAGATTGCAGGGGGCACGGGAAGCCCCGGATTGGGAGGCGCACAAATCCTTGTGGCGGCAGCGCCTGACCAGGCTCGCGCAGGCCTACCTGGAAGGCGATGCCCGCGTCGATCCGAAGATACCCGGCACCACTTGCCGTTACTGCGGGTTGCAGCTGCTGTGTCGGGTGCACGAGCAATGACTCCATTTAAGATGGTGGCTGTGGGTTGGGCTGAGCTTATTTTTGTGGGGACAGTTTATGGCGTCGGAGCTGAAACGGACTCTGATCTTTTAAACTGTCCCCACAAAAATAAGCTCAGCCCAACCTACGGTGCTCGTGCAAGCTCGCTCCTTTCAATCGCGGTGCGCCCATGACCGCCGCGAGCAACCGCCAGCCATCCGACCAGAACGTGCGCGAAATGGCCTTGGACGCGTCGCGTTCCTTTGTCGTGCAGGCGCCGGCGGGATCCGGCAAGACCGGGTTGCTCATTCAGCGCTACCTTCGACTACTCGCCACCGTCGAGCATCCCGAGGAGATCATCGCCATCACTTTCACGCGCAAGGCGGCTGCGGAGATGCGCGACCGGGTACTGGATGCCCTGGCCATGGCGGGTGTCGCCGAATCCGAGGACTCCGAGCGCCTGTCTTCCCAGAGCCCGCACCAGGAAACGACCCTGGCGCTGGCGCGCGCCGTGGTGGTGAGAGACGCGCAGAAAGGCTGGTCGCTGAATGTGCAACCCGGGCGCATGCGCATTCTCACCATCGATGCCCTGTGCCGCACGGTTGCCAGGCAGATGCCATGGCTGTCGCGTCTGGGCGGTGATGCGCTGATCGTCGACGACGTGTCACCCCTTTACCGGCAGGCAGCCCGCGACCTCGTTGCGTTGCTGCACGAAGACACGCCGTGGAGCGAGTGTGTGGCGACCCTGGTCAGCCATCTCGACGGCGACGTGGGGCGCTTCGAGCGCATGCTGGTGGAAATGCTTTCGCGTCGCGATCAGTGGTTGCGTTATTTGCTTCCCGGAAGCACCGACTCGGGGCTGCGCCGCACCGAGCTCGAAGCGGAGCTCGCGAAGGCCGTCGGCGATGAGCTGGCGGCACTGCGAGCCGCGGTGCCGCCGGAGCTCGCCGACGAGCTGGTCGCAGTGTGCGCCCATGCCGGCGACACGCTGCTCGACAATGATTCGGCGTCGCCGGCGGTTGCCTGCGCGGGTCTGGCGCAGTTGCCCGGCGCGACCACGTCCGAGCGGCGCCATTGGCAGGGCGTCGCCGCGACGCTGCTCACCAGGGAAGGCAGCTGGCGCAAAAGGCTCACGCGCACTGAAGGATTTCCGGCAGACAAGCAACCACGCTTGCAGGAGATGCGCGCCCGGGGCCTCGATCTGCTCGCCAGGCTGGCGGGCGCGTTCGCGCTCCGTGAGCGACTGCATGCCGTCGACCGGTTGCCGGAACCGGTGTACACGGATGGGCAATGGCGGGTGCTCGATGCGTTGCTCGAGATTCTGCCGGTGGCCACCGCGTGCCTGCGGGTGGTGTTCGCGGAGCGCGGCCAGGTGGATTACTCGGAGATCACCAACGCCGCGCGCCAGGCCCTGGGTGGCGATGAATCGCCCACCGACCTTGCCCTGGCCCTGGACTACCGCATCCGCCACATTCTCGTGGACGAGTTCCAGGACACGTCCCACAGCCATTTCGCGTTGCTTCAGCAACTGACGGCAGGTTGGGCGCCGGACGACGGCCGCACCGTGTTTCTGGTGGGCGATCCCATGCAGTCCATCTATCGATTCCGCGAGGCGGATGTCGGTTTGTTTCTCGACGTGGCCGAGCACGGTTTCGCGGGGCTGGCCGTCGGGTCGTTGCGCCTGCGCGCCAATTTTCGATCGCGGCCGGATATCGTCGCCTGGATCAATGGCGTGTTTCCCCAGGTAATGCCGCCCGCCGATGATGCCGTTGCCGGCGCCGTCAGCTACACGCCGTCCACGGCTTTCGTGAAGTCCGCGGGAGGCGGCCCATGCGGCGTGCAGGTGCACGCGCTGTTCAAGGGTGGCGCCTTTGATGACAGCGATGGCGGCACTGATGGCTGCCGCGATGCCGAGGCGCGTCGCGTCGCAAAGCTGATCGCCGCCGCCCGTGGCGAGGATGCCGGGGCCAGCGTCGCGCTGCTGGTGCGCACCCGGGCGCACCTGGAAGCCATACTGCCGCGCCTTCGCGAGGCCGGTATCCGCCATCGTGGCGTCGACATCGAGCCTCTGGCGGAGGTGCCGGCGGTGGAGGATTTGCTGGCGCTTGCACGCGCGCTGCTGCACCCGGCGGACCGGGTTGCCTGGCTGGCGGTTCTGCGCGCTCCGTGGTGTGGCATGACATTGGCCGATCTGCATGCTCTGGTGGCCGATGAGCCCGATGCAGCGATCATCGATCTGCTGGACGGCATGGACCGTCGCGGGGGCATTAGTGACGACGGACGCCGGCGCGCCGGGCGCCTGTTGACGGTGCTTGGTGCCGCCGTGCGAGAGCGTGGACGCCGGCGCCTGCGCCGCTGGGTGGAGGGAGCCTGGGTGGCTCTGGGCGGGCCCGCCTGCGTAGCCACCAGCGATCTGGCCAATGTCGACGCCTTTCTCGGCCTGCTCGACGGATTGGATATCGCCGGCGCCCCGGCGGACGGTGATGAGCTGGCACGGCGCGCGGCGCAACTCTACGCGGTGGCCGATGTCGAGGACGCGGATGTCGAGATCATGACCATGCACAAGGCCAAGGGCCTGGAGTTCGACGTGGTCATCGTTCCCGGTCTGGAGCGTGGCGGGCGCGCCGATGATCATCATCTGCTCGCCTGGACCAAGCGCGCCGGCGAATCCGAGGACGCCAATATTCTACTCGCGCCGATCCCGTCGCCGACCGAAGAGGCGCCTCCCATATACGAGTACCTGCGCGGTCTCGAGGCGGACAAAGATCTCCACGAGCAGACCCGGCTCCTGTACGTCGCCGCGACCCGGGCCAGAAAGGCCCTGCACCTTCTCGGTAGCGTGGCCGTCGACAACGACGGCGAGAATCTGAGAGCGCCGGCCAGGAGGAGCTTGCTGGCACGCCTGTGGCCCGTGGTCAGCGGCGCTTTTGAAGAGGCACGCGCGGCGCGCGGCGATACTCCGCCGCAGCCCGGTGGCGCGGCGGAGCGGGCGCCAAACGCCGGGCTGCGGCGTCTGCCCGCGCACTGGTGCCCGCCTGCCGCGCCGGCACCAGTGGTGGCGAACACCGACGGCGCCGAGCCGGGGGACGATGGGGCGCCCGCGCCAGTGGAGTTCGACTGGGCCGGGGAGACGGCACGTCACGTGGGTACCGTCATTCACCGTGCGCTCATGGAAATATCCCGGGAGGGAGTAGCCGCATGGGATAGCGCGCGCCTGGGGCATCGACGCAATGCGTGGCAGGCGATGCTGGCGAGTCTCGGCATCCCCGCGCAGGAATTGCCCGCCGCGCTCGCGCGTGTGCACAAGGCCCTGGACCGGGTTCTCGTGGATCCCCGTGGCCGTTGGATTCTGGATCCCGGCCACGAGGCAGCCCGGAGCGAGCTCGCATTGAGCGGTGTGGACGCAGGCCTACTCGCGAACGTGGTCATCGACCGCAGCTTCGTCGACGCCGACGGCGTGCGTTGGATCGTCGACTACAAGTCCGGCCGACACGAGGGCGGCGACGTCCAAGCCTTTCTGGATCGCGAGCAGCAGCGCTACCGGGAGCAACTGGAGCGCTACGGACGCTTGATGTCCGCCACCGATCCTGGACCCATTCGCCTGGGTCTCTACTATCCCGCCCTGGGGGAGTGGCGCGAGTGGCCATTGCCACCCGCGAGCGGGGCGCAATGAGCCGTCGCGCCGGTCTCGCGGGTGGCGCGATCGTCGGCTGCGCGGGCGGCGCCATGGTTCTGATGCTGCTGGCGGCCGGGTTGGTGCGCGCCGATTTCGATGGGGCGCTGGAACGGCTGGAACAGGGTGATTTCGCGCAAGCCCTGCCGGAGCTGGAGCGGCTCGCCCGGGGCGATGATGCCCGCGCGCAGGACACCCTCGCCGGTCTGTACCTGGAGGGCATCGGCGTCGAGCGTGACGTGCCCATGGCCATGAGCTGGTATTGCCGGGTGGCGCATCATCCACAGGGCGGCCCGGAGGTGATGCACGCCGTGTGGTTCCTGGCCGAGTACTTCAGGACCGGTGGCGGCGTACCCGGCCCCGCCTATAACGACGGCCGGCTCGCGGACGAAAATCCCCTGCGGGCCTACTTCTGGTTCTCGATCATGGCCGGGCAGCGGGGGCTCTACGACACGGTGGATGATCGCAGCGTTATCATGGGAAAAATCGGCGCCAACGCCGTGGGCGGGGTTCTGTTCGCGCAGGAGAAGGCCGCCCTCGAGGAAGCCGTGCAGAGATGGCGGCCCACGCGCCCGGTAGACTCCGGCGACGCGTGCCTGGCGCTCCCGGATGGCTTGCCGGTGCAATGACGACACGCCGGAGGCCCCCGAAAGTCGCCTTTCCGCGTGGAAAAGCAGGGCCAAAAGGTGTACGTTTACCGGCCCTCCAGCGCGGGAAAGGCATGTCGCAAAAGCTGTATATCAAAACATTCGGCTGTCAGATGAACGAGTACGATTCGGCACGTACCGCCGACCTGCTCGCCGCCTCCCATGGTTTTGAGCGTACTCATGTGCCCGAGGATGCCGACGTCCTGCTCATCAACACCTGCTCGGTGCGGGAAAAGGCGCAAGCGAAGGTGTTCTCCCAGCTCGGACGCTGGCGCGAGTGGAAGCAGGCGCGGCCGGAGCTCATCATCGGCGTCGGCGGTTGTGTCGCCAGTCAGGAGGGCGCGTCCATCCAGGAGCGGGCCCCCTATGTGGACATCGTCTATGGGCCGCAGACGCTGCATCGCGTGGCCCAGCTCATCAGCGAAGTGCGACGTTCACGCGCTCCCCAAGTGGATGTCTCCTTTCCCGAAATCGAGAAGTTCGATTGCCTCCCGGAGCCCCGGGCAGATGGGCCCGCGGCCTTCGTTTCGATCATGGAGGGCTGCAGCAAGTACTGTTCGTTCTGCGTCGTGCCCTACACCCGTGGAGAGGAGTTCAGCCGGCCCTTCGACGACGTCATCGCCGAGGTCGTGGCGCTCGCCGCCCAGGGCGTACGTGAGATCACCTACCTCGGACAGAATGTAAACGCTTACGTCGGTGCTACCCACGATGGTGGCGTGTGCGACCTTGCCTTGCTGATTTCATATACGGCTGCTATAGATGGTATTGAGAGGATTCGGTTTACGACCTCGCATCCCGGTGAGTTTTCCGAAGAGTTGACCGCTGTTTATGGAGAGGTTCCCGAGCTCGTAGGCCATTTGCATCTACCGGTGCAGAGCGGCAGTCACCGAATCCTTAAATTGATGAAACGCAATTACACTGTCGACGAATACAAGAACAAAGTGGCTCGCTTGCGCCGCGTGCGGCCGGGTATCAGCCTGTCCTCGGATTTTATCGTCGGATTTCCCGGTGAGACCGATTCGGATTTCGAGGACACGATGAATCTCATCGACGAAGTGCGATTCGATCACTCCTTCAGCTTCGTCTACAGTCCGCGACCCGGCACCCCCGCTGCGGATTTACCGGATCCAGTGCCGGTTCGCGTAAAGAAAGAGCGTCTTGCGCGGCTTCAATCTCGAATCAATGAGCTCGGTCGTGCCGTTAGTGAATCGATGGTCGACAGTGTGCAACGCGTTCTGGTCGAGCGTCCGTCAAAAAGGGATGCGCAGCAGTTTTCGGGGCGAACGGAAAACAATCGCGTCGTTAATTTTCGAGCAAGCCGGGATCTCATCGGCGAATTCACGGACGTGCGCATTACCGATGCCTTACCCAACAGTCTCCGCGGAGAGCTCGTGGACATCGTGAGGCGTCCATTCGCGGTCGCTTGAGTTCCACCCGTATTCCTGCCCTCATCAGCCCAGGCAACCATCACCGCAGTTGAGCGTCCAACCCCAGCAAGACTCTTGCGCCGTTTACGATATACGGCTGGAACCCGCTGATAACGAACGGCTGGCAAATGTTTGTGGTCCCTTCGATCAGCATTTGAAGCAGCTCGAGCGCCGACTGGGCGTAGACATCGTCAGCCGGGGTAACAGCTTCCAGGTCAGCGGCGCTCCCGAGGTGGCGCGCGCGGCCGGTGAGATTCTTCGCCGGATGTACAACGAGACGGAAGCGGAAACCCTGACGGCCGAGCGCGTGCATTTGTATCTGCACGAGGCGGGGATCGCGGACGCTCTGAACGGCCAAGCCGATGACGACGTCGTCGTGAAGGTTCGCCGGGGCCACATTCGTGGGCGCGGCGCGAATCAATCGAAGTATCTGCAAAACATTTTCCACCACGACATCAATTTCGGTGTCGGGCCCGCCGGCACCGGCAAAACCTATCTTGCCGTTGCCTGTGCCGTAGAAGCCTACGAAAGAGAATCCGTGCGCCGCGTGGTGCTCGTGCGCCCGGCGGTCGAAGCCGGGGAACGTCTCGGATTTTTGCCTGGGGATTTTGCCCAGAAGGTCGATCCTTACCTGCGGCCGCTGTACGACGCGCTTCAGGAAATGGTCGGTTTCGAACGCGTCGCCAAGCTCATCGAGCGTAACGTCATCGAAGTAGCGCCACTGGCATACATGCGCGGGCGCACGCTCAACGAGTCCTTCATCATACTCGATGAAGCGCAGAATACTTCCGTAGAGCAGATGAAAATGTTTCTTTCACGAATCGGATCCAGTTCGACAGCGGTTATCACCGGTGATATTACCCAGATCGATTTGCCTCGCGGGCAACGATCCGGGTTGCGTCACGTGATCGATGTGCTTCGTGGTGTCGAAGGTATAAGCTTCACTTTTTTCGATTCGAGAGACGTAGTCCGCCACCCATTGGTAGCGCGCATTCTCGATGCTTACGAGGCTCATGAAGAGCGCGAAGGCGAGGGTCGGGACGGCGAGCGCGAATGACGCACGAGGTGGACGTGCAAATCGCCTGCGAGGAAGACGACTTACCTGACCCGGCGGAGCTACGTGCATGGGCGCGCGCCGCTGTCGGCGATCTACGCAGGTGTTCCGAGCTCACCATTCGTATCGTCGATGAGGCTGAGAGCGCACGACTAAACAGCAGCTACCGGAACAAGGACGGCGCTACCAACGTACTCTCATTTCCCTTCGATCCGCCTGCGGGAGTAGACATACCGCTGCTGGGCGACATTATCATCTGCGCTCCCGTCGTGCGGCGCGAGGCGAATGAGCAATCCAAGAGCGCGAACTCCCATTGGGCGCATATGGTGGTGCACGGCTCGCTTCATCTTCTCGGCTTTAATCACGAGCAGACGCGTGAAGCGCAAGAAATGGAAACACTGGAGATGCGCATCCTTGCCGATCTCGGTTTCGACAATCCCTATGAATCACAGGTCATCTCATGAACGCGGATCACGTCACCGATAGTAATGGCTCCGGGACACCGTCCTGGCTCGCTCGCCTTAATAAAGTTTTGAGCGGAGAGCCCCAGGATCGTAAGCAGTTGGTCGATGTGCTACGGGACGCTGAAAAGCGCAACCTGGTGGATGCGCAGGCGCTCGCCATGATCGAAGGTGTGCTTCAGGTTGGCGAAATGCACGTGCGTGACATCATGGTTCCGCGCGCGCAGATGGTCGTCGTGAATTCCGATAGTCAGCCAGACGGCTTCATCGCGTCCGTGACAGAATCGGGACATTCGCGTTTCCCGGTAATCGGCGATAGTCGCGACGAGGTAGAAGGAATTCTACTGGCGAAAGATCTTATCGGGTACTATGCGCGTGGCGAGGTGCAGAAGTTCGACATGGACGATGCCACGCGCCCGGCGGTGTTCATTCCCGAAAGCAAGCGACTGGATGTGCTGTTGCGGGAGTTTCGCGAGAACCGCAACCACATGGCAATCGTCGTAGACGAGTATGGTGGTGTCGCCGGCCTCGTTACCATCGAAGATGTCCTGGAGCAGATCGTCGGAGAAATCGACGATGAGCACGATACCGAGGAGGGCAGCTTCATTCGCCGTCTTGGCAATGGCGAATACACCGTAAAGGCGATCACACCCATCGAAGATTTCAACGAATATTTCAAGACCGAGTTCAGTGATGACGAGTTCGACACCATCGGCGGAGTAGTGATCAAGCGATTCGGCCATCTCCCGAGCCGCGGCGAAACAACGCATACCGGGGGTGTCACCTTCAAAGTGCTGCGCGCCGATAAGCGTCGCGTACATCTATTGCGCGTGCTGTCGGTGGAGCGAGCCGGCGCCTGATATCGGCCGTGATCAGGCACCATCGCGCACGAGTCCAGGGCAAGGATTGCTCCTGCAATCCTCTTGCATTCCCGCCACTGCACATGGCAGGGATTGCTCCTGCAATCCTCCTGCATTCCCGCCATTGCACATGGATGTGCAGGTGCCGCGAAGCACATGGATTGTGCGAGAGCGGCCATCCATGGCGGTCAGATGTGCAGGTGCCGCGAAGCACATGGATTGTGCGAGAGCGGCCATCCATGGCGGTCAGATGGACGAGGTAGGGCGAAGCAGGCAGGGATTGTTCCGGACAATCCCCTGCACTCCCGCCATTGCACAGGGATGTGCAGGTGCCGCGTAGCACAGGATGTGCGAGATCGGCCATCCATGGCGGTCGGACGCCCGAGCCGAGGAGGCTGGATGGCCGGCTCGGGATAATCGCGTCCGGGCTTGCCGGGCTCGCGCTGCCGCTCTCCTTCGCCCCCTTCTATCTGTTTCCCCTGGCGCCGCTTTCGGTGGCCGTTTTGTTCGCCGTCTGGACCCGGGTGCCGGCGCGCCGCGCCTTCCTCTGTGGTTGGCTTTACGGTCTCGCGTGCTTCGGCTTCGGGGTTTTCTGGATCCACGAAAGTTTTCAGTTCAATCGCATCGCCATCGGCTGGGCGTTGCTTCTGACGGGTTTGCTGGTCATGTTTCTGGCGCTGTATCCGGCGATCGTCGGTTACGGTGTGGTCAGGCTCAGTCGAATCGGAATTGCCGATCGGCGCTATCAACTTCTTCTGCTGATGCCGGCGGCGTGGGTGCTGGCGGAGTGGGTCCGAGGATGGTTCTTTACCGGATTCACATGGCTGCAGTTGGGCTACAGCCAAGTCGGGTTTCCGTTGCAGGGCTTGTTGCCGGTGGGCGGAATTTACGCGGCGGGCTTCGCGGTGGCGGTCAGCGCCGGGTTGCTGGTGCTCGCCGCCCGTGAGAAGGGCAACGGGCGGTGGCCGTGGCTGGCGGCGCTGATCCTGATGTGGGCCGGCGCGGGGTTGCTCGGCGTGGTGAAGTGGACCGAGCCAGCCGGCGATGCACTCGAGGTCGCGCTGGTACAGGGCAACATGCCCCAGGACAAGAAATGGTTGCCGGAGATGCGCCGCCCGACGCTGGAGCGTTATCTCACGTTGACCCGCGAGCACTGGGATGCGGATCTCATCGTCTGGCCGGAGAGCGCTCTGCCCGGGCTGCGCGATAGCTTCGACGGATTCATCGGTGGCCTCGCCAGAGAGGCGCGAGCCAACAACAGCCATGTGGTGTTCGGCGTGCCGGTACTGGACCGGGAGTCGCTGGAGCTGTTCAACAGCGTTTTCGTCGTCGGCCAAAGCACTGGTAGTGGCGAAATGGTTTACCACAAACGCCATCTGGTGCCCTTCGGCGAGTACCTTCCCTTCGACGCGCTGATTCGACCCGTGAGCGAGGCTCTCGGTCTACCGGTGGCGGATTTCAGTCTGGGTCCCGGTACGCAGCCGCTGCTGGAGGCCGCCGGCCATCGGCTCGGCGTTTCCGTCTGCTACGAGATCGCGTTCGGCAACGAGATCGTGAAAGCCCTGCCGGAAGCAGGCGTGCTGGTTACCGTCAGCAACGATGCCTGGTTCGGCACCAGTATCGGCCCACATCAGCACATGCAGATCGCCCGCGCCCGAGCGGTGGAAACGGGACGTTATCTGCTTCGGGCCACCAACACCGGTATCACGGCCATCGTTGCTCCCGACGGCGCCATCGAGGGCCGCGCCCCGCAGTTCGAGGTGCAGGTCCTGGAGGGTGAGATCTTTCCGATGGAGGGCATGACGCTCTATGCGCGAACCGGCGACAGTGTCGTGATCGCCCTGGTCGTGCTGGTGCTGATTGGCTGCTTTGCCGCCAGTCGGGGGTCATCGGCACGACATGACGCCGGCTGATGGATGCCGCTCAGTACCAATCAGGATTTCGGAACAATCAGCTGTCGCGGGCCACGGCGACGCTGCTCCTCCTCGCTTGCGCGGCCGCACTCGTGAGCCCGCCCGGCGTAGCGCAGCCGCGGATGCATCTCGAGACGCTGGGCCCCGGGGAGCAGCGGTACACGCTCTCCGTGCCCGATGGCTACTCGCCGGCGCAGCCCGCGCCGCTCGTCGTCTCGCTGCACTTCGGCGGACACGTATCACCGCACTATGGCCGCCTTCTCCTAGAGTCCGTGGTCGAGCCCGCGCTGCGCCCGCTCGGGGCTCTGATGGTGGCGCCGGACTGCGATGCCCCCGCATGGGCCGCGACAGAGTGCGAGTCCTTCGTGGTCGATCTCCTCGATCACGTTGCGAACGAGTACGCGGTCGACCGGCAACGGGTCCTGCTATTGGGGTACAGCAAGGGCGGAACCGGGACCTGGGAACTCGCCGCCCGTCACCCCGATCGCTTCACCGCGGCCATCGTGATGGCGGGGCGACCGCCGCCCGAGATGAGCTCGGTCGACTGGCGGGTGCCGCTATACGTGATCCATGCCCGCGAGGATGAGGTATTGGCCCTCGGGCCAACGCAGGAGATCGTGATCGCACTGCGGGACCGCGGAATGCCGGTCGAGCTGCACATCCTCGAAGGGGTGACGCACTACGAGATGCAACACTTCGTCCGCGCGCTGCACAGGGCCTTGCCATGGCTGGAGCGGACATGGGGCAGGCCGTAGTCTCAACGGCTGTAGGATTTAGGCTGGTCAGTTAATTCCTGAGTACGGAAATCTTTAGCACCAACTCTTCGTCGGGTGCCCCTGCGGGCAGTGAGAACGAATTTCACTTGCTTCTTCAGCCATAGGCTTGATCTTCACTGCGTCAGGCGTTATCTGGAACTCGAAACCAAGCATGCCAATGTGGGAACACGCACTCAGTAGCATGGCAGTGGCTAACACGGCGCCTATTGACTTCATCGATCAAGCTCCCACTCAGGGGTCGTGTATCCAAGTCAATATCGGCCGCAGCTTGAGCAACTATAGGGGGGCCAGCGGCCCTGGGAGAGATGGAAGTCTTGCAGGGTCGACGAGGAGCGCCGATCACCGTTCGACCCTTGCCTGTGACAGATAGGTCACCCGAGGCGGGATCGGTAGGTCAGACGGGAGACTCGGGAGTGACTTTCTGCGCGGACCTGCGATACTCGATATCCGGCTGCAGATTGAGCCTCCCGTCTTCTTCCAAAACGCCTATTTGGTCGCCGTCGCCGCTGAATACGACGGGAACGGCCTCCTGAAATAGTGGCATGCGGACGAATCGAAGCTCCCAGCCGAATTTTCCTATTTCACCCAGCGTTATTTGCTGCATTACATTCAGCACATCTTCGAGATTGCCCGGAATCGACCACTCACCCTTGCGTTTCTCTTTACCCATACCGCTTGATCCTCAGAGAATTTCCGGCATCCAGCCGGATCATCGACTCGGGACGGCACAAGATGACACCATGAGAAAGATCACCGAGGGGGGTACCGGCCAAGGTCGGGCACCACCCTAAGGTATTCGTCGGCTCCCTGCTGGCGACCGTGTCACACCTTGCCCGGGGCTTTGAACACGACGGCAAGGTCGCCCCAAGTATTAGCCGAAGTTTATTTCCTGGGAGCCCCGCCTGGAATCAACCCATTTCGCTGCCGTGAGCCGTTTTATGGCGACTTTCGGCATTTCAGCGCGGGGTGGCCTAGGGTCGGGTAAGAGCCAGGGAGTGGGCGAAATGAGCACGCGATAAACGGCCTTAAACGCACATGTCCAGCTTGGACGCTCCGACAACAGCGAAACGCCTTTTGTCGAATATATCGGCGTATAGTCCTCTCAAGCGCCATCAAAAACGCGCCCCTACCATTCCAAGGGCTGACGGTCGTCCTTATTCGAGCTGCGTCCTGCAGCGACCGTTCGTCTTGATCACACATATCAGAATTCAAGAAGGGGAGGATAAAATGCAGAAACTCTATCGATCCTTTATTCCTGCTGTCTCGCTTCTAGCCGCAGCGGCCATCATGGCATCCAGCGCCGTGGCCGCGCCTTCCTTAACCGTGGATGTCGCGCCGGACATGGCGACCTTCGACGCGATGCGAGAAGCCGTTGACGGTGCGGCAATGCCAACCGGCCCGTTTTATATTCAAGGGCCAATCTTTCCAAAAGGCACCCTGAATCCTGATGGTTCAATTCCTGCGGGGGCCACTCCGATCGGGCTCTTCCATTGTTGGGGTTGGACCTTTGACGGCAAAGCGGGCGAAGCCGTTGTGACCCAGCTCTTTTCGATCAATGGGCGGGGGGAGGTTCACGTTCAAGGTATAGAGGTATCTGATATCAATCGCGCAATCACCGGGGGAACCGCTGAGTTCATCGGTGCCCGTGGTGCGGCACATTACAGATACTTAAATTTACCGGATAGTTTCTCATTCCGTATCACATTCGGTTTCCGGCGTCATTGACAGTTCGGGCCCCCACGTTGAGGCACCCCTTGCGAACAGCCACAGCGTGTCAACGCCCCGTCGTAGAGAGGACGACGGGGCTTTTCGGCTGATTCGGCGTCGCATTCACTCCCTGGGGAAATCAAATTATCTGGGCGGGACCACGGCTCGACGGTGGCGCGCAAACGCACCCAGCTTCCCGGTTGACACCTGGCAGCGAGGAAAGTCGAGCGTTCGGAACGCGCCGGCACCTTGCGCTAGGCAGAGCGATTTTTCCTGTACGAGTTCTTTATCAGTATCTTGGCGTCTCGAAACGTGAAAATATCGCAGCCGCAAACCTCGACACTCGAGCCGTCTTTATCCGTGCCGGTAAAGGTCCATTCCGATACTCCGCGATTTCCGGCCACGAAGTGAGTGGGGCGCCGCCACTGAGCGTCCGGATATTTTTCCCATACACTGGCAAAAGCTGCCCGCACGGCATCCTGCCCCTGAGATCGCTGGCCACAGACGTCCGGACCATATGAAATTTCGAAGACACAATCCTCAGTCATGAAAGTCATCAGCGTATCCACGTCGTGTGCATTGAATGCATCCGCGAATTCCTGAAGCGTATCAACCGTTACCTCGTTTACTACCGTTGTCATCGATTCACCCTCCAACTTCATCATCGACACAGAATATCATCCAAACACTACTCCACCTGTTCAATCGCACCGAGATCCGTGACCCAATCCAGCGCTGAACGGCACCAAACTTGCCGTCTCGGACGCAGCTCCCCGCGTTGACGCGCGGTTCCGACCCGGAGCCCCAGAACTTTTTCATCGCCGCCGACGGAAGTCGCATAGATTTGCGTGCCGCAATCAGGGCAGAACATTTGTGCGCGCTCGGTGCCGCTGTCGGCGGTCTTTACATAGATTTTGAGACTGCCGTTGCGCAGATTGAACTGGCTCTCCGGCACAAAGACTACGGTGTGAAAGGCCGTTCCGGAGAGTTCCTGGCAGTCCGTGCAATGACACACGATGACCTTCTCAGGGTCGATTTCCGCCTCGTAGCTGATGTTGCCGCAATGGCATCCGCCGTCGATATGCATGGTACTCCCTCCAAAGTAATGCCTCGATTGGACGATGCGCCGGGTTTCATCGTCGGATCCGACCATCGGCAGGATCAATTCCTCGGCGCCGGCGTCCCACGTCAATCTTACCCATATAAACACGTCCAACAATCCGCCGGTAGCGGTCTGTCGTCACCTCTACGACGCGAGCGTGCTTACCATCGGCAAATAGGAAGAGCGGACCAAGCAGGAGTATCAACAGCAGGGTGGTGCGCCTGTGAGGATTATCGCACTCGAGAAATGCCCCAACCAGCATTACACCAGGCAGGGCTGGTTCCCCGGGTCGACGGCGTTGTCGGAATCAAATAGCTACCTTTCCAGATGCCAACTCACTCCGGCGCCAACTGACTTCGCGCGCTACGCAGTGCGTGATCAAGGGCTAACTGCGCGACGTCCCCAACGACTGACCTGTCAAGGACTGGTCGTATCAGCTCCGTCGAG
>Ga0255058_10000233_pt1 | contig 32949 bp, 32 predicted proteins | sample Cases_109_9_MG_FD_188637 | JGI IMG/M metagenome (GOLD analysis project Ga0255058, IMG submission 188637) | Seawater microbial communities from Amundsen Gulf, Northwest Territories, Canada - Cases_109_9 | ecosystem: Environmental > Aquatic > Marine > Gulf | place: Canada: Northwest Territories... | reverse complement strand
GACGCTTGGGACGGCGATTGGTTCGGCGGTGACCGGCGCCTCTCGGATAGCGACCTCCACGAGGTTCGTGCCCTCCGCTCCCGGCTGCGGGTGGTGTTCACCGCGGCCGACGAGCAGGAGGCGGCAGCGTCGCTCAACGCCGTGCTCATGGACGTCTCGGCGACCCCAAGGGTGAGTGTCCACGGTGAAGGGCCTCATCTCCACTACGAACCCGAGGGGGGCAGCGCGGCCCGCTGGCTGGGGGCGGTGGCTGCCATGGGATTGACCACGGCGCTGATCGAAGGCGGGTTTCAGCGATTCGGCCGCTGCGCATCTACGACATGCGACGACGTCTTCGTGGACATTTCGCGCAATCGCTCCCGCCTCAACTGCTCCGACTCCTGCACCACCAGGGAGAACGTCGCCGCCTATCGGAGACGCCAGCGGGCGTCATAGCAACGGTTCGCGGTCGCTGGCGACACCCAGGTGATCCGCACCGATTCGTCACCGCAACACTCAAGTGAGCGGGTGCTCAGGGCACTCGTCATTGTTCAACACCGTCATCACCAGAGGGCGGCGCCGTGACCGAGGTCATCCGGCGGCGGCCACGATCGCGCGAGCGAGATCAGCGTCGACCGGTGCGTCTACGTTGCCGTCGGGTTTGGTGGCGCTGCCCACGATGACGCCGTCGGCGATCTTGAGGGTTGCACCGATGGACGCCGCGGTCACGCCAGACCCGACGAAGACGGGGAGGCTTTTGGTGTCGGCAACCAGCGCCAAGTCGTCGAGGTCGGCTGCCGCTCCGGTGGCCGGTCCGGACACGATGATCCCGTCGGCACCTGATCGTGTGCTCAGATCGTGGGTGGCTTCTTCCAGCGTCAATCCGGCGGGAGGCGTGGCGTGCTTCACGAAGACGTCGGCGACGATGGCGACGTCCGGGCAGTGCAAGGATCGGAAACGCTCGACCTCGGCGGCGCGCCCAACGATCGGGCCCTGATCGGTGAACATCGTCCCGGTCAGTACGTTCACCCTGATGAACGAAGCGGCGGTGATCGCGGCGATCGACAACGCCGCCAGCGCATCGTTGCGAAGAACATTGACGCCCGTGGGCAAGCCGACAGCACCAATCGCATCGACTGCTCTGGTCATTGCGGCGACGGTGATTTGTGGCACCTCGTCGGGAAAAAACGGTGCGTCGCCGAGATTCTCCACCATGAGGGCGTCAAACCCGGCATCGCCGAGCGTCATGGCATCACCAACGGCGGCGTCAATCACCTCTTGCAGGTGTCCGCGAAATCTGGGGGCGCCGGGCAACGGTCCGAGGTGGACCATCCCGATGAGGCGGTGGGTCAAGCCTTGGGACAAGCGTTGGGACAAGCGGTGGGACGAGCGCTGGGACATTCGGTGGGTCACCCCACGGCTCAATAGGCCCTGGCGATCTCAAGGGCCCGCTCGGCGTGCTCACCGACCGCTTTGAGCCCCGTGTCTGCGGGATCCTGGCGCTGAACCACAACGCGGCACCAGTCGCCGGCCATGCCGCGAATCACCTGGTCGGAGTCCTCCGGCCCAAATCGCCATGCCTGGTACTTGGGCCCCATGACCTCGACGCGAACGCCCTGATCGGGGTACTGCTCGTCGAGCTGGCGGAATGAGAACGGCAGGCTCTTCTGTCCAAGCCAGGCGATGTGACGGAGACGGGAGGTGTCGGCCAGCGGATCTTCCTCTTCCTCCTCCAAATCCTCCTCGGGAATGGGAAGAATCCGCCCAAGGATGGCGACCTTGATGTCGAGCCCGTGCGCCCAGGTCTCCATGAGCCGCGTCGTCGCAAAGCTCTTGGCGCCCATGTCCCCGTAGAGCCAGGGCACCCGGTCTCCGGCGGTCATCCTCGACAAGGCATCGACGACGTCGGCTCTGCCGTGTCGCCACCACTCGATGACCTCCTGGTGCCGCTGTGGTCGGCCGATCGCCACGCCGATCGAGGTCCACTCGTCGATATCCTCGATGTCTTCGGCGTCGATTCGCTTCTTACCCTGCTCCAGCACCTCGGCGGCGACCCCCTCGACGTAGGCGAGGTGGCTCACCTGGTCCTGGATGGTCCAGCCGATCGCCGGCGTATTTTTCTTCCATTGACGGTCGCTCAGGCTCTGGAGAAACTGGTCCAGGTGCTGTTCTTCCGCGACCAAGTCAGAAAGGATCTCCCTCATGGTGGGTGATTCTACTGGTGTTTGGTGTTTGAACTGATCGGCGGGCCGAGCCTGACCGCCTCCTCGTTGAGCCGATCGACGAGCAGCCTGAGTCTGCCGAAATGGCGGCGATCGAAGCTGAGGCGGAGCCTCGGCAGGTCGACGTTGTCGTTGGAGGAGACTTCGGCGGTCGTGGCGCCGATCTTGTGGATCTCCCCATGGCTGATGATGTCGGCGAACTCCTCATTGAGCGAGGCGATCAGCTCGTCGGTTGGCTCGCGCAGCAGACGGAGGATCAGGTCGCCGTCGACGAACCGTTGCGAGTGGTAGCAGGCGTAGAAGTCGATGATCTCGTTGATGGCGACCTCGATGTCGTTCGTGATGTCGAAGAGATGGAGGTCGTCGGGCGAGATCATCTCTTGTGCGACGAGCGTGTCGACGAACTGCCGCCAGGCTCCCCAGTATCCCGTGTCGGGTGCTTCGAGCATGACGATCGGGTGGAGGTCGGACTTGCCGGTCTGGATCAAGGTGAGGAGCTCGAAGGCCTCGTCCTGGGTACCGAACCCTCCGGGGAACAGCACAAAGGCGTCCGATTCCTTCACGAACATGAGTTTCCGGGTGAAGAAGTACTTGTAGTTGATCAACCGGCTCTCGTGCACATACGGGTTGGCCTCCGCTTCGAAGGGAAGGCGGATGTTGACACCGAAGGAGTCGTCGCTGCCGGCGCCGAGATTCCCCGCCTCCATGATTCCGGGCCCGGCCCCGGTGACCACCATCCATCCGTGTCGGTCGACCATGCGGGAGGCGAACTGTTCGGCGATCTGGTAGTTCGGGTCGTCCGGCTTGGTACGAGCCGAACCGTACATCGTGACCTTTTTGACGTCCCGGTAGCCCTGGAATATGGCGAAGGAGTAGCGCATCTCTTTGAGCGCGGCGTTCATCAGCTTGAGGTCACCACGGTCGGTGTCATCGCGGAGCAGTTTCAGCGAGGTGACGACGAGCTCCCGGACCAGTTCCTGCTCCAGATCCGGTTCGGTTCCCGCGACATCAGAGATCAGCGTGTTGAGCTGTTCGTCGAGTTTGGGGTCACCCATGGTGTAGGGCATCTGGTTAGTCCCGGAAATTGACGTATTGGAGCGGCAGGCGGTAGTCCATGGATCTGAGCTCGGCGATCACCGCCTGCAGGTCGTCTCGCTTCTTGGCCTGCACTCGAAGCTGGTCACCCTGCACCTGTACCTGCACCTTGAGGCCGAGGTCGCGCACGTGTTTGGACAATTCCTTGGCTGCGTCCTGGGGGATCCCCTGGTTGAGGGTGAACTCGGCGCGGGAGCGGCCTCCCGCAGCCGGCTTGACCTCACCCCCGCTGAGCGACTTGAGGGCGACTTCCCGCCGCACCAGCCTGGTCTGGAGGACGTCGATGGCCGCCTCGACACGATGATCCGAGGCCGACTCGACCGAGATGCCGTCGTCATCGAACCAGATCTTGGTGTCGGTGCCCTTGAAGTCGTATCGATTCAGGATCTCGCGCATGGCCTGGTCTACCGCGTTGCGGATCTCTTGCATGTCCACCTGTGAGACGACGTCGAATGTCGGCATCAGCGCCTCAGCGGATTGGGGATGGGGTTGGTGTCATCTGGATCGCAGCTTATCCGCTGAGCCGGGCCCGCAGCGGCCCGCGGCGCAGCAGCATGAGGCAAAATCATTGCTCCCCCTTTATCGAGGTGACGGGTCACGGATCGGCAGCAGTGTCAGCCGGGAAACGGTAGTCCGCCGGGACCCTTGCGAACGACGGCTGCCCACACCGTCTCGTAGTGGTCCCGGTCGTACGGATCGATGTGGGGGAGCACCATCTCCTCCCAGGCGCTGCGAAGCGGGTCCTCGGCCTCGGCGTACATTTCGAGACCGGCCGGGAGACGGTCGAGCACGGTCCGCAGGCTCATCGGTGTCTCGACGCGGGTCGTGGTGTCGCCCGCGACGAATGACTCATTGATCTCGACGGCGAGTTTGGAAATCATCTCCACCAGTTCCTTGCGCATGTCGGGGTGACGGCGCAGCAGCATCGCCTGGAGCTGATCCTCGCTGGGGAAGTCCTTCTCCCAGATGATCCAGCGGTCGGCAAAGGCCTTGTTGAGGGTTTGAGTGCCTGCGTAGTCGCGAAGGTCGGTGGGGTTCATGGTGCCAAACACCCTGACGTCGTTGCGAAGTCGCACCATTTCACCGGTCGGAAGCTCGAGTGCCTGGTGACGGTCGAGGAGGCCATGGAGGGCGAACAACGTCTCGGCCCCTGCGGCATTCAGCTCGGAGAGATTGACCAGGGCAGGGCCGCGCAACGCCCGCGTGATGTCCCCATCCTCCCAGCGGCTCTCCGTGCCACCCTTGCCGTCGCCGTGGAGTTTCACCGACCCGATCAGCGTGATGTCTCGCACCTCGCCGGTCAGCGGTATGCGGTAATAGGGGAGCTTCAGCACTGCGGCGAACTGTTCGAGGTCATGATCTTTTCCCGTTCCCATGTGCCCGCGAAGAGCGAGGTGGAGCGGGATGCCCGCAAAGCGGCGCCCTCGGATCTGTTCGAGCATGGCGAGCCGGTACAGCATGCCGAGATCGACGTAGTACGGGTCGGGCTCGGGGATGTGGCCACGGCGGAGCTCGGAATCGGTGACGTCCTTGGGGATCGTGGCCGCCGGGAGCTCGATCGGCTTCCCGAGCCCGTTCGGATCCTCGAAGGTGACGATGTCGGTCATTGTTCTCCTCGGCTTGCTCTGATGATTGTTCGGTCGGTGACCGCTTGTTCGGTGACGGCTCGTTCGGTGACGGCTCGTTCGGCAACGGGTTGGGTGGCCTCGGTCCACCAGGTCCCGCCGCCGCCCTCGGTGATCGAACGGAACAGCGCAGATCGCACGCCGTTGACCATGGCGGCGGCGAGGGCATCGGGTTGCTGCACCACGGCGTTCCTGGCGTATGCGGCTTGGACCGTGTCGTCGCCGATGCCGATGCCGAGCACGGTGGTCCCGCCGCGATCGATCGAGGACGATGTCGCGGCCAGTGCCTGTACCGAACCGCGGGTCATGCCGTCGGCGAGCACCACGATGATGCGATGCGACACATTGCGCGCCGAGAGCCGCTCGGCGGCGTGGGCGAGGTTGAACTCGTCGACGTTCGACGCCTTCTCGAACATCGAAAGCGGCGGGCCAGCCGACGGGTCGCGTTTTGTTTCGCGAACGGCATCCTGGGGCGAGGCGGCCATCCAGAACAGGCCGGCGAGCACGTCCTCGTGGACCCGCCACCGATCGGCGAAGCGCTTGACGAGATAGTGGTTCACGGTGCGGGTGAGGCGTTCCGCCGCGCCGCCCTGTGTGCGCCGCAGGGCGCCGGTGGCCGCCGATCGGCGCTCGATGAAGGAACGCTCGGAGTCGCCGGAAGCAGCGGCGAAGCCACGGTTGAAGATGGCGACCTCGAACTCGATCTGCAACTCGTCGGCGAGGCGGGCAAGCGTCCAGGCGCCGAGGATGGCGGCCGCGAGGGCCCAGGGGCGCTTCCACCCGGCGCGAAGTTGGCGTGGTTGCAGCATCGACGCCGAGCCGTCGACCAGGAGGCTGACCCCGTAGGAGCGCCGGTTTGGCAGATCGCGGCGCTCGAACATGCGCTCGTACAGTCCCGCCCCGAGGAGCAACGGCGTGTACGGAGATAGATCTCCGGCATCGAAACCGCTGCGCAACCCTCGCCGCTGATTGGCCAGGAAGAGGGGATACAACTCACCGGACACCCGGCGTTGGGCAACACCCCACTCTGCGGCCGCGGCTTCGAGCAGCTGCCGTCCCTGGGGCCCGAAGCGCTCAAAGGATCGCGGGAAGTCGGTGACGAGCAACTTGCCCGCCTGGCCCGTTGGTAGGTAGACGGTCGGGCTGGATGAGACCCGCATCAACTGATCCGTTGCCGGGTCGCCGGCCTGGTCGGCCTCACCGTGCTTGCCGTGTTCGGCCGATACCGTCTGGGCTGCCTTTCTGGTCTGCTCGTAGGAGTCCTTGTCGACCAATGGTGGGGTGATGACCCGCACCGCGTCGACGCCTTCGGCGATGGCGCCCTGGTCCGCTTCGCGCCCGGCGCTGCGCCCGAGCGGAGAATCGGCAGCAGCACCCTCGGTGAGGATGCCGTGCATGCGGGCGACCTCGATGAGCTGCAAGGCGACGCCGCCGACCGTCCACGGATCCTCGATATCGGGCACAGGGCCGAGGAATGCCATGGCGTCGTCGATGGCAAGTGCCACGTTGGGCTCGACGCGGCGCTGCAATGCATCGCGGTCGAGGTAGTCGCCAACGATCAGAAAGCAGGCAAGGGCGAATTGTCCCAATGGTCTGGCGCTCGCCAGGCCGCCGGGAACTGCGGCCCGGTACAGATCCGACAACACCGAACGGGCGCCCGGGAACGGAGCAAGGTGCTTCCGCTCCTGTCTGGCATCCTCGATGGAGAGGAACATCGCCTCGGCGGCCGGTCCCGCAACCATGTGCAAGGCATCGAGGAGGGAGACGGTGCCGTCGGTGGGGAGGTCTTGGCGGACGTATGGATCGTGGTCGTCGGCGTCGGTCGGTTCGGGTTCGGTCCATTCGTATGTGGTCAACTCGGCCAGGGGCGGGGCATCGGCACCGTCGCTGTCGAGGCTCTCGCGGTGCGCCATCCACGAGTCCGGGATGGGGCGCTGCTCGTCGAAGTCGGTGGCGATCAGGTGGATCGCCTCGTGCAGCGCCGAAGTCAGGGCCACCTCGGTCGGCGTCACCGGGGCGGCGCGGCTGTAGGCGGCCTGGAACACCCCGGGGTCGATGACGATCTCGTCGGCGGACGCCGATGCCTGCGAGCCGAGCCGCACCCTGAGGTCCTCGTTGCCGGAGATCGTTCGCGCAAAGCGGGTTACTGCGGGCGCGACACGCTGATAGCGGGCAACGACCGCTTCGATCACCCGCTCTTCTGGCGGGAGCACCTCGCTGAGAACGGATTCGTCGTGGGCGCGCATGAACGGTCCATTGTACGAGGCTGTCAAATCGCGTCGGTAGTCGGTAGTCGGCACCTGCTACCTGGTGCGTCTCAATACCTGATACTCGATACGCAATACTGTCTGAATGGACGACCTGCGGATCAACGACGACACCACGATTGCCGCTCGAGAGCTCGATTGGACGTTCCTGCCGAGCGGTGGCCCCGGTGGGCAACACGCCAACCGGGCGTCGAGCAAGGTCGTGCTCCGCTTCGATGTCTCGTCTTCGGACGCCTTCGACGAGGCGTCTCGAGTTCGCCTGCTCGATCGACTCGCCGACTCGGTGATCTCGGTCACGGTCGACGATTCCCGGTCCCAGTGGCGCAATAGGCAGATTGCCAAGCGGCGACTTCGTGAACGCATCGAATCGGCCCTCGCCCCGGATCCGCCACCGCGGCGACCCACCAGGCCAAGCCGCCGAGCCAAACAGCGCAGACTCAAGACCAAACGGCTGCGCTCGGAGCAGAAGCGGCTCCGCAAGCGCCCCGACTTCGAGGACTGACCGTGGCGATCATCCCCTTCTACGGCATCGACCATCCCGACCTCTTCGCCCTCGAGCGAGCCGCCATGGACCGGCCGGGCCTGGTCATCGAGCGGCTCGATCGTCTGCTCCCAGGCGGGACGATCGCCGACATTGGCGCCGGGGACGGCTTCACCGCCGAGCGGCTCCTCAGGCCCTCACGGCGGATCGTGGCCATCGAGCCGGCAAGGGGCATGGTTGACACCAACCGCCATCTCACCTGGGTCCAGGCCGACGCGGAAAGGTTGCCGTTCCGAGACGCCTCGCTCGACGCGGCATATGCGACGTGGGCCTATTTCTTTTCCCGCGGCCCGTTCGACCCGTCATCCGGCATCGAGGAGCTGCACCGGGCGGTCAAGCCGGGTGGCCCGCTGGTCATCGTCGACAATGCCGGCGACGATGAGTTCTGTGCGCTGGCGCCGCAAGATATCTCCGCCGAGCCCGCGTTCTGGAGGAGCCACGGCTTTGGCGTCGAGATTGTCGACACGGTGTTTGCATTTGAAAACGCCACCGACGCCTGGCGACTCCTCGACTTCTACTTCGACGGAGTTGGATCGGCACCGCAAACCGAGTTCAGTTACCGAGTTGCTCTGTTCATCGGGGTGAGCCAGGGGCCTTCCTGATCCGGTAGAGCGGGTGGCGACGGATTCGCCTTCATCGCGACAAACGGCTCGCGATCGCTTGCCCGCCACCGGCGCAACATGAGACGGTCCGTGACGATGGAGGGAGGATTCGTCATTGCCGCGCGGCAGCCTACGCGAACAGGATCGTCCGCCACCGACGCCCGGCAAGCCTCTCTCTGCCGGTGGGGGAGCAACCCCGGCGCCGTCCTAACATCGCCGACTATGCATTACGACATCACCACGCTGCCCAACGGGCTCCGCATCATTTCCCAGGACATGCCGTCGTTGCGATCGCTCGCCATCGGCATCTGGGTGAACACCGGCAGTCGGGACGAGACGCCCGTCGAGGCGGGGGCCAGTCACTTTCTCGAGCACCTGCTCTTCAAGGGCTCCGATGCGTGGTCGGCCCAGCGAATCTCGGAAGCCTTTGATTCGATGGGGGCGCGAAACAACGCGTTCACCTCCAAGGAGTACACCTGTTACTGGGCACGCGCCCGAGACGCCGACCTGACGACCACGATGGAGATTCTTGCTGAGATGGTGCAACGCCCCGCCTTCCGCCAGGAAGAGATCGACCTCGAACGCGGGGTGGTCCTTGAAGAGATCAACATGAACGAGGATGACCCCACCGATGTCGCCCACGAGCAGTTCGTCACCACCATGTGGGGGACCCATCCCCTGGCGCCGCCGATCCTGGGGACCAAGGACTCGATCACTGCAATGACGCGCGAGACGATCAGCGGCTACTGGAGCCGTCGGTACACGCCGAACTCGGCGACCGTGGCCGTTGCGGGCAGGGTCGACCACGGGGCGTTGGTCGAGCTCGTTGCCGAGCACTTCGGCGCCTGGGAAGGCGGCGACATCGATCGTTCCCTTACCGATCTCAAAACCGAAATGGGGGTCGGGGTGGTTCGCCGCGACACCGAACAGGCGCACCTCGTCTTCGGTGGCCCCGGCCTCAAACGAGACGACGAGCGCCGGTTTGCCCTCATCGTGTCGGATCACGTCCTCGGTGGCGGCATGTCGAGCCGGCTGTTCCGCGAGATCCGCGAGCGCCGCGGCCTCGCCTACGCGGTCCATGCATTTCGCAGCCCGTTTGCCGACAGTGGGGCCAGCGCCGTGTACGTTGGCACCACTCCCGGCCAGACCGCCGAGGTGCTGAAGCTGGTCCGGGCGGAGTTCGACAAGATCATGGACACCGGCATTACCGATGACGAGCTGGAGCGAGCCCGCGGCCACGTGCAGGGTGCGCTCGCCCTGTCCCTCGAGGATGCCGACGGGCGAATGAATCGACTCGGTCGCAACGAGATCACCCGCCTCGAGCACTTCTCAGTCGACCAGATCGTGGCAAAGGTCGACGCCGTCACCAATGCCGACGTGATCGACGTCGCCAGGGCCGCCTACGGCGGACCGTATGTCCTGGGCGCCACGGGGCCATTCGACGTCGGGGATCTCGAAGAGTTCGTGAAATGATCGTTGCGGTCTCCGGTGCCGGGGGTCGCATGGGCGTCCTGGTCGCCGAGGCCATCGCCGAGGCCGACGACCTCGAGCTCGGTCCGCTGTACGACCCGGGTCATGCCGGATCGACGATCGCCGGCGACACGGTCGGCGACGATCCGGACGCCGTTCAATCGGCCGATGTCGTTGTCGAATTCACCGTGCCCGACGTGGTCATGGCCAACCTCGACCGGTGGCACCGGCTCGGGGTGAATGCGGTAGTGGGAACGTCGGGGTTCGATGCGGAGCGGATCAGCGTGGTAGCGGAGGTCTGGAGCGTCGGGCCGCCGAACTGTCTGATCGTCCCCAACTTCGCCGTCGGCGCAATCGTGGCATTGCGTCTCGCCGAGATCGCCGCGCCGCACTTCGCCGCCGCCGAGGTCATTGAGCTCCATCACGATCAGAAAGTCGACGCTCCTTCCGGTACCGCAATGGTCACTGCAGAGCGGATCGCAGCGGCGGCCGACCAGCATCGCCGGACCGAATCGACCGAGCTGGTGCCGGGAGCACGCGGCGCCGATGTGTCCGGTGTTCCGGTCCACGCCGTTCGGCTTCCCGGCATCGTTGCCGACCAGATTGTCATGTTCGGCGGCGCCGGGGAGACCCTCAGCATTCGCCATACCTCCACCGATCGCAGCGTGTTCATCCCCGGCGTGCTTGCCGCGGTGCGCGGCGTCGCCACGTTGGATGCGGGCGTGACCGTGGGGCTCGAGGCCGTTCTCGAGCTGGGCTCCTCGTAGGGCGCCGGATTGCTCAGCATCCTCCTACGAGGGTGCTCAGGAATCCTCCAGCGTGCCGTCGCTGACTGGAGAAACCGAGTCACCGCAACACAAGTGAGCGCCGGTGCAGGGCACTCGTCATTGATCAACGCCGTCCTAGTAGAGGGCGCTTGCCAGCTGTCGGCGATACGTCGTGGTGAGCGGGTGCTCGGCGCCGACGAGCTCGAAGATGTCGAGCATGGCGAGGCGCGCCTCGTCGGAAAGCTCACCCTTCCGCCGCACCTCGGCCAGCAGCTGATCGAGCGCCGGCTCGTACTCGGCTTGGGCGGCGAGGGCGCGAGCCAGCTCGAGGCGAGCCCTGCCGTTGTCGGGCTCCGCTGCGACACGCGCTTTGAGCGCTGAGATGTCCTGGCCGGAGGCGGCCCTGACCCGTGCCGCGGCCCGGAGCCGGTCTACCTCAGCGTCGGGCACCAGCCGGCCGAGCACGATCAGTGCTTCATCGGTCTCGCCCCGGTCGATGAGCATGGCCGCAAGGCTCGTACCGGCCTCGCTGTGATCCGATCGCGCATCGAGGGCCTGTCGGTACAGGTGCTCGGCAGTCGAGTCGTCACCGTCGATTCGTGCGGTGCGGGCCTCGTCCACCATCCGGTCGAGATCGTCCGGCATGACCGTCGCCACCCAGTCGACGACCGCGGCCTCGGGCAGGGCACCGGTGAATCGGGAGACCTCTTCGCCGTCGCGAAAGGCGATAACGGTGGGGATGCCCTGGACGGCGTACTGCTGTGCCAGCTCCTGGTTGGCGTCGACGTCGACCTTGACGAGCTCGAAGGCGCCTTCACCGTCCTCGGTGACTTTTTCCAGGGCGGGGCTCAGCACCTTGCACGGCTGGCACCATTCCGCCCAGAAGTCGACGATGACCGGAAGTTCGCGGCTGCGTTGCAGCACATCCTGGGAAAACGCAGCCGTATCGACATCCTTGCCAACGCTCATGGGGGCGAGGTTACTTCGACCCTGCCTGCTACCGTCGCCGCTATGGAGCACCGACCAGAAGCGCCCTTCGGCGCGGTCCTCACGGCCATCATCACGCCGTTTCACGAGGACGGATCGGTCGATTTCGGGACCTTCACCCGACTCGCCGATCACCTGGTCGGCCAAGGTTCCGACGGCGTCGTCGTGTGCGGCACCACCGGGGAGTCGCCGACCCTGAACGCGGTGGAGAAGGTTGCGCTGTACCGCGCCGCGGTCGACGCCATCGGTGATCGGGCGGTCGTGGTCGCCGGCACCGGCACCTACGACACGCGCGAGTCGGTCGAGCTCACCGAGCGCGCCGCCGAGGTCGGCTGTCACGCCGTGATGGCGGTGACCCCGTACTACTCGAAGCCGCCGCAGGAAGGCATCTTCCGTCACATGACCGCGATCGCAGACGCCACAGACCTGCCGCTCATGGTGTACAACATCCCCGGGCGAACCTGTCGGCTGATCGAAGTCGAAACGCTGCAGCGGCTCGCCGCCCATCCAAACATCGTTGCCGTCAAGGACGCCGTCGACGACGTCGCCTGGACGACCGCACAGATCGCGGCGCTGCCGGAAGGGTTCGCCGTCTACTCCGGGTCGGACGATCTGACCCTCGAAATCGTGCGTGCCGGGGGCGTCGGGGTGGTTTCGGTGGCCGCCCATCTCGCCGGAGCCCAGATCCGGGCGATGGTGGAGGCGGCACTGGCGGACAAGGACGACGAGGCCGATCGTCTGCATCAGGGACTCATGCCACTGTTCACCGCGCTGTTTGTCGAGCCGAGCCCGATGCCCCTCAAGGCGGGGCTGTCGATGGCCTGGGACGCCGTCGGCGAGCCGCGGCTGCCGCTGGTACCGCCGTCGGAGGAGACGGTGGCGACCGTGCGTGAGGCTCTCGTGGGTCTGGAAGGCCTGTGAGCGTCCGCATCGCCTTCCACGGCGGCCTTGGGGAGATCGGCAGGAACTGCGCCTCGATGGAGATCGACGGCCGGGTGGCGATGATCGACGTCGGCCTGATGTTTCCCGACGAGGAGATGCTCGGCGTCGATCTCGTGCTCCCCGACCTGTCATCGATCTTGAGCCGCCCCGAGGCGCTGTCGTGCGTGATCCTCACCCACGGCCACGAGGATCACATCGGCGCGCTCGGTTACCTACTTCGTGAGATCAACGTGCCGGTATACGGGACCCCGCTCACCCTCGAGCTGGCCAGGGCCAGAGTGAGCGAAATGGGCGTCGAGCCCGACCTGCGGCCGGTCGAGGTGCGAACCTGGGTCGAGGAGGGGCCGTTTCGCTTCAGTCACATTGCGGTGACTCACTCCGTTCCGGACGCCACCGGCATCGCCTTCGACACGCCGGAGGGCCTGGTGATCCACAGCGGCGACTTCAAGCTCGACCCGACGCCGATCGATGGCAGGACCACCGATCTGCAGACGCTGGCCGGGTTCGGCAGGCAGGGCGTCCGGCTGCTGCTTGCCGATTCGACCAACGCCGAACGGCCCGGCTTCGTGCCTTCCGAGAGCACCGTCGGCAGCGAGCTGGAAGACCTGGTTCGAGAGGCGCCCGGCAGGGTGATCATTGCTTGTTTTGCCAGCCACCTCCACCGCGTGCAACAGGCGATCGATGCCGTCGTGGCAGATGGTCGGCGGTTTGCCTTCATCGGGCGCTCGATGCTGCGCAACTACGAGATCGCCGTCGAATCCGGCCATCTGACGATTCCCACCGGGGGACTCGTCGAGCTGGAGGAGCTGCTGGAGCTCGAGCCCGACAAGGCGGCCGTGATCTCAACAGGAAGCCAGGGTGAGCCGTTCGCCGCGTTGTCGCTGATGGCGGCGGGAGAGCACCGTTCGGTGACCCTCGACCCCAACGACAGCGTCATCATCTCGGCGACCCCGATCCCCGGTAACGAGAAGCGGGTATCGCGAGTGATCAACAACCTCACCCGGGCCGGAGTCACCGTCCACCACGGTCGCAACGCGCCGGTCCACGTGTCGGGCCATGCCGCGGCCACCGAGCTCATGACCTTCTACAACGTCGTGCAACCCCAGGCGCTGATCCCGGTCCACGGCGAGTACCGGCACCTCGCGGCCAATGCCGACCTCGGCATGGAGTTGGGAATCCCTCGCGTCGAGGTGTGCGAGGACGGCGACGTCGTGGTCCTCGAAAACGGCAAAATGCGTATCGACCGCCAGGCCGTGTCTGCAGGCTATGTCTATGTGGACGGGACCGAGATCGAGGACGACTTCGGGGTCATTCGCGATCGGCAACACCTGGCAGATGACGGTGTGGTGCTCGTCACCGTGGGCGTCGACAAACGAACCGGAGACATCATCTTCGGACCCGACATCGACAGTCACGGGGTCACCGGGGATGCCGACAAGCTGCACAAGGCGATCCGAACCAGGGTCGAGCAGGGGATCTCCACCCTCGACCGGCCCATCGACCACGACGCCCTGCACCGCAGGGTCCGCAACTCGGCACGCAAGGCGGTGCAAAACACGATGAAGCGCCGCCCCGTCGTCTTCCCCGTCATCATCGAGCTGTAACGCTGCCAGCCCAGGGCCGGTAGGGGTGCCTATGACGCTGTTGGCCCGCGGAATGGCGAAAACAACGCCGCGAACTACATGCGTGTAACTCTGCGCGGTTGAGATCGCGCGGAGGGTGGTTGGAAGGGACGGCAACCTCTTGTATCGTGTCGTCCCCATGGCTACGCGTACCAAAGGTCGCGGGTCGAAGGGGCGGAGTAGGGCCAGAAAATCGAAACGGATCCCGATGCGGACCAGGCTCGCCCACGCGCTGCGGAAGAGCCGAGAACGGATCCGGGAGCGCCTCGGGCGCCAGACCGACGACGTCTGGGGCTCGGTGTTGATCGTCGGCGCGCTGTTGGTGACACTGTCGTTCTTCGGGCTGTCCGGACCGCTTGGTGCCGGGGTCTCGGACGCCGCCATGTTCCTGTTCGGAACCTGGGCATACGCCGTGCCCATCGTCCTTGCAGTCGTCGGGATCAGCCTGGTCGGGATCTTCCCACGGCTCCAAGCAGGGCGGGTCGTGATCGGTGTGGTCGTGGTGTTCTTCAGCACTCTCGCAATGTTCCACCTCCTCACCGGTTCGGTCGCACTCGCCGGCAACGTCGATCAGGTTCAGGACAGCGGCGGGGTCGCCGGGGCGCTCATCGCCTTCCCGTTGCGACGATTGATCGGATTCTGGGGGGCGTTCATCGTCTTGTTCGCCGTCATCGCCGCCGGCACGCTGGTCTTGACCCGGTCCACGGTTCGGGACGTTGGCCACACACTCGTCTCCTCGCTCCGCCGCTTCCGCTCGTGGGTGGGTCTGGATTTGCCCCGTGAACAGCCGACCATTCACGTCGACCAGGACCCGGTGATCGCCGAACCGCCCGCTCCGGAGCCGACCGCACCACGGAAAGGCCCGAAGGCGGAGAAGTCATCGCCCAAGAAGTCCAGGCCACAGCAACCGGCGCCGCCAAGCCGATCCGGCGAGTATGCCCTGCCCCCGCTGTCGCTTCTGGGGTCCACCAGTGCGGTGGGTGCGAACAAGCGCGGCCTCGAGCAGACCGCATCCGAGCTCGAGGACTCGCTCCGCCAGCACGGTGTCGACGCCCGCCTGACCCGCATCGTGCCGGGACCGACGGTCACCCGTTACGAGATCGAGCTTGCGGCCGGGGTCAAGGTATCGCGCGTCACCAGCCTCGCCCACGACATCGCCTACGCGCTGGCCTCACCGGACGTGCGCATTCTCGCCCCCATCCCGGGCCGCTCGGCGATCGGCATCGAGGTGCCCAATCGAAAGCGCCAGGTCGTGACGCTCGGCGACATCCTGGCGAGCCCGGTGGCCGCCCAGGACCGGGACCCGATGCTGGTCGCGCTCGGCAAGGACGTCAGCGGCACGTCGCGGATGATCCGTCTCACCGAGCTTCCCCATCTGCTCATCGCCGGCGCCACGGGTGCGGGGAAGTCGTCGTGCATCAACGCGATCATCACATCGCTGCTGATGCGGGCCAGGCCGGACGAGGTCCGCTTGATCCTGGTCGACCCCAAGCGCGTGGAGCTTGGCCAGTACAACGATGCGCCACACCTCCTGACCAGGGTCATCACCAACCCCAAGAAGGCCGCCGATGCGCTGCAATGGGCGGTAGGGGAGATGGATCGGCGCTACGACCTGCTGGCCGAGGCGGGCGTGCGCGACATCGAGTCCTATCGCGAGCGGTACGACGCCGGCGACTTCGATGAGGATCGCTACGACCGGTTCCCCTACATCGTGGTGGTGGTCGACGAGCTCAACGACCTGATGATGGTGGCCGGGCGGATCGTCGAAGACTCGATCGTGCGCATTGCCCAGATGTCGCGGGCGGTCGGCATCCACCTGGTGCTCGCAACCCAGCGGCCATCGGTCAATGTGATCACCGGGGTGATCAAGGCCAACGTGCCCTCTCGTTTGGCGTTCTCGGTGGCATCGCAGACCGACTCCCGCGTGATCATCGACCAGGGCGGCGCCGACAAGCTGGTCGGTCTCGGCGACATGCTGGTGATTACGGCGCGAGAGCCGAAGCCCGAGCGCGTCCAGGGCGCCTGGGTATCGGAGGCGGAGGTGCAGGGGGTCGTCGAGTTCGTGAGGGAGCAGCAGCAGGCCCGCTATGCAGACACCGAGGTCTTCGAAGTGGCGCAGAAGCGTGCGGCGAGCAACGAGGAGTTCGAGGGTGAGGACCCGGCGATCGTCAGGGAGGCGATCGAACTCGTGGTCCGCAGTCAGCTCGGCTCGACCTCGATGCTGCAACGAAAGCTGCGCATCGGTTTCGCCAGAGCGGGCCGGGTGATGGACATCATGGAGAACAAGGGAATCGTCGGGCCGTCGGTGGGATCGAAGCCGCGGGCGGTCCTGATCACCGAAGACGAGCTGAGCGCCGTCCTGTAGGAGTCGCGAGTCGCGTTCCTCCCCTCTTTCGAGGCCTGGTAGCCCCTCCGTCAGCCTCCCTTCGGTCGGTTGCTTTCCTCCCCCAACGGGGGAGGAAACGAACCGCACACCCGGCGAGTGTCGCAACCCGCCGCGACAGAACACCTGAGGGGGAGTCAAAGCGAAATCGCGTCTCGCGTCTTGCGTCCCGTCCTACGCGTCCATCAACAGATCCGAGTACTGGTCTCTGACAACCTTCTTGTCGAACTTGCCGGTGCCGGTCTTTGGGATTTCGTCGACGAAGACGATCTCGTCGGGGATCCACCACTTCGCTACTCGATCGGTCACAAAAGCGATGATGTCGTCTGCGGTGACGGTTGATCCTTCGATGCGCACGACGAACGCGACCGGCCGCTCCTGCCACTTGACGTGCTTCAAGCCGACAACGGTGGCCTCGGCCACCTCCGGGTGCGCCATGATCTCGTTCTCCAGATCGATCGACGAGATCCACTCGCCGCCGGACTTGATGAGATCCTTGGCGCGGTCGGTGATGCGGATGTAGCCCTCGGGGGTCACCTTGCACACGTCACCGGTGCGGAGCCACCCGTCGACGAACGACTGCGGAGTTCGATCATCTTTGTAGTACTCGCCCGCAATCCAGGGCCCGCGGATCAGCAGCTCTCCGAACGCCTCGCCGTCGTGGGGAAGCTCCTCGCCGTCCTCGTCAACGATCTTGTACTGGAGGCCCGGGACGATGCGCCCGGCGGTCTCGAAGATGTCGAGTTGCTGTTCAAAGTCCCAATCCTCCATCCACGGCGCGAGCAGCGATACCGAGGCAATCGGGTTGGTCTCGGTCATGCCCCACCCCTGGACGACCCGGATGCCGCGATTCTCCTGGTACCACTTGGTCATCGCCCGTGGCACCGCCGACCCTCCACAGAGGAAGGCCCGCATGTCGGGCAACTCGATCTCCGGGTGGTCGGCAAGATATTGCTGGATACCAAGCCACACCGTCGGGACGCCTGCAGAAAATGTCACCTTCTCGTCGACGAACAGCTTCACCAACCCTTCCGGCGATAGGTCGGGGCCCGGGTAGGTGAGCTTGGCACCCATGGTGACCGCCTGGAAGGGATAGCCCCACGCCGAGGCATGGAATTGCGGTACGACCGGCAGCACGTTGTCGGTCGCCGCGATCGGGAAGTTGGCCAGGTTCGAGATCGTATGCAGATAGGTGGAGCGCTGCGTATAGGCGACGCCCTTCGGGTTCCCCGTGGTCCCCGAGCTGTAGCAGAGCATGAAAGGGCTTCGCTCGTCGAGCTCGGGCCATGCCCCGTGCTCGGAGACTCCGTCGATCATCTCTTCATAGGAGATGGCGTCGGGCAGCCCGCTGTCCGCGGCATCGCCGCCCATCACGACATAGCGCTCAACGAACTTCAGCTCGTCGATGATGGGCGCCAGCAGCGGCGCCAGATTGACGTCAAGGAACAGCACGCGGTCCCCGCCGTGGTTGATGACGTACACCAGCTGTTCCGGAAAGAGCCGGAGATTGAGCGTGTGGCAGATCACCCCGGTGTTGGCCGTCGCCCAATACATCTCGTGATGGCGGTGGTTGTTGAAGGCGAAAGTGCCGACGGCATCGCCGGCGGCGACGCCGAGCGATTCGGAGAAAGCAGTGGCCAGGCGCCGGACGCGCCGATCGGTCTCGGCGTAGGTGGTTCGCGTGATCGCCAGGTCGGGATCGACCGACACGATCTCTTGATCGGGGTAGTGCCGGACACCGTGGTCGTAGAGGGTGGACATCAAGAGCGGGAAGTCGTCCTGCATGTGCGGCATTGCATCCTCGTTTGCTCGCGTCGCCACGGCGACCCTACCGGACCCGCCGTCGAGGCGTTCCCGGCCATGCTTGTTGGGCGGCTCGCGGGGGCTCGCCGCCGGACTGCGTGGTCTCGCCCACTCTGAACGAAAAGCAATTCGGGCTCGCGACTCGCGACTCGCGACTCGCGACTCATTACGCTCGCTTCAGTGTCATGCTCGCTTGACATAGGAGAAACACATGACCGGTGAGATCCATGAAGACGTGCACCCGTTCGCCACGCCCATGGAGCACCGCGACCCGGTACGGCGCTTTCGCGGCCGGTTGGCCGAGCCGGTCACTGTCATCACCGCGGGCGACGACGAGGATCGAGCGGGAATGACCGTGTCGTCGCTCGTGGTCGCCGAGGGCGAGCCGGGCCGGGTGCAGTTCCTGGCCGCTCCGACCGCCGACCTCGTTGATGTCATCGAGAGGACCGGCAGGTTCATCGTGCATGTGTTGGAGTCCGAGCATCGAGCGATCTCCGAGGTCTTCGCCGAACAGCGCCCCAGTCCGGGCGGCCTGTTCGCCGGCCTGGCCGTGGAGGACGGGGAATGGGGCCCGGCGCTTACCGATGTTCCCAACCGGGCCTACTGCTCCGGTGCCAGCGCCGCCGAGAGCGGGTATTCGCTGCTGATCACCGCCGACATCGACCATGTCGCGATCGCCGCCCTCGAAGACCCGCTGATCTACTTTCGCGGCGCCTACCGACAGATATAGCGAACTCGGTATTGACTAGCGGCGGTGGCGATGAGCCTGGGAGACCACGAGGTACTCGTGGCCGATGTCGAAGACCTCATCCGGATGAAGCGAGCGGCCGGGCGCCCACAAGACCTTGCCGCGGTCGAACACCTCGGCGCGCTGCGCGACGTCATGGACGGTATCGAAGAGGTCTGACCGACTCCTACGCTACCCGGCGGTGACTGCATCCATTGAAGCCCCATCGGTTTGGCTGACCACGCTCGGCTGTGCCAAGAACGAGGTCGATTCGGACAAGATCCTCGGCATGCTCGACGCAGCCGGGTATCAGCATGCCGCGTCGCCCGGGGCCGCAGACGTGGTGATGGTCAATACGTGCGCGTTCATCGAGCCGGCGCGCCGGGAGTCCGTCGACACCATCCTCGACCTGGCCGAGGAGAAACGGGATGACGCAAGCCTCGTGGTGCTTGGCTGCATGGCCCAACGCTATGAGTCCGAGCTCGTCGAGGCCCTCCCCGAGGCCGACGCCATCATCGGGCTCGACCGGTATCCCGAGCTCGTGGATCGGCTGGACGACCTGCGCCGCTGGACGCCGCTCAGCATCGGGAGCGCCCGCCGCTCCCATATGGACATCCTCTATGAAACCCGCCGCCCCACCCCGGCCACACCGTGGGCGTATTTGAAGGTTGCCGAAGGCTGCGACAAGCTGTGCACGTTCTGCGCTATCCCGCAATTCCGTGGCAAGCAACGATCGCGAAGCCCCGAGAGCATCGTCGAGGAGACGACCGGGCTAGTGGGGAGCGGTGTGACCGAAATCGGTCTCGTCGCCCAGGACCTGGCCGCCTACGGACGCGACACCGGTGAGGGCGAGATCGTAGGCCTGGTGCGTGCGGTCGCTGCGGTCGAAGGGCTGCGCCGGGTGCGTCTGTTCTACCTGTACCCGAGGGAGATCCGCCCGACATTGGTGGAAGAGATGATCTCCAACGAACGCATCGCCGACTACTTCGATCTCTCGCTGCAACACAGTTCGGCCGGTCTGCTGCGGGCGATGAAACGACCCGGCTCCGGCGACACCCACCGGCGGCTGATCGAGTCGATTCGCCTCAAGTCTCCCGAGGCAGCACTTCGCTCGAGTTTTATTGTCGGGTTTCCCGGCGAGACCGATGACGACGTCGAAGACCTGGCCGACTTCCTCAACGAGGCGCGGCTCGACTGGGCGGGCTTCTTCCCATACTCCGCAGAGGACGGCACGCCTGCGGCGACCATGGAAAACCAAGTACCTGAAGCCGAGAAGGCGGAGCGCACCCGCTATCTGCAGTCGCTCCAAGACGACATCACCACCGGCCAGACCATCGCCCAGGTCGGCCGCACCCTCGAGGTCGTGGTGGACCAGATCGAAGACGGTCAGACGGTCGCCAGGTCCTACCGCGAGGCACCGGAGATCGACGGCGTCGTGCTCCTCGACCGGGGGGAGCCCGGTGACTGGCTCAACGCGACAGTGACCGGCGGCTACGGGACCGACCTCACCGCGACGGTTGTTGGATGAGCGTCGAGATCATCGCGGTCGGCACCGAGTTGCTGCTTGGTCAGATCGTCAACTCCAACGCGGCGCGCATCGGGGAGCGCCTTGCCGAATCCGGGCTCGATCACTATCGCCAGACCGTGGTGGGGGACAACGTGGATCGCATGACCGCCGCGATCCTGGAGGCCTGCGGTCGCGCCGATGCGGTGATCATGACCGGTGGCATCGGGCCGACCAAGGACGACCTCACCCGCGAGGCGTTGGCACAGGCGGCGGGCGTGGCGCTGGTCTTTGACGCGGACCAGGGCGACCGGCTCCGCGAATGGTGGCGCCAGCGGGGACGCGACATGCCGGAGTCGAATCTGCAGCAGGCAGAGCGGCCCGACGGCGCCTCATTTATCGAGAATCAGAAGGGCACGGCGCCCGGCATCGCCATGGAGATCAGCGGCGCCGCGGTGTACGCGCTACCCGGCGTCCCGGCTGAGATGCTGCGGATGCTCGACCACAGCGTGCTTCCGGCCATCGCCGGTAGCGGCCAAGGCGTGGTTTCGAGCCGCCTGCTTCGATCCTGGGGAGAATCCGAGTCGGCGATCGGAGAGCTTCTCGGCGACCTTTACGACGCATCGTCGAACCCCACGATCGCATTTTTGGCATCGAGCGGTGAGATCAAGGTTCGGATCACCGCCAAGGCCGATTCCGAGCTCGAGGCGGCGTCGATGATCGCGCCCATCGAGGCGGAAGTTCGTCGCAGGATGGGCGATCGCATTTTTGGGACCGACGATGACACCGTCGAGGTGGTGGTGCTTCGCGCCCTCGAGCAACGGGGCTGGACGCTCGGCACCGCGGAGTCGGCAACCGGCGGCATGGTTGCGGCGAGGATCACTTCGGTGCCCGGGGCCAGTACCGCGTATCGCGGCTCGGTTGTGTCCTATGCCAGCGACTTGAAGGTGGAGATGCTCGGCGTCGACATGCAGGTCATCGCCGAACACGGTGTGGTCAGCGAGCCGGTTGCCCGCGCCATGGCCGAGGGTGCCCGGCCCACACTTGGCGTCGATGTCGCCGTGAGTGTTACCGGCTCCGCCGGCCCGGATCCGTTGGAACAGCCCCAAGGGACGATGGCCATCGCCGTGGCCACTCCCGACGGGGTCAAGAGCCGGTCGTTGCACTTCCCGGGGGACCGCGAGCGAGTGCGGGTCTATGCGGCGACCGCGGCCTTGCACTGGCTGCGGATGTCGCTCGAAGGTGTTGAGTGGGAGAGCCGCTGACCGACCGCTTGTTCCTCGGAGTGGCCCTGACCGACGAGCTCAGGCACGGGCTCGCTGCCTTCCTCGAAGCCAAGGCAGCGCCGCTCCCCGGCAAGCCCGTTCCACCGGCCAATTGGCACCTCACGCTGCGATTTCTCGGAGCAACGGAGGAACCCGATCGGGACCGGGTTCTTGCGTTCCTCGACGAAGACGCGCTCACGCTGCCGTTCGTGCTCGGATTCGGTCCGCTCGGGGCGTTCTCACGACCGGCTCGTGCGACCGTCCTGTGGATGGGCGTGCGGCGCGGTGCCGAGGAGCTTGCCGAACTCGCAGGGCGCTGCGAGGAGGCCGCACAGGCGGCCGGTTTCGAACCGGAGGACCGGCCGTTTCATCCGCACCTCACCCTGTCCAGGATCCGGCCACCGCAAGACGTCCGCAGTCTCGTTGACCAGGTGTCGTCATTCCCGCTCAGCCAGGAAGTCGATCGGATCACGCTGTTTCGCAGCTTGCTTGGCGGTGGAGGGGCCCGCTATGAGGTGGTCGACGAGGTGCGGCTGTAGAAGACCGCGGCGAGATAGCCTCAGCCTATGGCCAAATTCAGCGCCGACATCGAGGTGACCCTCCGCGACATCGACAGCGCCAACGTGCGCGCCATTTGCGACCTGGCGGTCGCTCCGGACCAGGTGTCCTTCGTCGCACCGAACGCGGTGTCCATGGCCGAATATGCGGTAACCACCAAGGCCTGGACGCGGGCGATCTATGCCGACGACGACCCAGTCGGCTACGTGTTGTTGTCCGACGACGATGATCGACCGCGCTACTACCTATGGCGGTTCATGATCGACCAGCGCTACAGGGCCTCGGCTTTGGGAAGCGAGCCATGGATCTGGTGATCGACTACGTGCGCACGCGTCCCGACGCGGCCGGGCTGTTCGTGTCGTATGTGCCGGGGCCGGGGAGCCCCAAGGAGTTCTACGAAGGGCTCGGGTTCGCCGACACCGGGCGTGTGGAAGGTGGGGAGGTTGAGACGTTCCTCGTCTTTTGAATCGGCAGCAGGTTGCCGGTGCGCTCCCGGTCGCGCTCCCAGTGGGTGACATCGGTCATCCGTCATGAGTGAGCGCTTTTTGCTGAGGATTGAAGGCTGAGGATTGAAGGCTGAGGACTGAAGGCTCTCCATTCCTCGACATCGAACAGATGTTCGCCTATCGTATCGGTTCCCCGATGAATAACATGGGTGTTGTTCTCCCCGGGCAAATCTGTCACAGGCGCCCGGTACGTTCGGGAAGGACAAGCCGGGGCAACCGGAGAAGGAGACCATCGTGGCCATAGAGCACAGCGACCGGGAAAAGAACCTCGAGATGGCAATGACCCAGATCGAGCGCCAGTTCGGTACCGGCGCCATCATGAGACTGGGCGACGAGGAGATCCGCCAGATCGACGCGATCCCCACCGGTGCGCTTTCGCTCGACCTCGCCCTCGGCATCGGGGGGGTACCCCGCGGCCGGATCGTGGAGATATACGGACCTGAAGCGAGCGGAAAAACGACCCTCGCCCTCCACGTGGTCGCAGAGGCGCAACGCAACGGAGGGCTCGCCGCATTTATCGACGCCGAGCACGCTCTCGACCCGGTATACGCCAGGGCGATCGGCGTCGACGTCGACGAGTTGCTGATCTCCCAGCCCGACACGGGGGAGCAGGCACTCGAGATCACCGACATGCTGATCCGCTCCGGCGCCCTCGATGTGGTGGTGATCGACTCGGTGGCGGCGCTGGTGCCGCGGGCCGAGCTCGAGGGCGACATGGGCGACGTCCACGTTGGTCTCCAGGCGCGGCTGATGTCCCAGGCGCTCCGGAAGCTGGCGGGGACGATCAACCGCTCACAGACCACGGCGGTCTTCATCAACCAGCTGCGAGAGAAGATCGGTGTCATGTTCGGATCACCTGAAACGACGCCTGGTGGCCGGGCCCTCAAGTTCTATGCGAGCGTCCGAATCGACGTGCGCAGGATCGAAGCGATCAAATCGGGGACCGACAACATCGGGAACCGGGTGCGTGCCAAGATCGCCAAGAACAAGGTCGCTCCACCGTTCCGACTCGCCGAGTTCGACATCATGTTCGGATCAGGAATCTCCCGCGAAGGGAGCCTGCTGGACGTTGCGGTGGAAGAAGGCGTCGTCAAGAAGGCCGGCGCCTGGTACACCTACGACGGCGACCAGCTCGGGCAGGGGCGAGAGAAGGCCAAGGAGTTCCTCCGCGACAATCCCGAGCTGGCGATGCAGCTCCAGGATCAAGTGCTCCGTGCGGTCGGTGTCATCGTCGATCTGGTCGATGGTGAGGATGACGAGGCACCCGGGGAAGAAGCGCCGCAAGATTCCCCGATCGAAGATACCGAGGGGGTCGACTGAGCCTCTTCAGATTTCGCGTTCCGAAGTGCGCCGTCTTGGGCTAGGATCGAGCTACGACACATACCGAAACACCAACTATTCAGATGGACCAAAGCGAATGTCGAACCGGAGAACAACAGCCAAAGTGACTACAGGGGACTGATTCCCCCGACGTACGCGGTGTTGTGCCTGGTGTGTGCCGAGTCCTCGTGGCTCGGCATGCGGCGTTTTGGGACGCCGGAACGGGGCAACGATGGAACAGTGGCTGGTCGGAGCCTTAGTGGCTGCCGCCATGGTCATCGTGTTCGTGAGCGGTTACGCAATCGCCAGGCGCCTCCAGCGGGTGGAGACGCCGAGCGAGGCGCTGGCCGAAGCACGGCTCGAGGCGCAACGAATTCTGGCGCGAGCCGAAGAGGAGGCGCGGACCAAGGCCGAGGCATACCGCGATCGCGAGGACGCCACGCTGGAACATCGCCGGGTGGAGGCGGGATCTCAGGAATCCCGGCTTGTCCAACGCGAGGCAACCCTGGAGCAGCGTGCCGGGAACCTGGCGCAACGCGAGGAGATGGTGCTCACCAGGGAGCACGCCGCCGAAGGCGCGGTCGCGGAGGCTGAGTCGGTGAAGGAGGAAGCCCGCCAGTCACTCGAACGCGTTGCCGGCATCGACGCCAAGGCGGCGAAGTCCGAGCTGCTCGAGAAGGTTGAGGCTGAGGCCAAGCGCGACGCGATGACCTTGATGCGGGACCTCGACACCAGAGCAAGGGAAGAGGCAGAGCGCCGTGCCCAGCGAATCCTGGCGGCGGCGATTCAGCGGCTGGCAGCCGAGGTGGTCTCGGAGACCACGGTTTCAGTGGTTCCGCTGCCTTCCGACGACATGAAGGGCCGCATCATTGGCAGGGACGGCAGAAACATCAGGAGCTTCGAGGCCATTGCCGGCGTCAATCTCATCGTCGACGACACTCCCGAGGCGGTGTCGGTTTCCACCTTCGACCCCGTGCGCCGAGAGGTTGCCCGGCGCGCCCTCGAGCGTCTTGTTGATGGTGGGCGGATCCATCCCTCCTCGATCGAGGAGGCCTACGCCAAGGCCCTCGACGAAGTCGAACAATCGATTCGCGACGCGGGCGAGTGGGCGCTGGTCGAGGTCGGGATCAGCAAAATGCACCCGGAGTTGATCACGCTGCTGGGAAGGCTCAAATACCGCACCAGCTATGGCCAGAACGTACTCGACCATCTCATCGAGTCGGCGCACATTGCCGGCATGCTCGCAGCAGAGATGGGTGCCAATGAGGTGGAAGCCCGCAGGGCGGCGTTCTTGCACGACATCGGCAAGGCGGTTTCCCATGAGATCGGTGGGGCCCATGCCCTGGTGGGCGCCGAGATCGCACGCCGCTTCGACGAGGAGCCTGCGGTGGTTCACGCCATCGAGGCGCACCACAACGAAGTCGAACCGCGAACGCTAACTGCGGTCCTCGTCCAGGCCGCCGATGCGGTTTCGGCGGCACGCCCCGGCGCCAGGCGCGAAGCCCTGGAATCCTATGTGCGGCGCCTGGAGAAGCTCGAGGAGGTCGCTGCCGCCTTCGAGGGGGTGGATCGGGTGTTTGCCCTCCAAGCGGGCAGGGAGATCAGGGTGGTCGTAGACCCGGGCGATGTCGACGATCTCGGCGCATCCGCATTGGCGAGGCGCATCGCAAGAAAGCTCGAGGAGGACCTACAGTATCCAGGTCAAATCGAGGTCACCGTCATTCGGGAGTATCGGGCCAAAGACTTCGCTCGCTAGTGAGAACGCTCGAAGCGTGTTGCGGCGGGGCCTGAGCGGCCCGCAGCCGAAGGCGACAAGAGCGGGGAAACGCGGCAGAGGATCTCTATGAGTCAAGCAACCGTGCTCGGCATGCCGGCGATGGTTCGGGCGCCGCGTCACCAGGGGAACACCTACTTCATCCGCACCTTCGGGTGCCAGATGAATGCGCACGACTCCGAGCGGATCGCCGGGCTCCTCGACACCGACGGCATGTTGCGGGTCGACCACGTCGAAGACGCCGACCTGGTCGTGGTCAACACCTGCACAATCCGTGACAACGCCGACCAACGGCTGTACAGCTACCTGGGGGGGCTCAAGGCCGCAAAGCAGGCGAGACCCGGCATGCGGATCGCGGTCGGCGGTTGCGCGGCCCAGAAGGATCAAGAGCTCGTCCGTGAGCGGGCCGACTGGGTCGACGTGGTGTTCGGCACCCACAACACGCACCGGGTGCTTGACCTGCTCGACCACGCCGACGAGTGGGGGCCGGTCACCGAAGTCTGGGAACAAACCACCAACCGCGACGAGATTCCGTCGCACCTGCCCGTCCAGCGTGAGAGCGACCATTCGGCGTGGGTCACGATCACGATCGGGTGCAACAACGGCTGCACATTCTGCATCGTGCCCATCGTGCGAGGCCCAGAGATCAGCCGTCGTCCCGGAGATGTCATCGGGGAGGTGGAACGTCTCGCAGCCGACGGCGTCGTCGAGGTGACGCTGCTCGGCCAGAACGTCAACTCCTACGGGCGCGATCTCGACCTCAATGGACGAAAGCCACTCTTCGCCGACCTGCTGCGAAAGGTGGGCGCGATCGACGGCATCGGCCGAATCCGCTACACCAGCCCGCACCCAAAGGACATCAAGGAGGACGTCGTCGACGCCATGGCCGAGACCCCCGCGGTGGCTGCGCAGCTCCACCTGCCGCTGCAGTCTGGGAGCGACCGGATCCTAGCGGCGATGCACCGCGGCTATACCGCCGAGCGATTCCTTGCCAAGCTCGCCATGGCCAGAGACATCATCCCGGGCCTTTCGGTTTCCACCGATGTGATCGTCGGATTCCCCGGCGAGACCGATGAGGACTTCGAGCGCACGATGGAGGTCATGGCCGAGGCCCGTTTTGACAATGCGTTCATGTTCCAGTTCTCACCACGCCCCGGCACCCCCGCCGCGGAGATGGCAGACCAGGTGGATGAGGCCGCGGTTCGCCGCCGTTTCGAAAGACTGGTCGAGCTGCAGAACCGGGTCACCTTCGAGCACAATCAGGCTGCGGTCGGGGCCACAACCGAGGTCCTGGTCGAGGGGCCTTCTCGTCGCGATCCGACCGTCGCCACCACACGAACCGAGGGAAACCGAATCGTCCACCTTGCCGGTGAATTCACCCCGGGATCGTTCCTCGACGCGCGAATCACCAGAGCCGCACCGCACTATCTCGAAGGGGAACCGGTCTGAGGCTCGTCGCAGTGGTGGGGCCGACGGCCTCGGGAAAGTCACAACTCGCCGAAGCGCTCGCCGGCGATATGGACGCCCAGATCGTCTCGGTCGATTCGATGCAGGTGTATCGAGGCATGGACATCGGCACCGCCAAGCCGGACACCGCCCGGCGCCGTCGATTCAGCTATCACCTTGTCGATCTGGTCGATCCCGCCGATGAGCTGACCGTGGCCGAGTACCAGGCGATCGGCGCATCCGTGCTCGATCAAATGACGGCCGACGAGCGTCCGGCGGTGCTCGCCGGAGGCTCCGGACTGCATCTGCGTGCGCTCGTCGACCCGCTCGAGTTCCCACCGACCGACGACGAGCTCCGATCACGCCTCGAGGCCGTGGCGCCTCGCGAGCTGCTCGAGGAGTTGTTAGAGGCAGATCCCGCCGCAGGTGACGTCGTCGACCTTGCCAACCCTCGCCGCGTGCTGCGAGCGGTCGAGGTATACCGGCTGACCGGGCAAACCCCGTCGAGCCGGGTGCGGTCGCCCAAGGCCACCGCGGTACGTGGGTACGCGGCATCGCGTCCGTTCGTCGGTCTCGGCATCGACGCCGGTCCCGACCTGGAACGGCGAGCGACGGCCAGGCTCGATGCCATGCTGGACGATGGCCTCATCGAGGAAATAACGGCGCTCAGCCCGATGATGGGTCGAACGGCGCGGAAGGCCGTCGGCTATCAGCAGCTACTGCCGGTCATCGCCGGGGATATCCCTCTCGAAGAGGGCAGGCAGCAGACGATCCGGGCCACCGTTGCGCTGGCCAAGCGGCAGCGAACCTTCTTTCGTCGTGATCCACGGATCCACTGGATTCCGTGGCACCATGATCCCAAAGAACGCCGACAAGCTGCGGTATCGCATCTCGAGGAATCATGGACTTCGTAAAGGTCGAGGGTCTCGGCAACGACTTCATCGTCATCGACCAGGAACCGGACGCGGCAATGATTCCGGCTTGGTGCGCCCGTCACACCGGAATCGGGGCCGACGGTGTGCTGCTCCTCGACCCGGTCGATGCATCCCGGGTGTCGATGCGGTATTGGAATGCCGACGGTGGCGAGGTCGAGATGTGTGGCAACGGGTTGCGCGCCCTTGCCGTGTTGGCCGTCGAGGACGGCATGGTGGATGGATCCGACTTCATCGTGCAGAGCGCGGTTGGGGATCACGCGGTTTCGGTCCTGGCCGATGGGATGGTGCGCGCCTTCGTCGGTCGCCCGCACGAGTTCAGAACCGAGGAGATGATGGTTGCGGGGCACAGGGTCCGTCCCGTGGCTGTGGGCAATCCACACGCCGTGCTGTTCGTCGACGACGTGACGGAGGCGTCCGTGGCCGATGTCGGAGCGTCGATCGAGCACGATCCACTCTTCCCAGACGGTGTCAATGTGGAATTCGTCGAGCGCACGGACGGCGACCGCATCAAGGTCCGGGTCTGGGAACGAGGCGTTGGCGAGACCGCCGCCTCAGGGACCGGCGCCACCGCAGCGGCGTTCGCGGCGCGTGCCACAAACGGATTGGGAGTGGCGGTCATTGTTGAGCTGGCAGGCGGCGAGTTGCTGGTCGAGTTCGATGACGATGGTGCGTGGATGACCGGCCCGGCTTCGATCGTCTATCGGGGGAAGTTGTAGTCGAGTCGCGAGTCGCGGGTCGCAGGTCGCGGCGGGGTGGCTAGAGCCGGCGGAAGAGGGCGATGACGATCCCCAGGATCTGCACACCCTCGGTGAAGACCATCGGCGCGTAGGCCGGATTCTCCGATTCCAGAACAACCGTGCCGTCTTTGGTGCGGAAGCGCTTGATCGTCGCCTCCTCCTCGCCCACGAGGGCGGCGATGATCTCGCCATCGCTCGCCGTGGGCTGGCGCCTGACCACCACGTAGTCGTCGTCGTAGATGCCGGCGTCGATCATTGAGTCTCCCCGCACCCGGAGCAGGAAGACCGGGTCGTGTCCGACGAGCTCGGTCGGCAGCGGGTAGATCTCCTCGATGTCCTCCTCGGCGAGGATCGGAGAGCCGGCGGCGATGCTGCCGATCAGGGGGACGTCCCGCACCGGTGCCCGGTGCATGTTGGTCTCGGGTCTCCCATCGTCGATCACCTCGATGGCTCGCGGTTTCGACGGATCACGACGCAGATATCCGCCGCGCTCGAGCGCCGAGAGGTGGCTGTGAACGGTCGAGGGCGACGACAGCCCGACGGCGTCCCCGATTTCGCGAACCGATGGCGGGTAGCCGCGCGTGCTGACGGTCTCCGTGATGACCTCGAGAATCTGTCGCTGTCGGTCGGTGAGATCTTGCGGTGCCATTGCGGCCTCCAAAAAGGGGGTTGGTGCCGGTAACGGTAGCGTTGAACGGCTCCGCGACCAAACATATGTTCGATTTGCCGTGGCGGGCGCCACCGACGAGCATCGCCCCATGATCAGAGGGGGCGTCGGCCGCCGATGCCGAGGGCAAGGCGCGGGTTCAAGTAGCGTCGTGGGAGGGCACCCATCGCCCACGCATGCCCGACGAGGTCATCGATCGGCTCACGGTCGAATTCCGGACCGCGGCATGGACCCGGTCCCTGTCCTACCCCAACCCCCAAACCGCTGCTTTCGTCGCCGAGCACACGGGCGTGGCTGGTGACTATTGACTGACGACTCTGCCGAACAAGCGTTCGACTTGACAGACGAACACCTGTTCGGTATTCTGCCGAGAATACACGAACATACGTTCGGAGGTGGGGGCTCCCGCCCTTGACTGTGGCCAAGAGGCTTCACGCCTTTGTCTTTCTGTCACACCCCGGTCGTAGGTTCGGGCTGGACGGCGGACGACCGAGGAGGAAGCACGAGATGATCACCGAACGAAGTGCCAGCGCCCGTGCTCTGGTCATCATCTCCACGATCGTTGCGGTACTCGTGCTCCTCCTCGCCACCGCCGTCCACGCCTTCAGCGGCTCGGCGCCGTTGGAGACCACCGCGTATGAGGTTCGCGCCGGCGATTCCCTGTGGTCGATTGCCGAGGGCGTCGGCGTCGATGATGCCGATCCGCGAGCGGTCGTAGCGGCGATCCGCGATCTCAACGACCTGCAAGGATCCCTGATCCACCCCGGCGACGTGCTCCAGGTCCCCGCCGGTCGGTAACGACCTAGGCGGCGACATCGCTACGGACCTCGGTAGCAGACACCTCGGTAGCGAACACCTCGGTGGCGAACACTGGGTAGCGGACACTGGGCCAGAGCGGGAGCCGGGGCGTCGCGGTACGCTCAGCGGCGCCGTGCGTTGCCCATACTGTGACACCGAGGACACCCGCGTCGTCGACTCCCGCCCCGCCGAGGACGGCCGGGCTATTCGACGGCGACGAGAATGCTCGACTTGCGGGCAGCGTTTCACCACCTTCGAGCACTCCTCGGTGGTATTCACGGTGACGAAGCGCGATCAGACGACCCAGCCATACGACCCGGAGAAGGTGCGCCGCGGCCTCGACTCGGCCCTCGCCGACCGTCCCGGCGCCGACGAATCGATCGCCGCCATCGCTTCCGAGATCGACCGCCTGGCCCGGTCAGGCTCGGGCGTCATCTCGAGCGAGGACATTGGACGCAAGATCCTGGAAGCCTTGCGCGATCGCGACGAGGTGGCGTATCTGCGGTTCGCCTCCGTCTACAAGGGATTTGAAGGCGCAAGCGACTTCGAGCGCGAGGTCGCGGCACTCGAACAAGAGGCGTAGCTACGAGGGGACCCCGTCGATCGCCGCTTCGAGCTCTGAGGCAAGCTCGACGATCAGCGGATCAAGCTCGTTGCGCATCGCGCCGAGGGCCGCGTCGAGTGCACGGTCAATACCAGTAACCGTTGCCGCCAGTTCGGCGACCAATACCGCAGCACGGCCCTCGTCGGTGTCATGGAGCGCGTCGAGGTACTCCAGCTGCCAGATGGCGTAGCGCTGGGACGCAATCGTGGCCGTCTCTCTCACCACGAAGAAGATCGCATCCTGCGGGAGCTCGGCAACCAGTCGACCCGTCTCGGCCAGATCGGCCGCCAGGACGATGCTCAGGTCGGTGATGGCTGCGGCCTCCAGGTTCGTCGGCAATGGACCGACCGCAAACAGCGCATCAATCGCGGTGCGGTACGTGAAGCCCACACCAATTCGTCCCGCAACGTCACGGCCGGTGCCGCCCAGGATCGCCATCGCGTTGCGAGTCGAATCCAGACGCTCGAAGCCACCTCGGGGAACGAGCGGCAGCGTCGAAGGCAACGGGATCGTGGCCACGCTGATCACCTTCCCGCTCACGGCACTGAGTTCGGCGACCGCCACAGGCACGCCGGACAACGCGTCGGCGTTAGATGCCGGGTCGGTGAGATCGTCGAGCGCCGATTGGGTTGCCGGCAGCTCGTTGCGCAACGCAACCAGGGCGGCTCGGTGCTCGCCGGCGACGTCGGCGGCTTCGGCTTCGGCGGCCCCGGGCAAAAGGTAAGCGGCGGCGGCGGCCGTCGCCGCAACGAGCACGAGGGCGAGTCCGAGGCTCCACCAGCGTAGGGGGCTTCGGACCGGCTGTTCCGTTTCGTATCCGGTCGCTGCATCCGGGCCGAGGGGGACGAATTCGCCGTTGGGCAGGGCATCCTCGACCAGGTCACCATTGACCGCGGCTGCCCCCGCGCCGGTGCTGACCGTGGCAGTGTCGTCGGGCGTTGCCGGCGGAACCAGGTTCTGCAGGCTCGCGTAGGTGTCGGTGGACTCGAGGACCGGCTCGACCGCGCCGATCAGCTCGAGGTACCAGCGCCCGTCATTCCCTGGGAGAATCTCCCGAGTCGGGTGCTTGGCCATGGGAGAAAGATACCGGCGATGTGCCGGGAGTTGATGTCATGCATATCCTCGGCGAACGCGAACAACCGGGGCGAAAGTGATCATCCAGATCCAGCTACTCGACGACGGCCTCCCCGTTCCGACCCAAACCCACGCGGGCGATGCCGGCGTCGACCTGGCGGCGCGGACGGTAGTGAACCTCGATCCGGGCAGCAGAGCGGCGGTACCAACCGGGATTGCTGTGGCGATTCCCGACGGCTACGCCGGGCTGATCGTTCCGCGCAGTGGCCTGGCGGTGCGCCACGGGATTTCGGTCGTCAACGGGCCCGGATTGATCGACTCGGGTTATCGCGGTGAGATCCATGCGGTGCTGGTCAATCTCGGCGACGCGCAGTTCCATGCCGAACGCGGCGATCGCATCGCTCAGCTCGTGGTGATACCCGTACCGGCGACGGAGTACGTCGTGGTCGACGAACTGCCGGAATCGCCTCGCGGAACCAAGGGTTTCGGCTCAAGCGGTACCTAGATCGGCCGTGGTATTCTCCGCGAAGCGCGGACGTAGCTCAGCTGGTAGAGCGCAACCTTGCCAAGGTTGAGGTCGCCGGTTCGATCCCGGTCGTCCGCTCGGGAGGGCGGTCAGATGGCCGCCCCTTTGTCTTGGCGACGTGGCCGAGTGGCTAGGCAAGGGTCTGCAAAACCCTCTACCCGGGTTCGATTCCCGGCGTCGCCTCCATTGCTGGGGGCCGATGG